>ENA-OQCB01000675-OQCB01000675.1-human-gut-metagenome-genome-assembly--contig:-NODE-675-length-15508-cov-3.055393_pt1 | contig 15508 bp, 17 predicted proteins | sample MGYA00242493_ERZ504568 | MGnify/ENA primary metagenome ERZ504568 (study PRJEB26092, sample SAMD00036229) | human gut metagenome | host: Homo sapiens | study: EMG produced TPA metagenomics assembly of...
GTCGCAGTTAAAGTCTTAAAACCAGAGTTTCGGGAAGATACAAAATTTATCAAAAAATTTCAGACAGAAGCGCAGTCGGCTGCGGGTTTGACACATCCTAATATTGTGAATGTCTTTGATGTGGGCAATGATGAAGGTGTTTATTATATTGTAATGGAGTTGATCGAGGGAATCACTCTGAAGGAGTATATTTCCAAGAAAGGCAAGCTGAGCATCAAGGAGGCCACAAGCATTGCCATTCAGGTATCTATGGGCTTAGAGGCAGCGCACAGTCATGGAATTGTCCATCGGGACGTAAAGCCTCAGAATATTATCATTTCTACGGATGGCAAGGTGAAGGTGACGGATTTCGGGATTGCCCGTGCCGCATCTTCCAATACAATCAGCTCCAATGTGATGGGGTCTGTTCACTATAGCTCCCCTGAGCAGGTGAGGGGCGGTTATAGCGACGAGAAGAGCGACATCTATTCCCTGGGAATTACTCTGTATGAGATGGTTACAGGTGTGGTTCCTTTTGATGGGGATACGACCGTCGCGATTGCCATCAAACATCTTCAGGAGGAGATGATTCCCCCTTCAACCTACACACCGGAACTGCCGTTTAGTCTGGAGCGAATCATTGAGAAATGTACCCAGAAAAGTGTGGACCGCAGATACCGGAATATGAGTGAGGTTATCGCAGATCTAAAACATTCCCTGATTGACCCGCAGGGTGACTTTGTGAAGCTGGCATCTCTGACGAACGGGGCACAGACAGTCATCATTTCTGATTCCGAACTCAAGAAAATCAAAGACAACAATGTGGTATCAGGTCCTTCTGAGGCGGAGACCGTGCAGTCAATCCGCACGCGTGACGAATTTGAGGATGATCCATACGACGAGAGCTTTGACGATGGATACGATGACGATGAAGGTCATGGAATCCACAGCGGCCTGGAGAAAGCCATGAGTATCGGTGCCTGGGTATTGGGTGCAGTTATCCTATGTCTGTTGATTTTGGTGATAGGCCGGGCAGCAGGCATCTTCAGTTTTGGCTCTTCAGGGGATGATGCTGGAAAGACTCAGGTGGAACAAGATAAGAGTGACGAAGATGCAGCGGAGGATTTGGTAGAAGTTCCTGATTTAGTAGGAAAGACTGAAGAGGAAGCGCAGGAGATTTTGAGTAAACTGGAGCTTGGCAGAAAGAAGTCCGGCGAGGAGGTTTCTGATCAGGCGAAGGGGTTGATCTCTTCTCAGGACCCGGCGGCTGGACAGCAGGTGGAGAAGAACACGACCATTTACTATAATCTGAGTAAAGGTGAGGAGTCTCTGACCGTACCGGATGTCACGAACAGGACTCAGGAAGATGCAGAACAGATACTTGCGGATATGGGATTCACAGTGAACGTGACAAAAGACTATACGGACAACTATGACACTTATGTGGAGGCGGGTTACGTTATTTCCACAGACCCAGAGGCAGGAACCAGCGCGAATTCGGGAGACCAGATCACGATTTTGGTCAGCCGAGGAGAAAACTGGGGAGACAGTATCTCAGTACCGGATGTGGTTGGTATGACGGAGTCAGAAGCAAAATTGGCGTTGGCGAAATTCAGCAGCGTCACCGTGGTCTCAGAGCAGAACTCCAATGTGACTCAGGGAGAAGTGTTTGAGCAGAGTTTGGAGGCTTACAGCTACGTGTCTCCGGATGAACCTATTACGATTAAAGTCAGCAGCGGAGACACAGCTCCGACGCCTTCGCCGACACCTGCAGCGTCTACAGGTACAGGAGACACGTCAGGGACCTGGAAATGTACACAGAAGCTGGCTACACCGGAGGGATATCAAAACGGAGTGATTCGTTTGGAGTTGATGCAGACGGTGAACGGGGAACCGAAGGTCAGCGTGATCGTGGAAGACCAGACCTTACAGTTCCCGTATCAGCTGGATGTGACCGGAGAACCGGGTGTGACGGACGGAACCATCTATCTGTATGAATTGGTGGGAGACGACTATCAGCTGGAAGGACAGTACCCGGTTACCTTTAAGAAAGTCGAGTAGTTTTGTACATGCAAGGAAAGATCATCAAAGGAATCGCGGGTTTTTACTACGTCTATGTTGATGAGGCCGGCGTGTATGAGTGCAAGGCAAAAGGAATATTTCGAAAAATAAGGTGAAGCCTCTGGTCGGGGATGATGTGGAGATCGAGCTCCTCGGCCAGGAGGAAAAGGTAGGGAATATAATCCGGATTATGCCGAGAAAAAATGAACTGATCCGGCCGGCAGTGGCAAATGTAGACCAGGCATTGGTAATTTTTGCCGCTGCGCAGCCCCAGCCTAATTTTTCACTGCTGGACCGATTTTTGGTGATGATGGAACGGCAGGAGATACCGGTGAAAATATGTTTTAACAAGAAAGATCTGGTCTCAGAGGAAGAATGCCAAAGCGTGTGTCAGCTTTACTCAGACTGTGGATATGATGTGGTTTGGACCAGCGCACTTTTGCAGGATGGACGGGAAGAAAATTCGGCAGCTCCTGCGCGGAAAAGACTACCGTAGTGGCAGGACCATCAGGAGTCGGAAAGTCTTCGCTGACGAAATCTGGGTTCAGAGTGAAGTGCAAATGGAGACTGGAGAGATCAGCCAGAAGCTGAAAAGGGGGAAGCACACCACCAGGCATTCGGAGATCATTCCGGTGGAACCAGACACTTATCTGGTGGACACGCCGGGATTCAGTTCGCTATATTTGGAGAATATAGAGAGAGAAGAGCTGAGAAATTATTTTACAGAGTTTCGTAAGTATGAGGATTCCTGCAAATTTCAGGGTTGTGCCCATGTACAGGAACCGCAGTGCGGGGTGAAGGCCGCTTTGGAAGAGGGAAAGATTAGCAGGCAGAGATATGAGAATTATTTGACACTGTATCAAGAGTTAAGCGCTAAGAGGAGATATTGAGTATATGGGATTTGATGATAGTAAATCGAGAGAATATCAACTGTGTCCGTCTATATTATCGGCAGATTTTAACCGCCTGGGCGAACAGATTCAGATGCTGGAGAGAGCTGGCGTAAAGTGGCTGCACATCGATGTGATGGATGGAGACTTTGTACCCAGCATTTCTTTTGGAATGCCAGTCATTAAATCGATACGTAAGGAGTCTAGCATGTTTTTCGACGTGCATCTGATGGTGACAGAGCCAGGAAGATATATACAGGACTTTGTGGAGTGCGGCGCGGACTCTATTACAGTACATACCGAGGCATGTGAAGACTTAGAGAGAACCATTCAGATGATTCGGGACAGTGGCGTGAGAGTAGGGGTTTCCATCAAGCCGGCGACACCGGTACATGACATCAGCCATTTTCTCGAGGATGTGGATATGGTTTTGATTATGACTGTGAATCCCGGGTTTGGCGGGCAGAAATATATGGAAGAGACTACAGAGAAGATTCAGGAGCTGAGAGAGCTGATCGAGGAGGAAGAGCTTTCCGTGGACATTCAGGTAGACGGGGGCATCAATCGGGAGACTCTGCCCACAGTTCTAAGGGCAGGCGCGAATCTGGTAGTTGCGGGTTCTTATGTGTTCAACGGAGATATTCTTCAAAATGTGAAGGAGGCCACTTCTACTATAAAAAGATATGCTGACTCTTGTGAAATCTGAGAATGGAGTGTAAGATGGAGTGTGTGATAATCAGCGGGGGCAATATCAGTACTGATTTTGCCCTTGATTTTTTGAATAGGAAAACAGATGCTTTGTTGATTGCGGCGGACCGAGGTTTGGAATTTTGCAGCCGGAATGGAATTTTGCCAGATTGGGCTGTGGGAGATTTTGACAGTGTCTCAAAGGCGGTTTTGGAAGAATTTGAGAGACGGACAAAAATAAAATGGAAACGTCTGGTCCCTGAGAAAGATGATTCAGATACACAGTCTGCTATGAATTTGGCGATAGAGCTTGGATGTGATTCCATAGAAATTCTGGGGGCGACTGGGAGCCGATTAGATCATGTGCTGGCAAATTTAGGGCTGTTATCTTATGGTGAGAAGAACAGTGTGTCAGTCTCCATAGCAGATCAGAATAATTACATCTGTCTGCTCACACACAGAGAGACGATTTTAGAGAGAGAAAAGCAGTTTGGAAAATATGTTTCTTTTTTCCCTGTGTGGGGCGAGGTGGAGGGACTGACTTTGAGAGGATTTAAGTATTCTCTGAATAAATATCATTTGACAGTATTCGACAGTGGATTGACGGTGAGTAATGAAATTGTTGATAAAAGAGCGTCAATAGAGTTCGAAAAAGGGCCGTTATTGATGGTGATGTCCAGAGATTGAAACTGAAATTGATTATAAAATATCGAATTATGTAGAAATCTGTCGAAACACTAAGGGTTGAATGCTGAAATTAGGTGTGATAAAATAAAATAGACAGAAAAAATTCAAAGGATGAGAGGAAAGATGTTATGAAGCTTGGTATAGTAGGATTGCCGAATGTGGGTAAAAGCACACTATTCAATTCGTTGACCAAAGCGGGTGCGGAATCAGCCAATTATCCATTCTGTACCATAGACCCCAACGTGGGGGTTGTGGCAGTGCCGGATGAGAGGTTGAGACTGTTGGGAGATTTTTATCAGTCCAAAAAAGTTACGCCTGCTGTAATTGAATTTGTAGATATAGCGGGACTGGTAAAAGGCGCTTCTAAAGGGGAAGGCCTGGGAAATCAGTTTTTGGCTAATATTCGAGAAGTGGATGCCATTGTCCATGTAGTTCGATGCTTTGAAGATACCAATGTGATCCATGTGGATGGCTCTGTAGCCCCGTTAAGAGACATTGAGACCATAAATCTGGAGTTAATCTTCTCAGATCTGGAAATTCTGGAACGGAGAATGGCAAAAACAACCAAGGTAGCTAGAAACGATAAAGAAGCTGCCAAAGAATTGGAATTTCTTAAAAAGGTAAAAGCTCATCTCGAGGATGGAAAGATGGCCATTACCATGAAACTGGAGACAGAAGAGGAACTGGCTTATATTGGCAGTTACAATCTTCTGACTTATAAGCCTGTAATCTATGCGGCTAATGTATGTGAGGATGATCTTGCGGACGACGGTCATTCAAGTTCTTATGTACAGGAAGTGCGTAACTATGCCCAGGAGCAGAACAGTGAGGTCTTTGTGATCTGCGCACAGATTGAGCAAGAGATCGCGGAGCTGGATGATGACGAGAAAAAGATGTTTCTGGAAGATCTGGGGCTGGAGGAGTCTGGACTGGAAAAGTTGATTAAGGCCAGTTATCGCCTTTTGGGTCTGATTAGCTTTTTGACGTCTGGCGAGGATGAGACTCGGGCCTGGACGATCAAAGTGGGGACAAAAGCGCCGCAGGCTGCCGGAAAAATTCATACGGATTTTGAGAGAGGCTTTATCAAAGCCGAAGTGGTCAACTATCAGGATCTTTTGGATTGTGGCTCTTACGCAGGAGCCAGAGAGAAAGGCTTGGTACGTATGGAGGGAAAAGAATACGTAGTCAAAGATGGAGATGTGATTCTGTTCCGCTTTAACGTATAGAGGGATATTCATGGAGATGTCGATTCGATTTCCAAACCTGGGAGTGAATCTGGGGAATGTGGGAAAATCCATTCAGCTCTCCGGGTTTGAACTCACCTATTATGGAATTTTGATTTGCATTGGGATGTTAATTGGAATCTGGTTCGTGATTCTGGAAGCAAAGCGCAGTAATCAGGATCAGGATTTGTACTTGAAAGTAGTTATCTGCTCTCTATTAGGAGGGATAATAGGGGCGAGACTGTACTATGCGGCATTTTCCTGGGAGCTCTACAGTGAAAATTGGGTGGAAATTCTAAATCCCAGAACGGGAGGATTTGCCATCTATGGAGGAATCCTAGGAGGGGTGTTGGTATCCTGGCTTTATTGCAGGGTAAAAAAATTGAATTTTATACAGCTGGCAGATACTGTCTGTATGGGACTGTTGATCGGACAGATAATAGGAAGGTGGGGAGATTTTTTTAATCGGGAATCCTTTGGTGGGTATACTGATGGACTTCTCGCAATGGCCTTGCCTTTGCCGGCTGTGAATTCTTCTCAGGTGACAAAGGAAATGATGGATCATATCCAGACATTTGGAGGAGTCTCCTATGTTCAGGTACACCCTGCATTTTTATATGAAATTTTCTGGAATCTAATTTTATTAATTGTGATTTTAGGAATTCGGCGCAGGAAAAAATTTCAAGGAGAGATTTTTCTTATCTATTTGACTGGCTATGGTATGGGAAGATTTTGGATTGAAGGGATAAGGACAGATCAGCTTCTGATTCCGGGAACTAATCTTGGAGTGTCTTGTATTTTGTCAGTAATTTTGGCTATTTTTTGTGGTATTACGATTGTTGCGAAAGAAATAACGGCTCCAAAGAGAGCTAAAGTACAAAGGCGTAGAAGAGAGGTAGAAAATGCAGAATTTACAGAAGAAACAGATGGAAGCACTGAGATTGAGAATCGAGATGTTGAGAGAACAGTTGGACAGCCGACTGATGAGTCGAGAGGACATTCCTCGGAATCAGAAATTGAGTGAGGAACTGGATGACTTAATTGCAGAATATCAATTATTGATGGTAAATCAGTAAAAAAACACCTGCCGATGGGAATATCCCCCACCTGGCAGGTGTTTTTTTCGCGATAATTCAGGCAATTGACTGTCACAGGTGGATTTTTATCTTTGAAACGGGCCAGAATGTGGGATAATGCCCCAATGAGAACGGTTTTTACAGGGATGTATGGAAGACTACTGTTCATGAAAAGTTTAGAAAAAACCAGGATTTGCCTCTTGTTTTTTTGAGGTTAATAGTATAGAATAATACCATAAGTGGTAGAAAGTGGTGAATAGTGGTGGCAGATGGAGAGTAAGTGGCAGTAAAGTCCATTGCCGCCCATGGAAGATATGCAAGGGGAGCAACGCATATCTTCATGAGGCAGGTGAGAATCTATGTTCATGGGAGAGTATAGTCATACAATAGATACGAAGGGACGATTGATTATTCCCTCAAAATTCCGAGCTCTTTTGGGAGAAGAGTTCGTGATTACGAAGGGATTAGATGGTTGTTTATCTATTTATCCTATGGACGAGTGGATCATCTTTGAAGAAAAGTTAAAAGCCTTACCACTTACAAATAAAAACGCAAGAACCTTCGCCCGTTTTTTTTGTCTCCAGCGCGAATACATGTGAACTGGACAAGCAGGGGAGAATTCTCGTACCGGCGACGCTGCGAGAGTTTGCTGGTCTGGAAAAAGATGTGGTTTTGACGGGGAATCTGAACCGCATTGAGGTCTGGAGCAAAGAGAAATGGGCTGAGAACTCCAATTATGACGATATGGATTCGATTGCAGAAGGGATGCAGGAGATGGGGATTGTCATCTAAGCTGTTGAAGGGCTTTGCGGAGATCTCACAGAGGCGAATCCAACAGGAGAATAATATGGAATTTAAACACAAATCTGTATTACTGGAAGAGACCATCGATGGCTTGAAGGTGAAGCCTGATGGAATCTATGTGGATGGCACTTTAGGAGGTGCAGGGCACGCCGTAGAGGTGTGTAAAAAACTTTCTGCCAAGGGGAGATTTATTGGCATAGATCAAGACCAGGACGCGATAATTGCTGCGAATGAACGTCTCAGAGATTTTGGAGATCGAATCACCATCATTCGCAGCAATTATTGTTACGCGGTGAAAGAGCTGAGAGAGAGGGGAATTCAGCAGGTGGACGGCATCTTGCTGGATTTGGGAGTATCCTCGTATCAGCTGGACAATCCTGAGAGAGGATTCACCTACCGCGTGGACGCACCGCTGGATATGAGAATGGACCAAAGAGTAAGCCAGACGGCTGGGGACATTGTCAATGGATATGAAGAGGGAGAACTGTACCGTATCATTCGTGATTACGGAGAAGATAAATTCGCAAAAAACATCGCGAAGCATATCGTAATGGAGCGGGCGCGTAAGCCCATTGAGACCACGGGGGAACTCACGGAAATTATTCGCAGGGCAATTCCCATGAAGATGCAGGCGGCTGGAGGACATCCTGCGAAACGAACTTTTCAGGCAATTCGTATTGAACTGAACCACGAATTGGATGTTTTACGAGATTCTCTTGACGAAATGGTTGATATTTTGTCAGATCGTGGTAGAATCTGTATTATAACCTTTCATTCGCTGGAAGACAGGATTGTCAAGACGATTTTTCAGAAAAAACGAAAATCCATGTACCTGTCCCAGCAATTTTCCTGTCTGCGTATGTGGAAGGAAATCCAAGGGAAAGGTGATTACGCGGAAACCGATTTTGCCCAGCAAGGGTGAGATGGAGGAAAATCCCCGCGCCAAGAGTGCCAAACTGAGAATTTTTTGAAGAGAACTCGCCGGGAGTAGATTGCAAGACATAAAGGAAAGATTTCGTATGTCTGCAAAAATGAAGTAATTGCAGATGTCAGCTAGAATAGATAAGGAAGTATTGAAATGGCTCAGACAGCAAGATATGCCAACAGAAGAGGAGTAAGCAGCAGAGCTGCCAGAACACGTGTCTATGTGGATGGCAATACTGTCAGAAAGATTCAAGAATCCCCCAGAAGTGGGCGCCAGCTGCCTCAGCCGAGGAGAAGGGCAGTGAGCAAAGCGGCCAGAAAAAATAGAGCAAAGGCAATGAGTATGACGAGGGGCTTTGTGGTTTTTTCTAACCGTTGTTCTAATTGCGATTCTTTTTTAGTTGCGTAAACTATCTACACACGAAGTCACAGATCACAGCACAGATGAAAAGTGTGGCGGCTTTGGAGTCGGAACTGACTCAGTTAAAAGAGGAAAACGACGCCTATTACAGTCAGGTGATGACTTCTGTGGACTTGAACTCTATCAAAAAAATTGCCATCGGAGAGCTTGGGATGAAATATCCTTCTGAGGATCAGGTGATTACTTATAAGACTCAGAGAAGTAGTTACGTAAGACAATACCAGGATGTACCGGAAGCAGAGTAGGTGAGTATTTGAGACAGAGAAGAAAAATAAATAGAAAATTGAATACCCAGATGAGAAAAAAGCTAGTAATACTATTTGGTATGGTCTTACTAGCTTTAGTAGGTTTAATCCTAAAAATATCCGTGATTAACGCGACGGAAGGCGATAAGTACAGCAAACAGGTATTAATGCAGACTCAGCAGCAGTATACCAGCCGGGTAATTCCATGCAAGAGGGGAGACATTTTTGACAAAAATGGAAATCTCCTGGCTACCAGCAGCAAAGTCTACAATGTGATTTTGGACTGTAAGGCCATTAATTCAGACCAGGACTATGTGGAACCCACTGTAAAAGCGCTGCTTAAATTCTTTGACGCCGATGAAGAGAAGATTCAAAAGCTGTTGACGGACGATAAGACGAAGAACAGCCAGTATCAGATTCTGCTCAAAGAGGTTACGGTGGATGAGAAGAAAGCATTTGATGAGTATACCACAGTGGATGAGAATTCCAAACTGTCTGACGAGGAGAAAAAGGAGAGGGAAAACGTTCAAGGGGTATGGTTCGAAGAGACTTATCTGAGAAGCTATCCGTTTGAGAGTCTGGCCTGTGACACGATAGGATTTACCTTTGACGCTGAGACTGCGGACTGGGGATTGGAGGGTTACTATAACAGTACCTTAAACGGGACGGATGGAAGACAATACGGATATTTTAATGACAGCGCTGATGTGGAGCAGACGATTATAGAGCCGACCAATGGAAAAAGTATTGTCACAACTTTGGACGTGGGAGCTCAGAGCATCGTAGAAAAATATGTGGACGCGTTTCAGGAGCGCATGGGAGCTAAGAACATCGGTGTAATTGTAGAAGACCCAAATACAGGAGCGATTCTGGCCATGGACGGAGGGGACAGATATGATCTGAATGAACCTAGAGATATGTCCAGCATATACACGGAAGAACAGGTTAAGGCCATGAATGATGAGGAAGAGGTGGAAGCTCTGAACAATATGTGGCGCAATTACTGTGTCACAGATGCCTATGAGCCAGGTTCCACGGTGAAACCCATGGTGATGGCGGCAGCCCTAGAAAAGGGAGCGATACTGGAAGGGGATTCATTTGTCTGTGATGGTTCACAGATGATTGGAGATACGATGGATTAAGTGTTCTGCGTATCCAGGAGCCCATGGCACAGAGACTCTCGAGGAAGTCATTGCCAATTCCTGTAACGACGCGATGATGCAGATTCGCTGATAAGCTGGGAGCAGAACAGTTTATCAAGAGCCAGAGTCTATTTAATTTGGAACCCGGACGGGAATTGATTTGCCCAATGAGGGAACCGGAATTGTGCACACGGAAGATACTATGGGGGCTACGGAGCTGGCCTGCTCAGCCTTTGGACAAGGATTTTACCTGCACGATGATTCAGGAGATCAACGCGATCTGCTCTGTTATAAATGGCGGATATTATTATCAGCCGCATCTGGTGAGCAGAATTCAGGATAGCCAGGGGACGGTGATTGAAAAATATTGAGCCGACACTCTTAAAGCAGACGGTGTCCAGCAGCATTTCCGCGGATATTCGAAGCTATATGAGAGCCAGTGTGGAATCCGGTACCAGCCACTACTCAAAAGTACAGGGCTACAGTTCCGGAGGAAAGACGGGAACGGCCGAGAAATTTTCCGAGAAATAATGGAAAATATCTAGTATCCTTTGTGGGCTTTGCGCCAGTGGACGATCCAGCGGTGGTGATCTATGTGGTTGTGGATGAGCCGAATGCGGACCGCCAGGACAACAGTGCCTATCCCCAGTACATTGCGCAGGGAATACTCTCAGAGCTGCTTCCATATCTAGAAGTGGTGCCGGATGAGACCTCAGACGGCTATGTCCCTGAGACGGAATTGTGGGAAGGTTTTAACGGCCTTGTCAAAGGCATCAACACGGATGGGACCACAATTGAGGACATTCGTTATAATGAGAATGGTGACTATGACGAGAACGGCGAGTATGACGAGGATGGAAACTACGTAGGACCTGCAGCGGAAGATAATGCGGAGGAGGACACAGAAGAAAGTACAGGTGACAGTTGGGATGATGAAGGAGAACCTCAGCCTGACGTGTCCGATGACAGCACTGCAGATGGAGTTTCAGACCCGAATGTACCAGGGCCTCTAGAGGATGACACAGACCCCATAGTGGGAAATGACTCGGAGAGCGATGGGATTACCAACGAGGAAGCCGGTCTGGAATGAGTGGTAGAGAATTTGTGAAAAAACAATAGCGTCGGTGATAACCTCACAGAAGAATCCATAAATTATAGGGATAACTTCTGTGAGGTTTTTTATGAAGAAAAATAAGACCTTTCATAAGAAAAAAATATTTGTCGTGTTTGTCTGCTGTGTGACAGTCATGATAGGATTAATAGGAAGATTGGTATGGTTAATGGGATTTCGGTCAGACTATTACTATGAAAAGGCGGAAGATCTCCACGAGAGAGAACGGGATATCAAAGCGGCCAGAGGAGAGATCATTGATGCTTCAGGAAAGGTTCTGGCCTCCAACAAGACAGTGTGTACAATCTCTGTCATACACAGCCAGGTGAAAAATCCTGAGAAGGTGATTTCAGTATTGACGGAGGAATTGGAGATGGAAGAGGCGGATGTCAGAAAGCGCGTGGAGAAAGTCTCATCCATTGAGAGGATTAAGACGAATGTGGAAAAAGAAGTGGGAGACCGCATCCGAAAATATCAGTTGGACGGAGTGAAGGTGGATGAAGATTACAAACGGTATTATCCTTATGGGAGTCTGGCATCTAAAGTGATCGGATTCACAGGCGGTGATAATCAGGGAATTGTGGGACTGGAAGTGAAATACGATTCTTATCTGGAAGGGACGCCGGGTAAGATTCTGACGATGACAGACGCTAGAGGTGTGGAACTGGACGAGGAAGGGGAGGAGAGAGTTGACCCTGTGCCTGGTTATAATCTGATGATTAGTCTGGACAGCAACATTCAGACTTACGCACAGCAGGCAGCCTTGAAGGTAATGGAAGAAAAACAGGCCGACAGAGTATCCATTCTGCTTATGAATCCTCAGAATGGAGAGATCTACGCGATGGTAAATGTACCGGAGTTTGATTTGAATGACCCGTTTACACTGAATGAGGAGATAGACACATCCGGGATGTCAGAAAAAGAAAAACAAGATCTTCTCAATCAGATGTGGAGGAATCCTTGTCTGAATGATACCTATGAACCGGGTTCTACGTTTAAGATTATCACGATGTCAGCGGGGTTGGAGGAAAAAGTGGTATCCTTGGACGATCAATTCTATTGTCCCGGCTACCGAGTGGTGGAAGACCGGCGAATCCACTGCAGCAACAGAAGGGGGACACGGGGGCCGAAGATTTTTTTGAAAGGTGCTGAGAACTCCTGCAATCCCGTCTTTATTGATGTGGGGCTTCGGTTGGGAGTGGACAATTTTTTACAAGTATTTTCAGCAGTTTGGATTGATGAGTCTGACAGGAATTGATCTGCCGGGAGAGGCAGGAACGATCATGCATCAGAAAAAGAATATGGGGCAGGTGGAACTGGCCACAGTATCTTTTGGGCAGTCTTTTCAGATTACGCCGATTCAGCTGGCTACCACGGTGAGCTCTCTGATCAATGGTGGAAAGAGGGTGACACCTCATCTGGCTTGTGCGATTCAGAGTTCTGACGGCGATTATATCAAGGAATTGGAGTATGAGACAGAAGATGAAATCGTCTCTGAGGAGACTTCTGAGACGGTGAGATATATCCTGGAACATGTGGTCTCTGAGGGAAGTGGAAAAAACGCCTACATCGAGGGATATACCATAGGAGGAAAAACCGCCACCTCCCAGACTCTTCCGAGGAGCGCAAACCGTTACATCTCCTCATTTTTGGGCTTTGCACCGGCGGAAAAATCCTCAGATTTTGGGGCTCTGCATCATTCACAATCTCCAGGGAGTCTATTATGGGGGAACGATTGCAGCGCCGGTGATTCGGGATATATTTGAAAATGTCCTTCCGTATCTGGATATTCCAAAGACGGGGAAGGTGCAGGAGAAAGACGACTCGGTTGAAAATACATGACAGAGCTGGAGGTACTTGATGTGGCAAGGCTGACAGGACTTTTAGGACAGATAGATTAACAGTTGATAATTGGCGGGAAAAAGCTTTATACTAAAGGATAGCCAAAATATCAGGCTAAATCAGCTCTTAGGCTGATGAAAAACAAAAGAATGAAAAGAAGGTGTCTTATGGATTTTCAGATTGTTATCCCGGTTCTGATTTCCTTTGTAATCAGTGTGGCGCTGGGACCGATTATTATTCCATTCCTGAGAAAACTGAAAATGGGTCAGACAGAGCGTGTGGACGGTGTCCAGTCACATCTGAAAAAAGCGGGAACTCCCACGATGGGGGAAATTATCTTTCTGTTGTCAACGGTGGTGACTTCTCTGTTCTATGTGAAGGACTACCCAAAGATCATTCCCATTTTGTTTTTGACTTTGGGATTTGGAATTATAGGCTTTCTGGATGATTACTTGAAAGTAGTGCTGCGGCGTTCTGATGGTCTTTTGCCTTGGCAGAAATTTTTGCTTCAAGTCGTGGTCACGGCTGTTTTTGTGTTCTATCTCTTGAATTATACGGATGTGTCTCTGGCGATGCTGATTCCGTTTTGGAGCGGACATTATCTGAATATTGGCTGGCTGGCAGTGCCCTTGCTTTTCATAGCAGTGATCGGTACGGTCAACGGTGTGAATTTTACGGATGGCCTGGATGGGCTGGCGTCCAGTGTGACCATCATGGTGGCTGTGTTTTTTACAGTGGTTTCTGTGGGAATGAGCAGTGGCATTGAACCGATCACCTGTGCCGTAGTGGGCGACTGATGGGATTTTTGCTGTTCAATGTATTTCCCGCCAGTGTGTTCATGGGCGACACAGGTTCTCTTGCCTTGGGCGGATTCGTGGCAGGTACGGCTTATATGCTTCAGATGCCTTTGTTTATATTGATCGTAGGGTTGATCTATCTGATTGAAGTGATCTCTGTGATTATGCAGGTGACTTACTTTAAGATGACGCATGGAAAGCGTATCTTTAAGATGGCTCCGATTCACCACCATTTTGAACTTTGCGGCTGGTCGGAGACCAGAGTGGTCGCGGTGTTTTCCATTATCACAGCAATTCTCTGTCTGATTGGCCTGTTGGCACTGTAGGAGGAAGAAAATGGAATTGAAGGGAAAAAAAGTATTGGTGTTTGGCTCTGGAATCAGCGGCATAGGAGCTGCGGATTTGTTGGGAAGAGCAGGGGCGCTTCCGATTATCTTCGATGGGAATGAAAAACTCTCAGAGAAAGATATTTTACATAAAACCAGAGGAGATTACCCTTTGGAAGTGTATATCGGAGAACTTCCAACAGAGGTTCAGTCATCTTTGGACTTAGCGGTTTTAAGTCCAGGTGTCCCCACAGACATTCCTCAGGTGAAACGCTTCTACGAGCTGGGGATTCCCGTGTGGGGAGAGGTAGAGCTGGCCTATCAGGTTGGCAGAGGAACGGTACTCGCCATCACCGGGACCAACGGTAAGACTACAACCACAGCTCTTTTGGGGAAGATTATGGCTGACCATCAGGACTCGGTCTTTGTGGTGGGAAATATAGGAAATGCATACACGAGTGCAGCTTCTCAGATGCAGGAAGAGAGTGTCACGGTCGCGGAGATCAGCAGTTTTCAGCTGGAGACCATCGAAAAATTTGCTCCCCATGTGAGTGCGATCTTGAATATCACAGAGGACCATCTGAACCGGCACCACACGATGGAAGAATACATTCGTGTCAAAGAGCTGATTACGAAAAATCAGACCTGTGACGACTACTGTGTCCTGAACTATGAAGATGAGATTCTGAGAAAATTCGGGGAGGATTTGACGCCGAGGGTTATCTATTTTTCCAGTGTCAGAGAATTAGACGAAGGAATTTTTCTGAGAGATGGCAGAATCATTCTTCGACTGGATAAGAAAGAGATTCCTTTTATGAAAACTCAACAGCTGAGAATACTGGGACGGCACAACCATGAGAATGCGATGGCTGCCATAGCCATGGCGTATGTTGCCGGAGTTTCGGCGGAGGAGATCTGCCGCAGTGTCTGTAGTTTTCAGGCCGTGGAGCACCGAATTGAATTTGTGGAGGAAAAGGCGGCGTTGCGTATTACAACGATTCCAAGGGGGACGAACCCGGATGCTGCGATAAAAGGGATTCAGGCGATGGACAGGCCTACTTTGCTGATCGGGGGCGGATTTGACAAGGGTTCGGAGTACGAGGAATGGATTCAGTCTTTTGACGGAAAGGTACGGTATCTGGTTTTAATAGGACAGACAAGGGAGAAAATTCAGGAAGCGGCCAACCGGTCTGGGATTTCATGACTGTATTCTGGCTGAGAATTTGGAGGGAAGCTGTTAAAGTCTGCGCGTAAAAAGGCAAATCCGGGAGACGCGGTTTGCTCTCTCCTGCC
>ENA-OQCB01000681-OQCB01000681.1-human-gut-metagenome-genome-assembly--contig:-NODE-681-length-15451-cov-4.529561_pt1 | contig 15451 bp, 15 predicted proteins | sample MGYA00242493_ERZ504568 | MGnify/ENA primary metagenome ERZ504568 (study PRJEB26092, sample SAMD00036229) | human gut metagenome | host: Homo sapiens | study: EMG produced TPA metagenomics assembly of...
GATTATCTTCCTTCTGCCCCTGATTGTGGTCCTTCCCATGTTCCTCGGTATTGAGGGGCGTGGATGTACTCTGCACCGGTTGCTGATTTAATGGCTGCCCTCCTGGCCCTGGTATTTGTTACCAGGGAGCTCCGCAGATGCGGGGTATGGAAGAAGAGATGAACTGCGGGGCGGAGACGGCGGACTAATCGCAGCCTGACGGATTGGCGGCCTGGCGGATTGGCGGATTGGCGGCCTGGCGAATTGGCAGCCTGACAGATTGGCGGCCTGACGCATTAAGGGCGGCTCAGATGTCCCTTGCAGCCCGGATAAAGAAATCCTCCTGGCCGAAATTGCCGGATTTAAGAATCAGCTCCATCCCTTCCTGTTCCGCAGGATACATAACCGGAACCCCCGGAGCAATGGACCGTCCGATATGAAAGGTGTGCATTTCCAGCTTCTGCATAACGGCGCCTGACGTCTCCCCTCCTGCTGCTATGATTCTTTTTCTTCCAGATTCCAAGGCATAGGCAGCTGTACCGGCCAATAGTTCCTCGTTATAATGTTCCAGTGGCGGATATGACTCCCTCCACTCTGCTTTTATACGATTTACCTCATCAGGCGGCGCTGAAGTGTACACCAGCGCTGCCTGATCTTTATTTTCTTCCAGGAATGCCCTGATGTGTTCCATTGTCTGGATTCCCTGCACAAACCGGAGGGGATGGATACGCAAAGAAGCACCTCCCTTTGACTCATAATACCTGATTTGTGTCCTGGTAGCCTCAGAACAGCTTCCAGCCAGTATGACAGGGGCCGCACAACGGGACGGTGTGAGAACATTCCTCTCCGCATCCGGTTCCCATGTACGGGCAATCATCCTGAGCAGACCGGATCCGCCTGACAAAAGCGGAAGATTCCCGTATTGTTTAGCAATCATTCTCCCGTGCTTCTCTTCATAATAATCCGGGATCAGGTAATAATGCCCTGGTTTCTCGTAAGGCCTGAACCCCCGTTCCAGTTCACCTGCACCCAGGTTAAAGCAGGGGTAGCGGCTCTGCCTCTCCATCAGGTACTTTAGCCTGGAATCCCTCATTGGGTTCAGAGGGTGATCCTTCATCGGACTATCTTCCAGCAGTACTCCATTGACATACAGCTTACCATCCTTCACGCTTCTTCCATTTTCCAGCAGAGCAGGGCATAAAAGCGTGTACGGTATGTCCCACCGTTTTAGGGCTGCATCCAGAACCGGGCCTATGTTTCCATTTTCCGTGGAATCAAAGGTGGAACAATATTTAAAATACAGCATACGTGCCCCATGGGCCTTCAGCCAGGAAAAGGCAGCCATGCTCCGGTCCACCGCCTCGCCGGGAGGACAGGTTCTGGTTTTCAGTGCTATGACCACTGCCTGGGCTTCCAAGATATCCTCATCCTCCCTCTCAGGTATCCCGTTGCTGAGTATCACATTTGCGCCTCCTGCCTGAAGAAAGGAGGCGGCATCGCTGGCCCCTGTGAAATCATCTGCCACACATCCTAATATCATACTTTAACCTCTCTTATAAACCCTTTAACGCCTTGGCGGCTGCCTCCACACCTGAATCCATGCTGCTCAGGATTGGTTTTGTGATATCTGCCAGACATGGAATCAATACGCTCATGCTGGCCTGTGCCAGGACCAGAACATCATACTGTTTCCCCGTATCCCGAATCAGCGCTTCCAGTATCTGATTATGCTTTTCCTGATTCTTCTCCACTGTCAGCGCTTCAAACGCATCGGAAGCCAAATAGGAATCCACCACAACCTTCTTTTTCTCTGCTTCTGCAATATGGCTTATGAGCCTCGCACTTGGCTCCAGCGTGGTTTTCACCGTGCCGTATACAGCTATTTTTTCACCCTTTTCCACTGCACTGCGGGCCATTGGTTCATCAATTTTAAGGTAAGGAATCTTTAAAAGGGGTCTTATGACATCCACTCCCTCCCCCACCGAGGAACAGGCGTTAAGAATCAGCTCTGCTCCCCAGTCCTGTGCCTCAAGAGCATATGTTAAAAGCCGCCTGGTAACCTCCTTTGTCAGCATTCCTTCCTTTTTCACATCATTTAAAAGACTATCATCCACAATGTTCATCACCTCGGCGTCCGGTACCAGCGCCTTAAGCCTGCTGTTGATGCCGTCGCAGGTAACAACTGTGGTATGGATTACCGCAACCTTTCTTTCCATATGCCCCTCCTGATTCTATAAAACTACATTTCTTCTTACCAGCGACTTTTTCTTTGCCATTTCCATATAATCCTCAGGCAGTTTCCTTACCTGGCGCCCTGCCCCCAGGATTGCCAGATACATTTCACAGGCCCTCTCCACATTGTCGCTGGATATCATGGCATCTTCCATGGTAAGACCTGTGCCGATGGCGCCATGGCTGGCCATGAGCAGGCCTGCGTTTGTCCCAATGGTATTCCTTACATGCGCTGCCAGCTCACCGGATCCTGGAGGTGCAAACGGGGCCACCAGTATCTCCCCGCCCAGATACACCACGCCCTCAATGTCAATGACCGGCACCTTCTCAACGCCGTCCATGGCGCTGACAGCCGTGGCAAATTTGGAGTGTGTGTGCACGATGCAGTTTACCTCCGGTCTTTCCTTATAAATACCCAGATGCATGGAAAATTCAATGGAGGGCTTATAGGGTCCCGACACCACATTTCCATCCATATCCCCCACAGCCAGATCCTCCGGCTTCATCGTGAGATACGGTCTGGCTGACGGGGTAATGACAAACAATGGTTCTCCCTCCACCCTGGCGCTGATATTGCCTGCTGTACCCAATGCATACCCCTTGTCCACCATGGTCCTGCATCCCCACATGACCTGCTCTTTTGCTTTTTGTATTGCTCTTTGTATTGTTTCCTGTGACATATGATTTTCTCCCCTCTTTGGTTCCTATTATTTTAATGGCTGTTAATTCAAATATATTTTCGTATCAGCCTGGCAATCTCATGTGCGTCCTGCGCCCTCCGCATGGCGCTTATATTACCCTCGTCCTCCAGCAAATCGAACAGCTGGTAGAGTGCGGGCAAGTGTCTGGTCTTATCCGGTGTGGCCAGCACAACGATGATATCAGCATCCATATATCCGTTAAAGGACAGTTTTTCAGGAAGCTTAAGCAGCGCCATGCCCATGCTGTAAACACCGTCATCCACACCTGCATGGGCGATAATCACGCCGTCTGCAATCATGATGAACCGTTTATCCGTTTCCACCATATCAATGGCTTTTTCAATATAATTCCTGTTAATAAAACCATTGTCCAGCAGCGGCGCGGATGCCATACGGATTGCATTCTGCCAGTCGGGCATTTCCCGGGTAATCTGAATCCTCTCGTCCGGCAGCAGGAAGGGCAGACGGCTCTGAAGCTTTACCTCTCCCTCCGAAACCCGTATGTTATCCAATACCTTTTCCCTGAATGATTTCTTGGCAATATCATTGGCAAAAGGAAACACCACAAACTGTTTTTTATCTGTCTCCAGCCTTACGGTGGAGAACACTATCTGAAAATCCTTATCATATTCATAAAAATCCCTTAAGGACAGGCACTCTAAAAATTCAATCTCAGGCAGAAGCTCTGACAGAGACACAAAGAGATACTGCGATACGGTGAGTCCATTGGTACACACCACCACTGCCCTCTCTTTTTCCTGGACCTGAATCAGTTTTCCCTCCTTATGAAGCCATGATGCAAAGAGAACCGTAATATACACAAGCTCAGGGTCCGGAAAAGTACATGTGAGATACACTTCATAGGGCCTTACGGCCTTTCTCACGATTTCATGAAGATACTGGTATTTTGGCAGTATCATGTCCGTGATATCCGGTTCCACATGATATCCATACCAGATCCGGTACACGGCAGGCTTCATGTGCTGATAAAGGATTTCCAAAAATTCCGCCCTTCCGTCCAGCCGTACACAGCTGATGGACTCAAAACGTTCCAGCATGTGCATGCCCGCGTCCCTGAGCAGCTCCAGATTCCCTATATCTTCATGGACCCTGTTATGGACCTTTGAAATTTGTATCTGAACTGCAAAATTTACGATCTCATTTTCATCCTTTATCCTGTACTTATCTGCAAAGGCAGCCACCACGGAATATTCTTTGGTGGTGGTTACCAGGCGGTACCGGTCCATGGCTTCCACGGTCTTTTCATTTTAATCCGAATCAGTGTAAAATAAAAAATATACAGAAGCTCCTTCAGACGTTCATCTGTAAATTGAAGCTGAAGCTTATTTTCTATCTCCTCGATATTTGCCCTGAGCTCCTTTACCCCTTCCTTCCTGATTCCGTATATACGGTTCAGGTTCTCCTCACCGCCCGGCATGTTCAGAAGCTTTCTGAGGGCATGTGTCAAAAGCTCTCTTTTGTGATATTCACTTCCGTAAAGGCGGTACCCTTCCTTCCTGTTATATGCCAGCTCCAAACTGAATCTGTTTACCCGTTCCTGTACCTTCTTGAAGTCACTGAGCAGCGTGTTTTTACTGATTTGAAGCTCCTCTGTAAAATGATAGGTGGAAAGCTCATCCTCATGGCAGAGCAGCCGTAGCTCAATCCAATATGCCCGCTCCTCGTCCGAATAGGTATAGGAGGACTTGGTGATTGCTGCTTCTTTGGCGGAATAATGCTCAGCCACCGGACCGGGCACCATAAAGTACCCGGTCTTCAGCCGCTTAATCTCCGGATGGCCGTTATCCCTAAGATAGTCATTGATTTTGTCAAAGCTATAGCTGAGCTGCTTTCTCGTAAGATGGAACTTTTCCTCCAGCCCCTTGCCTGTAGCTGATGAATTATCTACAATCTCCTGAAAAATCATATAACTTCTGCTATCCAGATACACGATATCACCTCGTCAATTCGATTGCTTACTGTCCCGCCTTGGCATTCCCAGCCTCCAGAGCCGCGTCTTCCCTGGCCTCACGCATTAAATCACGGTAATATAAAATAAACCCTGCCAGCCAGACTGCAAATATAATCAAAGGCATGAAATTACCTTTTAAAAACATAAACAGATGGGAAATAGAATACGTAAATACAGGACCATTAATCAGGCTGTTGCTGATCAGCTCTCCCGCCTGAAGGTCAATACTGCCTGTTGCGATGGCTAACTCTGTCATGAATGGAGCAAAGGCAGTCCCCACCCACAGGAACACCGGAGCGCCGATGACGCAGAGGATAGACATTTGAAGCAGGTTTCCTCTTGTCACCAGAAACGCCGGCAATGCCAGGGATGCGCTCATAAGACCTGCAAAGGGAAGGATTTCATTGCCCGGCAGCACCATGGAATAAATCAGCATAAACGGTATGCTCCAAAGGATAGCCAGCCATATCTCATTACAGCCGCCAAGGATAGGCCAGTCCAGACCTACAATCAGAGTCTTTCCTTCAAACTTTTTATTCATGAAAGCGCTGACCGCCTCAGAAATGGGAGACAAGGCCTGCATGAAATATTTGGCCACCACCGGGAACAGCGTCATGGCAGCTGCAGCCTTGATTCCTGTGGTAAGAATCTGGGCCAGGGAATACTTTGCAAGAATTCCAAACAGGCAGCCCAATATAAATCCCATCACATGGTTTTCCGCAAAAATACCAACCTTGTCTTTTAACATATCCGTGTCAAATTCCCTGTTAAGTCCCGGAATTTTTCTTAAAACAAGGGCAATCGGGTATAAAATAGCTCCAAAGAATAACGTAGCATGGGTCACGGACACACCCGGAATTCCTGTAAGCTTTTCAATTCGGTGCTGATGTGCGTCCGAAGATTTAAGTTCCAGTATAATCTGAACCGCCGCAATCACAAAGGCCAGAATCACACTATGAGTAATGGATACCACGGCAACTGCCGTAAATATCTTAAGCCATACATTCCATAAATCTGCGTTGATGGTATTTGTCTTGTTGAGAAGAATCATCACTACATTGACTGCTATCAAAAGCGGAAACATGAGAAATGCATAGGGCCATGCCCATGATATGGTAGCCATGGTGCTCCATCCGCCGTCAACAATGGGCAGCGAGATTCCCGTAGAGGTCATGATGGCCTGGGCGGCCGGGGTTATGCTGTCCTTCATAAAGGATATGAGAAGATTCATGCCCGTAAATGCCACGCCAAGTGTGATGCCGGATGAAATCGCGTCCTTTATCTTCATCCCCACCATTATACTGCCGACAATCATTATAATCGGTACAAATATGGGAGCCCCTAATCCCAAAAAGAAATTAACAACATTTGTTAATACCTGCATACTTTCCCCTCCTTCTCCCTATCAGCTTTTGTTGACCGCATCAATGAGCTTTTTCAGTTCATCTTCCTGCCTGACCCCTGTCAGGAACGCGATTCCGTTGATAACAGGTACCGGATATTCCTTTACCGTCTTTGTGATGGTTATATAAGCCACACAGTCTTTTATATCCCTGTCCAGGGACTTGATATTAACCGCGTCCACCACCGCGTCCACCTTTCTCTCTTTAAGCAGACGGTTTACCTTACTGGCAACAGCCTGTGACGTGGCAACTCCATTTGCACATGCAACTATAATTCTCTTCATATGTTCACCCTATACCTTCCATTGATAATACCAGATTAAAATATGCTTCTATATTAGCAGCCTGCCTCAGCCTTTCCATAAAATCAGGTCTCTGGCAATTGTTTACCAGTATCTGAAGCAGTTCCACATGGGCATCCCCCACCGCCTCCTGCTTAAAACCAAGCAGAAATACAAACCGCACCATATGGACTACCTCGTTGGCAGCCATCTCCCTCCATGGAATCGGTTCCTTCAGGCGGATACAGGCAATAAATGCATTCTTAATGCATTCCGGGTCTGTATGGGGTATAGCCACTGCATATGGCTCTATGGGAAGGGCCGTGGGATATTCCTTCTCTCTTTCCTTTATGCTTTCAAGAAAATCCCCTGTCACATATCCCAATTCCATAAGCCGCCCGGACATTACTTCAAATAATTCGTCTGTGTTTCTCACATCCAAATCCAGCTGAATCAGGTCCTTGTATACAATATCTCCCGTCATGATTTGGTACTCCTCATTAATTAATATTAAAGTTACACGCGCGCTCATGTATCTTCTCCATACCTGCATTATAAAGGCCGGACATGTGTATTTCAATTCAAATAGGGCCCATATTTTGTGCAATATGATGCTCATTCCTGTGTATGCGCAATTATTTTATACATAATTGTGCCTTATTTTCCCTGCTTCACCCGGATACCATGTCACTATTCACAACAACATGGTTTACCAAATCACAGGGCAGAATACACCTTCTTATTGTTCCACAAAAAAATCCTGATGACAGGTACTTCTCAAACCGTCATCAGGATTCTCCCTCTCTTCTGTTTTCTGCGGCTGTCCAATCTTCTCTCCCAGCCTCACACCCAGCCATCAATCACATCAATTGAAAACTTAAAATGGTCTTCCGGCATACCCTGCTCCTTCAGCCGCCGTCTGATTGTCTTCATATAATGGTTTGATATGGCCCTGCATATTTCCTCCGTATTTCCGGTGCGGCACACGTCCACCAGTTCCTTGTGGATGGGGTACTGGCGTTCTATCATGGCCCGGCTGTCAGGGTTGCCCGCATAATAATTGATGGCATTTCCATAGTTTAAGTCCGTCCATCCCTTAATCAGCCGCGGTAAGCCGGTGGAACGTATGATGGCCTCATGAAGCATGTTATCACAGGCAATGGATTTGTTATAATCCGTTTCCTTTAAGTCCTTCATGGATTCCAATGCAGCATCCATCTCCGCAAAGGCAGTCTCTGAAAACACTCCCCTGCACAGCTTTACTGCCAAAATCTCATAGGTGGCCCTCAGCAGATAAATCTCGTAAATGTCCTCCAGGGTGATATTTTTCACCGAACACCCCACATTTCTCACATATTCCACCAGGCCTTCCTGTTCCAGCTGTCTTAAAGCCTCCCGGATCGGCCCGCGGCTCACCCCAAGTTCGTCCGAAATATCCTGTTCAATAATTCTCATTCCCGGCGCCAGCTCGTGGTTGAATATTTTCATACGAATGACGTCCACTACATTTTCACGCAGTGTCTGATACGTTAATCTTCCCATAAAAGCAATTCCTTTTCATAATCCCACAACAATTCCAGTGTATTCTGTCACAAAATAATATTATCATAAGAAAATCCCAGGGTAAACATGTTGGCTGAAAAAATGGCAAAACTCCGGCACCTTGGATCACAAGCGCCGGAGTTTGTCTGAGGCTTTCGCCTTTCATCATGTTTACAGGCCGCATATACCCTTGATGACATAGGATACAAAGATGCCCACATAGTTTCCGCAGGCTCCGGCTATTACACCCATGATTAAGCCGACGTTAATCAGGGATTTCCAGTCTGCGCCCGCCGCGGTCAGGGATGAGGTTGGCCCGTCTACAATACATCCCACCATGGACAGGATTACATATTCATACTTAATCTTAAATATGCGGCAGATAATAAGGTGCAGTACGATACATCCAATCAGCATAAACAGTACATACAGTGTCATCATTAGCGCGGAACCGATAAACTGCTGTAAATCCACAGCAAATCCAATGGTTGCAAGGAAGGTCAGGGAAATAAACAGACCCAGGTCAAGATTTCCGCGCAGCTTCTGGACAGGCTTTAACTGTGCCAGGCCAATGGATACCGTGGTAAGAATCAGCAGCCTTCCCGCTTTCCAGAAGGTATCCGGAAAAATGGACTGTGCAATCACAGTACATACAAAGGAAACACCGAAACCAATGGTCAAAAGCCATGCAATATCCCGGATAGACCATCTCTTATCGGACATCAGAGGCTCGTCCTCTCCGTCGTCCAGCTCCTCTTTTGTAAACTGGTAAGGCCACAGCTTGTTCCAGCGTTTGGACGCCTTTAAGATAGCCGGAGCCGCGAATAGAAATACCATTAAGGGGGTGGACACCACGTAGTCAGCTGCATTGGCGGCCGCAAGGGTTTCCCTTGAACAGTCCAGACCGGTTGCGATAGCTGTCAGGTTAGGTGTTCCGCCTGTGTAGGTGCCTACAAACATGCCGGCGCACTTCCAGCCCTCAGTAATCCTTGGGGCAAAGAATAATCCCAGTATGATGGCATAAAGCATACGGAAAAAATAGCAGATACCAAAGCAATAACCGGCTCCCTGTTCAGCTTCTTCAGCTCACGCATATTCATGCTGAGCAGGCAGATAGATATGGCGGGCGTCACGCAGTATGTAGACAACGCACTGTAAAAATCATGTGAAATCGGCACCACATGGGTGTTAGAAAGAATAATTCCCAATACCACTACTGTCAAAACCGGCCCCAGTGACTTAAATGCTTTGAATCTCTGTAACCAAAGCGCGAATGCTACCATGATTAAAATCACGAATATCAGGCCTTCGGTACGTGTAATAAGTGCTTCCATCTTTTTTTCCTCTTCACCTTTCATATATTGATGATTGTAAATTGTGGATTGTCAACAATCCGTATTAGCATTATATTAACACAAGATTTTAAAAATATTCAATATACAAAAGCAAAAACTATGATTTTTTATGCATTATTTCCAGTTTCTGTTGATTTTCAAGATAAACCAGACCTGTCCTGTCTCTTTTCCATACCCACATTCCAAAAAAGTAAAAAAATCCCGCAGACAAGCCAATATGGCCTGACTGCGGGATCCAATCCGCACATTATATATTCCGTCTGCGCGATACAGTGCAGACTACACGATGCCCTGTCCCAGCATAGCCTCAACCACCTTCTCAAATCCGGCGATATTAGCACCAGCCACATAGTTGCCCGCAACCTGGTAACGCTCTGCTGCCTCTGATACCTTTGCAAAAATATTTACCATGATGGTGTGAAGCTTATCGTCCACTTCCTCAAAGGACCATGACATTCTTAAGGCGTTCTGGCTCTGCTCCAGTCCGGAAGTTGCCACGCCGCCTGCATTGGCAGCCTTACCCGGCATAAAGAGAATCTTCTTCTCCACAAACAAATCTGTGGCTTCCCTGGTGGACGGCATGTTAGCGCCCTCTGCCACTGCAAAGCATCCGTTGGCGAGAAGTGTCTGGGCATCTTCCAGATTCAGCTCATTCTGGGTTGCGCAGGGAAGAGCGATATCACATGGGATGCTCCAGATTCCTCTTCCCTCTGTATACACTGCGGTTGGGACCTCATCTACATACTCCTTGATACGTCCTCTGCGTACTTCCTTGATTTCCTTCACAATATCCAGCTGAATGCCGTCCTTGTCATAGATATAACCGTTGGAATCGCTTAAAGCCACTACCTTTGCTCCCAGCTGCTGTGCCTTCTCAGTTGCGTAGATGGCCACATTGCCGGAACCGGATACAACGATGGTTTTGCCTGCCATATCCTTGCCGTTGTGCTTTAACATCTCATCCAGAATGTATACCAGGCCATATCCGGTTGCCTGTGTCCTGGCCAGGGAACCGCCAAAGGTAAGTCCCTTGCCTGTAAGTACTCCCTCATACAATCCTGTGATTCTCTTATACTGTCCAAAGAGGTATCCCACTTCCCTGCCGCCTACACCGATATCTCCGGCCGGGATATCCGTATCCTTGCCAATGTGGCGGTACAGCTCTGTCATGAAGCTCTGGCAGAAAGCCATGACCTCGCGGTCTGATTTGCCTTTGGGATCGAAGTTGGAACCGCCCTTGCCTCCGCCCATGGGAAGGCCCGTCAGGGAGTTCTTAAGTGTCTGCTCAAAACCGAGAAACTTGAGGATGCTCTGGTTTACAGATGGATGGAAACGCAGGCCGCCCTTATATGGTCCTATGGCGCTGTTGAACTGGATCCTATATCCCTTATTCACCTGGACAGCTCCATTATCATCTACCCACGGTACCCTGAAAGATACAATTCTTTCCGGCTCCGTGAAACGTTCAAGAATACCTTCCCTGCGGTATTTTTCCTCATTGGCATCAATGACCAGCTTTAAGGAATCCAATACTTCCTTCACAGCCTGATGGAACTCCGGCTCACCCGGGTTCTGCGCTACAACTCTCTCGTAAATCTCATCAACGTAAGACATTTCAATCTACCTCCTGGATTTTTGTTTGTGAAGTGTGGGGATGCTGTGCCGGCAGTGGATCCGGCACACACTTTAGAAAAAGTATAGCAAGTTAATATGCTAAAGTCAAGAAGTATGTAAACCGATTTTCAAAATCACTGCAGCCGGATTTTCCGCGGTTTTACCGGATGTTTCATCATTTACCACCTGAAATCGGTCCGGAACTCCACTTCACCCCTTTGGCCGCTCCAGACAGAACAGCTTCTTATTCTCTGAACCGCACTGCGTCACCTTAAAATTAAGCAGGTTTCCTTCCTCGGTCCAGAACTCCATGGCATCCAGAATCCGCGTCACCGTGGACCGGTTCATAAGCTGTTCCTTTTCCATGGCAAAGGGTCCGAACTCCCTGTTGACAAACTCTGTTATCTCCGTAACGGAAAGAGGTCTTTCCTTCGTGGCATGATTCTCCAGGATATTAACAATCAATAATGGAAACATGGTCTGATGCATGTGAATCTTCCTCGCTTTCCGCATCAAAAAAGGGCCTGCCTGGGGCCCTTTGTACCATGTTCGCTAAAAGTTCATAAAACGTATTTATGAATCGTTTCGTCTTATCCCGGGCTTTGGCAGTTCCTGTTTTCAGTTACACCAATCCGTCCGCTGCCATAGCATGAATAACTGCTGGCACCGGACTTCCCATAACTATATAACCTTACCTTTATAAACACTGCTTCTGCCATAATGCTCTCCTTCCGATTATGAGTATACACTTTTTCTTCCAAATTTGTCAACGCAGATGGGAGGATTCGGACCTCCGGACCGGTTACTGCCGGCCTGCTCCTTAGCGGGGAGCCGCATTCGACCACTCTGCCACATCTGCTGATTGTGCGCCCATACCTTATCCCGGTATGGGCGCGCCCGGAACCTGTCTGTTAACAGTCCTGATGCGCCGGGTTGGATTCGAGCCAACAATGTTCACCACCTGGGTCACGGTTTTACAGACCGCTTGCTTCAGCCATTTGCATACCGGCGCTTATGGAGGGAGGCCGGGGAGGCCTCCGTTCTCTTATGTCAGTACTATAGCATATGGACCTGGGCAAATTTGCATTATTTTTAAATTAACCCGGCATTCTCATTCCTGTACACCATTATCCCTGTATACCGTTAATCCTGCACCCCGGCCAGCTCTGCCAGCTGCTCCAGCACGCCTTTACCGCCGTTAAGGGATATATTGCCCACCTTGTCGCAGATCTTCTCCAGATACTCCATCTCCTTCAGCTTGAATAGGGTGCGGTTTTCATCCATAAGCCTGGCAGTGTTCAAAAGGCTTCTGGTGGAAGCCACTTCCTCCCGCCGCATGATGACATTGGCCTGGGCCTTTTTTTCTGCCATCAGCACGGTATTCATGATTTCCCTTATCTCTCCCGGAAGGATAATGTCCTTGATACCTGCCCCAGTTATCTCCACGCAGTATTCCTCCTGATACTCCTTTAGCTTATCCAGCACAAACCTTCCGATTTCCTCCTTCTGTTCCAGGAGCTCATCCAGCCTGTACCGCCCCACATATTCCCGCAGTTTCAGCTGGACATAGGTATAGAGCTGGGAAGCCACCCCCTCTACGGTCTGAACCAGCTTCTCCGGATTGGTAATCCGGTAATTGCAGATTATATTTAACCGCACAGCCACCTTATCTGCGGTAAGGATTTCCTGGCCGGAGATGTCAAGCTGCTGGATCTTCATGTTGAAAATTTTGCAGGTAACCTCCCTTCCGTAATTCCAGAAGTAATAGGTACCTGTGTCCAGTTTCTTTTCATAGCGGTTGTCAAAATACAAAAGACCTGTCTCTCCGTCCTTTATAACTATTTTCTTATAGTACTTGGATGGCATCAGATCCATATACATCCGGGGAAGGGTATCCTCCATATAAGGCTGTGTTATGTCGATGAGCCGGAATTCATTTTTCTCAAATACATTCCAGTACAATGTCTCAGGCTTTGTGATTACTTCCCTGTACGCCTTATTCACAAACCGGAGAGCTATGCACTCATCCGGCAGCGCTGCCTTCACTACCCTGGAGACAAACTTCTCATCCTTCATAAGGATTTCCTCCGGTATTCCGCACGTTTTGACTTCCCCTGTCATAGGCACTGTCTGTACCTCATATCCCAACATGTTCAGGTAAGAATACCTGCCTGCTGTCAGCAGTTCCACGAACCGGCCGTCCTTCATCAGGTAGCCGCATTCCTGCTCTTTGATTATATATTTCTTTATCATCATATCTGAATCCCTCATTATTATGAATCTGTAAAATTTGTTTGATGGAAAAGGCGGATGCCCGGCTCCATCCTTCTGCTGCGGGCTTCTGCTTAAGCACATCCTGGAAGGGCTGGTCGTTACGGCCCTACCCGGATCCGATCCGTAATGCGCTGACACGCATTCCGTACAGGCTCCATCCGAACGGGAAACACTTTATCATCCGGCCTATCCGGATTGACCGTATTTCTGGCCCGGCCCATTTTGTGCGGTATCCGCAGCCGCGCTGGGCCGCAGAAGAACTGCCTTTCCCTGTTTTAAACAGGTTCGGCAGGAGCGAAGGCATCCCTTCTCCTTCCTGGAGACATTTGGTTATGTCATCATTTTTAATGATTGCTATACCCACTTAGCTACGTGTTATCATACACGGCGGGAGTCGAACCCGCGACACATCATCCTAAAAGGCTGCAGATTGCCGGCATACCCTTGAACCACAGGCCGGGCACCGGGGAGTCCCAGGAAGTAAACTCCGCCTCTTAAGGCAAACTGCCGATATTTATGTAGGACAGGCCTCCCGTCCCTCTGACGGGCGCCTGCTTGTTTTTCCCCGGCCCCGGCATACTGCCGCGGCCTTCTATCCTTTCACCACGCCTATTGTCTTAAGGCGCTTCACAGGCACCACCAGATCCTGCTGGTTATCCATGACCTCCTCAATATTCTTATAGGCAAACCGGCTCTCCTCCGCCACATCGGCCTTTCCCTTTTTACCCAGAATCACACCCTGTTTCTGTAAATCCAGAATGACTTCCTCACAGGAAAATGCCGCCATGGCACCTTTTCTTGAATACTGCCGCCCGGCTCCATGGGATGAAGAGCAGAAGCTCTCCTGGTTTCCCTTTCCCATAACCACATAGCTGTAAGAACCCATGGCCCCCGGAATAACGGCTAATTCTCCGTTCTGAGCGCTGACAGCGCCCTTCCTGTGGACCCACACATCCTTCCCATAGTGGTTTTCAAAGGAAGCGTAATTGTGGTGGCAGTTTATGTCGCGGGAAAACTCCAGTGAAAGTTCGGTATACTTTCCAATCCATTTTTCCAGAATGGCCTTCACGGCTAACATCATCTTTTCCCTGTTCTCTTTGGCAAAATCCATGGAAAGCTGCATCCAGTTAAGGTATTGTTTGCCCTCTCTGGTATCCACCGGCAGGAAGGCCAGCCTGTATTCATCGGGCACAGCGCTGAACCATTTCTGGTTTAGCTGTCTTGCCTTATAGTGGAAGTAATCGCAGACAGACTTTCCGAAGTGACGACTTCCCGAGTGAATCATTACAGCCAGATAACCGTCGTCATCCTCCTGGAGCTCAATGAAATGATTCCCGCCTCCCAGCGTACCAATTTGGTAATATCCCGCCTCCAGCTGTCCTAAGAGCTCCCCATCCTCCTCATACCGGTCCATTTCCTCCAAAGCACCGTCCATGGTATAGCTGGCATCATGGTCTTATGGTGTGCAAATCCCACGGGCACGTTGCGCATGATATCACCTATGACAGCCTGGAGGAGGGAGCCGTTGCCCGTGATAACCTCCCTGATATCAGCCACCTTAATGTTGGTCTCGGTATAAGCCATACCGCAGCCGATGTCCACACCCACTGCATTGGGAATCACCACGCCGTCTGCTGCAATAACACCTCCAATGGGCATTCCCATTCCGGCGTGTGTATCCGGCATCAGACTGACCCACTTGTGAAGGAAAGGCAGCTGTGAAAGATGATATGCCTGTTCCAGACAACTGCCTTCCAAATCCTCTCGTTCCTTAAGCCATACCCTTACAGGAACCTTCATCTTTTCTTTTTCATACATCACAAACATATATCTCACATCCTTTCTTCCTCACTCTGTACGCCGTCAATGGATGACAGGGATAAATCCCGCCCTGCCGGCGCCGTGGTAATCTGTCTTACCGTTCATATATTTGCGTATGTATCTTAACTACATGCTTATAATACTCAATTTTAACATGGTTATCATTTAAAAAAAGTTGCGAACTTCCATTATTTGCTATAATATCTATACTAACGTTTCAATTGAATGTATGCTGTAAGAACAGGTGTGTCAGCTTGACAAAAATAGAACCTTACAT
>ENA-OQCB01000682-OQCB01000682.1-human-gut-metagenome-genome-assembly--contig:-NODE-682-length-15430-cov-5.621577_pt1 | contig 15430 bp, 14 predicted proteins | sample MGYA00242493_ERZ504568 | MGnify/ENA primary metagenome ERZ504568 (study PRJEB26092, sample SAMD00036229) | human gut metagenome | host: Homo sapiens | study: EMG produced TPA metagenomics assembly of...
TCCACCGGCGCCATTACGGGCTGGAAATCGTGTCCACCAAGAAACATGTGTCGGGCTGGACCGGAGATTTTAGGGAGGACCGCCTGAGTCCGTTTCTGAGGGAGAAAAAGCTGTCCGCCCGTTTCAGCATCGGCTGCGGTCTTGGGAACAGTCTTTCACAGGCCCGGTTAAATGCTCTTGACGCCTGCCATGAGGCTGAACTTAAGCAGTCTCTGGCATACCTGATCAATGAGAGGGAGCAGATTATTGGTCCCATGGGGGACTGCGGCCAGCTTCTCCTTAATGTGGACAACAGTGAAGTGCTGGACGTGCAGTCCAAGCTTTCACCCCTGACAGTAAAGAAAATATTCACTGCCATCAGCGCCTCCGAAAAGCAGGAAATCACAGCCAGGACCCTTGCGCTCAGGCTGGGCATCACCAAGCGGAGCGCCAACCGTTTTCTGGCTGTATTGGAGCAGGAGGGATATCTGAAGATTGCATATAAGACCAGGACCACCACCAAGGGGCGGCCGGAAAGTGTGTATATCAGGACCGGCGGTCCGGGGAACCCGGAAGAAAAACAGGGACAGCAGCAGGAATATTTCTGACTGCGTGCCTTATAAATTGTCTTCCGGAAGCTCATGCCCCTTGGTAATATGGTCCTTGATGGCCCGGAAGCTTTCTGCGCTGACCACATGTTCAATGCGGCAGGCATCCTCCGCGGCTGTCTGTTCATCCACGCCAAGGTACATGAGCCACTGGGAGAGCATGGTGTGGCGTTCGTACATGGTTTCGGCGATTTCCTTTCCCATGCTGCTGAGGGTGATGTGCCCCTGGTCATCCATGAGGATATAACCGTTTTCACGTAGATTCTTCATTGCCACGCTGACACTGGGCTTGGAAAAGGCCAGTTCGTTGGCGATGTCGATGGAGCGGACATAGGGGTTTTTGCGGCTTAAAATCAAGATTGTTTCCAGATAGTTTTCAGCTGATTCCTGTATTTTCAATTTAATCAAATCCTCCCACTGATAAATATTAGTTAGTTCAAAGTCTGCGGCGGCTATTTTCTATTTTATCATACCCGGAAAGGAAACGCAAATTAGCGCCAGGTCTGAAAGAGCAAAAAACCTGCAATTAAATTGAAAAAATGATTGACATTTCGGTTAACTGGTGCTAACCTAAATTTGCAGTTAGGATACCATAACTTTCCAGCTGCAATATGGAAATTTCAGGAAACAGAATCACATCAGGTTCAGAAAGAGGAGTGATGGGTATGCCGTTGACATTGGTAAAAGAAGGTACGGTGGCATCCATAGTCCGGGTGGGCGGCAAGGAAGAGGTAAGGCGTCATCTGGAGAACATGGGGTTTGTGCCGGGAGCGAGTGTGACTGTTGTTTCTGCTAACAATGGCAATGTGATTGTCAATGTAAAGGAATCAAGGGTTGCTATCAGCAAAGAGATGGCCAATAAGATTATGGTGTAAGCTGGCCGCGGGTATGAGAAGGAAAGGAGCATTAATAAGATGCGCACATTGAAGGAAGTAAAATGCAAAAGCACGGTAACGGTTGTTAAACTTCACGGAGAAGGGGCCGTAAAGCGGCGTATCATGGATATGGGCATCACAAAAGGGACGGAAGTCTATGTCCGCAAGGTGGCGCCTCTGGGGGACCCTGTGGAGGTGAATGTTAGGGGCTATGAGCTGTCCTTAAGGAAAGCGGATGCCGAGATGATTGAAGTGCAGTAGAAACTGCTTTTTTTTAAAAGAATGAGTTAGCTACAACTAATTTATTGATAAATTTTCTCAATAAGAGAATGAGGAGGATATGAAAATGTCAATCAAAATTGCTTTGGCCGGTAATCCCAACTGCGGAAAGACCACGCTGTTCAATGGTCTTACCGGATCCAATCAGTTTGTTGGAAACTGGCCTGGTGTCACGGTGGAAAAGAAGGAAGGAAAACTTAAGGGGAACAAGGATGTCATCATCATGGACCTTCCGGGTATCTATTCATTGTCGCCTTACACGCTGGAGGAAGTGGTCGCCAGGAACTACCTGATTACCCAGCGGCCGGATGCCATCTTAAACATTGTGGACGGAACCAACCTGGAGCGCAACCTGTACCTGACCACCCAGTTAATGGAGCTGGGGATTCCCGTGCTGATGGCTGTCAACATGATGGACGTGGTTAAAAAGAGCGGGGACCGGATTGACATTCAGGCTCTGAGCAGGGAGCTGGGCTGCCCGGTGGTGGAGATTTCCGCATTAAAGGGCACCGGCATCATGGAGGCCGCCAACAAGGCAGTGGAGCTTGCAAAGGACAGCAGAGCATCTGTACCGGTACACAAATTCTGCGCCGATGTGGAGGCGGCTCTGGAGGAAATCGAACAATGCATCGGAGGAAATGTGCCTGAGGCGCAGAGGCGCTTCTATGCCATCAAGCTGTTTGAGCGGGATGACAAGATTGGGGCCCAGATGACCATGGTTCCGGATGTGGGAAGCATCATAGCGCGCATGGAGGAGGCCATGGACGATGACGCTGAGAGTATCATCACAAATGAGCGCTATACCTACATTACATCCATTATTGGCAGGTGTTATACAAAGAAGAGCAGGGAGAAGATGAGCGTCTCCGATAAAATTGACCATATCGTCACCAACCGTTTCCTGGCTCTGCCTATATTTGCGGCGGTCATGTGGGTTGTCTACTATGTTTCAGTTACCACCGTGGGTACCTGGGCCACTGACTGGGCTAACGACGGAGTGTTTGGGGAAGGCTGGAGTCTGTTTGGCTTGGAAGTGCCGGGCATACCTGTTGTTGTGGAGGGATTCCTCGCCGCGGTGGGCTGTGCTGACTGGCTCTCCAGCCTGATATTAGATGGTATTGTGGCTGGCGTGGGCGCTGTGCTTGGCTTCGTGCCCCAGATGCTGGTGCTGTTTATTTTCCTTGCGTTTCTTGAATCCTGCGGTTACATGGCCAGGGTGGCATTTATCATGGACAGAATTTTCCGCAAGTTCGGATTGTCAGGAAAGTCCTTTATTCCCATGCTGATCGGAACCGGCTGCGGTGTTCCCGGCATCATGGCTTCCCGTACCATTGAGAATGACAGGGACCGCAAAATGACCATCATGACCACCACCTTTATTCCATGCGGAGCAAAGCTACCTATTATTGCGCTGTTTGCGGGAGCCCTGTTCGGAGGCGCTTCCTGGGTAGCACCCAGCGCCTACTTCGTAGGAATTGCAGCCATTATCTGCTCCGGCATCATCTTAAAGAAAACAAAAATGTTTGCAGGGGATCCGGCGCCGTTTGTAATGGAGCTTCCTGCTTACCACCTTCCAACTGTGTCGAATGTTCTGCGCAGCATGTGGGAGAGAGGCTGGTCCTTTATCAAGAAGGCAGGAACCGTAATCCTGCTGTCCACTATTTTTATTTGGTTTACATCCAGCTTTGGGTTTGTGGACGGACATTTTGGTATGGTGGAAGATTTGTCGGATGGAATTCTGGCGTCAATCGGTCAGGCCATTGCCTGGATATTCGCTCCTCTGGGATGGGGGAACTGGCAGGCAGCTGTGGCGGCCATCACGGGTCTGGTTGCAAAGGAAAACGTAGTTGGCACCTTCGGCATTCTCTATGGTTTTGCGGAAGTGGCTGAGGACGGATCAGAAATCTGGGGAACACTGGCCCAGAGCTTTACAGCCGTCAGCGCATATTCCTTCCTGGTGTTCAATCTGCTGTGCGCTCCCTGTTTTGCTGCCATAGGCGCCATCAAGCGTGAGATGAACAATGCAAGGTGGACCTGGTTTGCAATCGGTTATCAGACCATACTTGCATATGTGGTGGCACTGTGCATATACCAGTTTGGCAGATGGTTTACAGAAGGAACCTTTGGAGTCGGAACCGTTGCGGCAATTGGGGCCGTGGCCGTATTCATCTATCTGTTAGTAAGGCCTTATAAAGAGGGCAGTTCTCTTAATGTGAAATGTAAAGGCCAAGACAGCATCATAACAGCCCTGTATACTCTTTTGTGCCTGATAAGGATTGTTTACATATAATTAGGAGGATAAAGGAATGATCGATTGTTTTAAATGTAAAAAATGGGCCTTTTTTTAGGCGGCGTCCTGTTTGGAACAGCAGGTGTGAAGATTCTGGGAAGCGATGATGCCAAAAAGTTATATATCAACTGCCTGGCTGCCGGATTAAGGGCTAAAGACTGTGTGATGACCACCGCCTCCAATATCCAGGAGAACGCTGAGGATATTCTGGCAGAGGCCAGGGAAATCAATGCACAGCGCTGTCAGGAGGTATTTGAGGATGAAAGCAGGGAGGAGTCCCCTGAGCATACCTCAGAATATTTGAAGGAAGATGAGACAGCTTCTGCTGATACGGTTACAGCGTAATGTATAATCCGCCTGGGGAAGAAATCTCCGGGCGGTAATTTTTTCATTTACTCTGAAAATGTGTCCAGGACAGTTGAAAATAGGAGCTTGAAACAATGAAGTTTGTAATTAGACATGAGATAAGGGGAAGGGTCAGGGTTCATTTTTATCAGAAGGATATGAGCATACGGCAGGCTGATTTGCTGCATTATTATCTCTGCACCCTTCCCGGAGTAAAAAATGTCAGGGTATATGAGAGAACAGCGGATGCCGCTGTGGTGTATGAAGGCAGCCGCAGGTGCATACTGGAGGGAATACAGAGGTTTTCTTATGATAGTGAGCGGATGGAAGAGCTGGTGCCGAAGAACAGCGGAAGGGCCCTGAACCGCGAATACAAGGAGAAGCTGGTCCGGAAAGTGGTGGTCAGGGCATTTGCCAAATCCTTTCTGCCGGCTTCTGTCAGAGCCGTCTATACGGCCGCCCACTCCGTCAGGTACCTGCTAAAGGGAGTCCGCTGTCTGCTCAGGGGCAAGCTGGAGGTGGAGGTTTTGGATGCCGCAGCGATTGCCGTGTCTGTCCTGAGACGGGATTTCGACACGGCGGGTTCTGTTATGTTCCTTCTGGGGATTGGGGAACTTCTGGAAGAATGGACCCGCAAAAAGTCAGTGGGCGACCTTGCCAGGAGCATGTCCTTAAACATTGCCGGGGTATGGCAGAATGTGGATGGGACAGAGGTTCTGGTTCCTGTTTCAAAAATCAGGGAGGGAGACCTGGTAACGGTCCATATGGGAAATGTGATTCCTCTGGACGGAGTGGTCGCTTCCGGGGACGCCATGGTGAATCAGGCTTCCATGACGGGGGAATCAGTGCCTGTCAGGAAGGAGGAGGGCTCCTACGTGTATGCGGGAACAGCCGTAGAGGAGGGAGAGATTACCCTGCGGGTGAGAACGGCTGCGGGCGACACCAGGTTTGAACGGATTGTGACCATGATTGAGGAGTCGGAGCAGCTTAAGTCCACGGCAGAAGACAGGGCCGCCACTCTGGCGGACGCGTTGGTTCCCTGGAGTCTGGGCGGCACCGTCCTTACGTGGCTGCTGACCCGCAATGTGACAAAAGCCCTGTCCATTCTGATGGTGGATTTCTCCTGCGCATTGAAGCTGGCCATGCCCCTGTCCGTGCTCTCTGCCATGCGGGAGGCCGGCAGCTACCATATTACGGTAAAGGGCGGCAAGTACATGGAGGCAGTGGCTGCTGCCCACACCATTGTCTTTGACAAGACAGGAACCCTGACAAAGGCCAGGCCGCAGGTGGCGGATGTGGTGGTGTTCAATGGTATGAAAAAGGATGAGCTGCTGCGGATTGCGGCCTGCCTGGAGGAACATTTCCCCCACTCCATGGCCAACGCGGTGGTGCACGAGGCAGTGAAACGCGGGCTGGTCCACAAGGAGATGCATTCCAGGGTGGACTACATCGTGGCCCACGGCATAGCAACCTATGTAGACCATGAGAGGGTGGTGATTGGAAGCTATCACTTTGTATTTGAAGATGAGGGATGCAGGATACCGGAGGATAAGAAGGAGGTGTTTGACAGGCTTCCTGTGGAATATTCCCACCTCTATCTGGCTATCGGCGGAAGCCTGGCAGCCGTGATCTGCATTGAGGACCCGTTGAGGGATGAGGCGGATGGGGTTGTCACCGCCCTTCACAGACAGGGAATCACCAAGATTGTCATGATGACGGGGGACAGTGAGCGCACGGCAGCCGCCATTGCCGGACGTGTTGGAGTGGATGAGTATTATTCAGAGGTCCTTCCCGAAGACAAGGCCCGGTTTGTGGACGAAGAAAAGAAGAAGGGCCGCAGGGTCATTATGATTGGCGACGGAATCAATGATTCGCCGGCACTGTCGGCCGCTGACGCGGGAATTGCCATCAGCGAAGGGGCTGAGATTGCCAGGGAGATAGCGGATATCACCATCTCTGAGGACAATCTGTTCCAGCTGGTGACACTGAGGGCCATCAGCCGGGGACTCATGGACCGGATTGACCGGAACTACCGGTTTGTCATCGGATTCAACCTGGGTCTTATACTCCTGGGAGTGGGAGGCGTCATAACCCCGGCCACATCAGCTATGCTCCACAATACCTCTACCCTGGCTATCAGCTTAAAGAGTATGACCAATCTTCTGGATTGATTTCTGGAGGCGCGGAAGGGGAAAATTTAAAATCCCCCTTCCTGTATTTTACAATTATCATGAGAATGGCAGAGAATAAATGGACACATGTTTATTTTCTGTCATTTTCTATGAAGAGAATTGTAATTTATGCATAAAAATGGAATATATTTTTTGTGAAAAGTAAATAAACTGAACATAATTCTATTGCTTTTTTCTATGATTGATGTTAAAATATAAACAAAGTTAATGACAGACCGATTGATGAATTCGGGAGAGATTACCGTTGGGTAACGCCGAAGGGGATGCGCAAACTCTCAGGCAAAAGAATCGAATTCGGACGGGACTCTGGAGAAGGTCACTAAAATGTGAATACCGATGAAGCAACCGGCGGCATAGCAGCAGCCGCGTCAGGGAAACTTTCAGGTAAAAGGACAGAGGCAGACATCTACGCTACGTTTATGTCTGTCTCTGTTTTTTGCAATTTTGGGGACTTCTTCGTTACCTGCATTGCGAAAACTCTACCAAGGATATACCTTAGCTTAAGAGCTATCACGGCGGTAACGGCGGTCTGTGGTGGAAAAGCGGCCAGGGCATATCTACGGAGAGCAAAAAACAGGAGGAACGTAGATTTATGACAATTATTACGGGGTTAGGATTACTATTATTGACGCTGGCAGCCTTTTCACTTTTCAGTATGAAGGCGCCCAAAGGATCAGCGGCCATGTCGGGAATGGCCAATGCGGCAGTTGCAACTTTCCTTGTGGAGGCTGTTCACAGGTACATATCCGGAGATTTGCTTCACTTGGCATTCCTTGGGGAAACAGGCACCATATCGGGCAACATGGGCGGCGTGGCAGCGGCAATCATGGTACCGATAGGCATGGGAGTGAATCCTGTGTTCGCGGTAGTTGCAGGCGTTGCCCTGGGAGGATACGGCATCCTTCCGGGATTTATCGCGGGATATGCAATTGGTTTCATCGCACCGTTTATTGAGAAGCATCTTCCGCCGGGCCTGGATTCCGTGCTGGGGGCTCTCCTGATTGCGCCGATTGCCAGATTCATCGCATTCCTGGTGGATCCGGCTGTGAATGCGGCTCTGGCACACATCGGCGGAATGATTACGGCAGCTACAGAGCAGTCGCCTATTCTTATGGGACTTCTGCTGGGAGGGGTCATCAAGATGATTTGTACGTCGCCCCTCAGCTCCATGGCCCTCACCGCCATGCTGGGGCTTACGGGACTGCCCATGGGCATTGCGGCCATTGCATGCTTCGGAGGCTCCTTTACCAACGGCGCCATCTTTAAAATGCTCCACTTCGGGGATAACAGCAACGTGGCAGCTGTTATGATGGAGCCGCTGACACAGGCCCATATCATAACAAAGCACCCCATACCGATTTATTGTTCCAACTTTTTCGGAGGAGGCTTTTCGGGAGTGGCCGCCGCATTCCTGGGCATAATCAACAACGCCCCGGGAACCGCTTCTCCCATACCCGGACTGCTGGCGCCCTTTGCCTTCAATCCGCCGTTAAAGGTACTTATGGCGCTGCTGCTGGCTGCCATCAGCGGTACCTTGGCTGGAATCGTGGGAGCCATTGTCTTTAAGAAAAAGTATGATATGAAGCCGGAATTATCAGTCATTAATTCGTTTGAAGAGTAGAAACATAGCGTGGGAACAGCCAGATGAGAAAGCTTGTCTGGCTGTTTTTGTTTGGTTTCCTAAAGAGAAATAATATTGATAATTATTATTAATGTTGTTTCTTGACTAATAAGGCCGTGACTGGTAAAATATGATTGAGTTAGTTAAAACTAACAGCAAAAAAGGCTTCCTGCTTCTGGAAAAGCGGGACAGGAGACAAGGCGGCAGTTAACCATCACAAATACAAGGAGGAAACAATATGTCATTAATAGGAAAAGAAATCAGCGATTTTACAGTACAGGCCTATGCGGGCGGAGAGTTCAGGGAAGTGAAGAAATCTGATATATTAGGGAAATGGGCGGTATTTTTCTTTTATCCCGCAGATTTTACATTTGTGTGTCCCACGGAGCTGGAGGATCTGGCGGACAAGTATGAGGACTTCAAGTCAGCCGGCTGCGAGATATACAGCGTATCCTGCGACAGCCACTTTGTCCACAAGGCATGGCATGACGCATCCAAGACCATCCGGAAAATCAAGTATCCCATGCTGGCGGATCCCACAGGCGGGCTGGCCAGGGATTTCGATGTGATGATAGAGGCTGACGGGATGGCTGAAAGAGGGAGCTTTATCGTGAATCCGGAAGGAAAGATAGTGGCTTATGAGGTTATCGCGGGAAATGTGGGAAGGAATGCGGACGAACTGTTCAGACGCGTTCAGGCATCCCGGTTTGTGGCAGAACACGGCGACCAGGTGTGCCCGGCAAAATGGCAGCCCGGAGCAGATACCTTAAAGCCAAGTCTGGACCTGGTGGGACTGATATAAACTCATTGCGGCCCTTTTATCTGACACCGGGCCGGGGATTTGGAGGATATATGGGACATAATGAGGACTTATACGATGTGATTATTGCAGGTGCCGGGCCCGCAGGGCTTTCAGCCGCCATCTATATGGCAAGGGCCAGGTACAGGGTGCTGGTGATGGAGAAGGAGAAAATTGGCGGCCAGATCACCATTACCTCGGAGATTGTCAATTATCCGGGCGTGGAAAGGACCAGCGGCAGGGAACTGACCCGGTCCATGAAGGAGCAGGCGGAGGTATTCGTCATCGGAGGAGGCTTTGCCGCGGTGGAGGAACTGCTGGCTCTGTACGATAAGGTGCACAGGGACTTTGCCGCGCTGCCTCCTGAACAGCAGCCGGCCCGGCTGAATGAGATTACAGAGCAGTACATACCCTGGATGGTGAATTATTTCTATGACCATTTTGAGGTTTTTCCGGGATTTTATAAAGGCCATGGAATCTTTGGGGCATTCGGCTGAAGGGATGAGCGGCACGCTGATTCATATTCTGTGCAGGTCCTTTTTTCAGCAGCTCCATGAATTTGTGTCTCACGGCCTGCCAAGGGAACAGGCGGTTACCTGCGCTGTCACATTAAGCCGTTTTCAGCATGCGGGGTGGGTGCGCATCATGGAGTTGGATGAGTAAGGGATGGGGCTTGAGGGCAGAAGGCCGGAAGGCAGAAGCCTGACAGCCTTACTTTTAAAACAATAAGTTAGTTATAACTAACAAAAAAAGGAGGATGAAAAAGTGGATGGCAGCAGGAAACATATTATGACACGGCTTCCCGATACAGATAAGGTGACTTTGATGACCTTTGCGGGGAAGTATAAATACCTTACGGGGACAGGATGCATTCTGTCGGGTATCAGCGCGGTTATAGCGCTGGTGCCGTATCTGTGCATGTGGAAGGTGATAAAGCTGGCTGTCCTGAACTGGCCGGGAGGACTGGCCGGCGGAACGCTGGTTTGGGGGTGGATGGCGGTGGCTTCCTCGCTCCTGAGTATGCTTATTTATTTTGGGGCCCTTATGTGTACCCATCTTTCGGCCTTCCGGACAGCCAGAAATATGAAGACGGCTGCCCTTCACCACCTGGCAGAACTGCCCATTGGCTATTTCAAGGGGACCGGAAGCGGAAAGCTGCGCCGTATCATTGACGACGGTGCAGGACAGACAGAAACATATCTGGCCCATCAGCTGCCGGATTTGGCAGGAGCATTAGTGACGCCTGCGGCAGTGCTGGTACTTCTTTTGGTGTTTGACTGGAGATTTGGTTTGATCAGCCTCATTCCCATGGCGGTGGGTACATTTTTCCTCAGCAGGATGATGGGGACGGGAATGGCAGAGTGCATGAGGCAGTACCAGAATGCCCTGGAGGACATGAACAACGAGGCCGTGGAGTATGTGCGTGGAATACCTGTGGTAAAGACATTCCAGCAGAGCATTTTTTCCTTTAAGAGCTTTCATGATTCCATCATGCGCTATAAGAACTGGGCTGTGAATTATACCCTGTCCCTCAGAATTCCCATGTGCTGCTATTCGGTCAGCATCAACGGCATATTTGCCGTTCTCATACCCGCGGGGCTTCTTCTTGCAGGGGATGCGGCGGGCGGGCAGGACTTTGTGACCACGGCCCTGGATCTGGTTTTTTACATCCTGTTCACCCCTGTCTGCGTGACCATGATGGACAAAATCATGTGGACCAGTGAAAATACCATGGCTGCCAATGACGCCATGGAGCGGATACTGAATGTTATCAGGGAGAAGCCCCTTCCCGAGCCCGCTGTTTCCAGGAAGCCTGAAAATCACACGATTGAGATTAAGGACGTCTCATTTTCCTATAACAAGGACGGTGTAAATGCCCTGGAGCATGTGTCCCTTACCGTACCGCAGGGAGCCGCCACAGCTATGGTAGGGGCCTCCGGAAGCGGTAAGACCACTCTGGTCAGCCTGATTCCAAGGTTTTTTGATGTGGACCAGGGAAGCATATGTATCGGCGGGGTGGATGTGAGGGACATAGGGACAAAGGAGCTGATGAAGCAGGTCAGCTTTGTATTCCAGGACAGCCATCTCTTTAAGGACAGTCTGTTGAACAACATACGGGCGGCAAAACCGGAGGCAGATAAGGAGGAAGTCATGAAGGCCTTGAAGGCAGCCAGATGTGAGGACATCATTGAGAAGATGCCCCAGGGTCTGGATACGGTGGTTGGAACCAAAGGCGTGTACCTGTCAGGCGGTGAAATGCAGAGAATCGCACTGGCCAGGGCAATCTTAAAGGACGCTCCCATTGTGCTTCTGGATGAGGCCACGGCGTTTGCGGACCCTGACAATGAATATCTGATTCAGCAGGCATTTGAGAAGCTGGTGGAAGGCAAGACTGTGATAATGATTGCCCACAGGCTGTCTACGGTGTGCCGGGCCCACCGAATCTTCGTGATGGAGGAAGGCCGGGTGGCTGAACAGGGAAGCCATGATGAACTTCTGAAGGCCCGGGGGCTGTATGCAAGAATGTGGAAGGATTACCAGACATCAGTAGAGTGGAAGGTAGGTGGAAAGGCATGAGCAAGTATCTGCAGAAAAAATTCGCATTGAGCGAACAGGGAGGAAGGGATCTGACAAAGGCCATATTTTCCTGTGCTATCACCAATATGGGGCTGATATTCCCCATGGGCATCCTGTTTCTCTTCATGGAACGGCTTCTGGGCCCGTTAGTGGGGCTTCAGGCTCCTTCACTGGGAATGGCCGGGTATGTGGCAGTCTGCATTGTGCTGCTGGTTATAATATTCATTTTCTGGAGAATCCAGTATGACGCCACCTTTGTGGCATCCTATACGGAAAGCGCCAATATGCGCATTCGTCTGGCGGAGAGGCTCAGAACCCTGCCCATGTCTTTTTTTGGAAAAAGGGATCTGGCGGATTTGACCACCACCATTATGGCGGACAGTGCGTTTATCGAAAAGGCATTTTCCCATTTTATTCCTGAACTCATAGGGGCCTTCATATCCACGGCGCTCATAGGAGTGTGTCTTCTGGCGGCTGACTGGCGGATGGGGCTGGCTGTGCTGTGGGTGGTTCCCGTATCCTTTCTTCTGGCAGCAGGTACAAGACCCATGGTGGACCGGGTAGAGCGCAGGCAGAAGGGAAAAAAAATCGCTGCTTCGGACGGAATCCAGGAGTGCATTGAGAATATCCAGGACATCAAGGCCAACAATCTGCAGGAGGAGTATCTGAGGGGGCTGGATCAGAAGATTCTGAACGTGGAATCCATCACCATACGTCTGGAACTGTTCAACGGCACCATGGTCACAGCGTCCCAGATGTTCCTGAAAGTCGGCATGGCTACCACAGTACTGGTAGGAGCTGCTCTTCTGTCATCCCATTCCATCGGCTTTATGCTGTTCCTCATGTTTATGGTGGCGTCCACCAGGCTGTACGGACCTCTTACCGGTTGTCTGCAGAACCTGTCGGCTGTGTACTCTGCCTTACTGGTGGTGGAACGGATGAAAGGGATTGAGGAGCAGCCTGTTTGGCAGGGAAGCAGGGAAGCTGTGTACGATGGATATGACATTGTATTTGACCATGTGGGATTTTCCTATAAAGACGGGGAACAGGTTTTAAAGGATGTGTCATTTACAGCGAGGCAGGGACAGGTGACAGCCCTGGTAGGGCCGTCGGGAGGCGGAAAATCCACCAGCGCAAAGCTGGCCGCCAGGTTTTGGGATATTGACAGAGGAAAAATTACACTGGGAGGCACAGATATCAGCGGGATAGAGCCGGAGACACTGCTGAGAAGCTTTTCCATTGTGTTCCAGGATGTGGTCCTGTTTAACAATACCATCATGGAGAACATCCGCCTGGGGCGCAAAGGCGCATCAGACCAGGAGGTGATGGAAGCGGCCAGGGCAGCCCAGTGTGAGGAATTCATCCATCGTCTCCCAAACGGATATGAGACGCGGATTGGGGAAAATGGTTCCGCCCTGTCCGGCGGGGAACGGCAGCGGCTGTCCATTGCCAGGGCCCTTTTAAAGAATGCCCCCGTGATCCTCATGGATGAAGCCACGGCGTCGCTGGATGTGGAAAATGAGACTCTGGTACAGGAGGCCATATCCAATCTGGTTAAGGATAAGACTGTGCTGATTATTGCGCACCGGATGCGGACTGTGGCGGGAGCAGACCGGATTGTGGTGTTAAAGGATGGTTATGTGGCGGAGCAGGGTACACCGGGGGATTTGATGGAGAAGAAAGGAATATACCGTCACATGGCAGAGCTTCAGGGAAAAAGTCTGAGCTGGAGTCTGTAGAAAGATAGATATGTTCCAGGCGGTCATTCTCATCAGGCGCCATGGTGAGAAAGTGCCGGCCCTTTTTCGCATATATTTGTATGGTCCGTAACCGGGCATGGTTTTATGAATAGCATTGAACGGCTTATTGGGACATTTTGGCAGTTTAGAAATATCCTGGATGTTTATAGAAACATCTTGGCAGTTTGCAGAAAATTCCCTGTCAGTTTACGGAAAATCTCCCGTCAGTTCACAGAAAATCCCCGGACCGTTCACAGAAAGCTCATGGTTTTCCGTACTTTTTTAAGGTCTGTTTCAGCTTGGGCTGATAGGATAAAGGCCATAAAAGATGAAGGAGGCCATGCGTATGACGCAGGAAATATTTAAACGCTATGAGAAAAAATATATGCTCACCCAAAAACAGCACGATGCGCTGATACCTGTTCTGGAACGACGGATGAAGGCAGATCATTACGGGGAACATACCATATCCAATATTTACTTTGACACACGGGATTACGAGCTGGTCAGGAAATCCATTGAGAAGCCGGAATATAAGGAAAAGCTGCGTTTGAGGGCATATGGGAAGGTGACGGACAACGGCGTGGTATATGCGGAATTAAAGAAAAAGTTTGACGGGGTGGTATACAAGCGCCGGATTCCCATGACACATATACTTACCCCCAGACCGGGGAGGACGAGCCCGATGCAGCCATTTTCAGCAAAGATAATATGGTGTTTGAAGGAAATGGCATGCTGACAGTCAGCGGTAATTATATGAACGGTATACGTGGGAAGGACAGTCTTACCATTAATTCCGGAACCTATGTCATTGAGGCGGCGGAATATGGTATGAAAGGAAAGGACGCCGTAGAGGTGAACGGGGGAGAGATTACCATCACATCAGGCAGCGACGGAATACAGTCAAATAATGACACGGAAGAAGACAAGGGATATGTGAGAATCACCGGAGGAACCATGACCATCACAGCAGGAAAGAAAGGAATACTGGCTGAAACGCTGGTCGAGGTTACAGGCGGCGTCATTGACATAGATGCCCAGGATGACAGTATACACAGCGGCAAGGATGTAAGGATAACAACAGGCCAGCTGACGCTGTCCACAGGCGACGATGCAGTTCACGGTGACAATCTGGTGGAGGTCTCGGGCGGAACCATAACAGTGGAACAAAGCAGCGAGGGGGTGGAGGGACTCTGCGTGGAAATTACCGAAGGAACCATTCGGATTAACTCAGAGGATGATGGTATCAATGCAGCCGGGAAAAAAGACGAAAACCCGGCAGCGGATACTCTGGCATTTGAAAATTCCTTTGGCAACAGGCGGGGACAGGACGGTGGTTCATTCGGTGTGACAGAAGGGGCTTACATCCGTATTTCGGGTGGAGACGTGAAAATCAATGCTTCCGGTGATGGCATTGACTCTAACGGGGACTTGTATCTGGAGGGTGGAACCGTCCTTGTAGAAGGCCCGGCGGGAGGAGGAGATGGTGCTTTGGATTACGATGGAGAGGGATCCATATCAGGGGGAACCATATTGGCTGTGGGAAGCGCGGGAATGTTCCGGACATTTTCCGAGGAATCATCCCAATCCATGCTGGTGGTATACTTTGATGAAATTCAGGCTGCCGGATCAACTATATCAGTGAAGGACGGTCAAGGGAATCAATTGACGGAAACAAAGGTTTCAAAGACCTTTGAGGCCCTGCTTTTCAGTTCGCCAGAATTAAAAACAGGGGAGATCTATTACATAGAGGCTGGAGATCAGGATATCCAGGTAGCGGTGAACAGCATATTGAACCAATATGGCGGGCCTTCAGGCAGCGGTTTTGGAAGAATGCCAGGGGGCGGAGCCGGTAGATTTTGAAAAAAATGCCGGGAGCCGGAAATATTTCCGGCAAAAGCCTCTGTTGTTGAAATACAGGAGGCCCTGCTGGCAGAGACCCTGCCGGAAGGTATCCATATTCTGGGAAGCCGAGGCAACGTGGAGTAAGATGGAGTAAGCCGCAGCCTTGGAGCAGGCCGGCCGGGAATATCTGCTTATTCCTGTAAGGGCAGCCGAACCATAAAGGAGTTCACTCTGGAACCATCCGTGCTGACATCAATTCTCCCTCCATGCTCAGATACAAT
>ENA-OQCB01000684-OQCB01000684.1-human-gut-metagenome-genome-assembly--contig:-NODE-684-length-15381-cov-4.616953_pt1 | contig 15381 bp, 16 predicted proteins | sample MGYA00242493_ERZ504568 | MGnify/ENA primary metagenome ERZ504568 (study PRJEB26092, sample SAMD00036229) | human gut metagenome | host: Homo sapiens | study: EMG produced TPA metagenomics assembly of...
GACCTGCATTGAGAAATACGCCCAAATCATCTAATGAAGTACATAGCTATGTTGGAAAGAAACGTGGTAAATATAAAGTAAAAGAATAAAGAGATTAAGAATTTGTACAGAAGCATAACCAAAAAAAGAGAATCAGAATGTTTTTTCACTGATTCTCTTGATTTTAACTTTAGGGGTCTTAATTTTTAGCCTTTATTTTTTTCTCCCCCAAAGTTGACCCCCCCAAATTTCTGGCGAAAACCCCTAAAAAATTTGGATAGCCTATTCTTCTTATTTTACTTCAATAATCTTCATTGTGTTGGTAGCACCATTTCCTACCGGATATCCGGCAACGATAATGATGGTTTCACCAACCTTGATTCCCATTTCCTTCGCAATTGCTCTAGCAAGCTCACACTCGTTGTTCTGGTTGTTTGCGACCTCGGAAAGAACAGTCGTAACTCCCCAGTTCATAGCAAGAGAACGCTGTGTTTTTTCGTCGAAGGTAACAGCAATAACCGGTGCCTCCGGACGGAATTTTGAAATTCTTCTTGCTGTGGTACCACTCTGTGTAAACGCGATAACAGCCGCAACATCCAGTGCCATAGCCGTATCCGCTACTGAAATAGCAATCGCATCATTCTTTGTTCTCTGGCTCGTCTTGATGCTTGCCTTCAAACGGTCTCTGAACGGAATGGTCGGCTCCATCGCCTTCGCAATACGATCCATTGTCTGTACAGCCTCGATTGGATACAGACCTGCAGCAGATTCCCCACTCAGCATGATTGCATCTGTTCCATCCAGCACGGCGTTGGCAACATCACTCGCCTCTGCACGCGTCGGTCTTGGATTCCCCTGCATAGACTCCAGCATATGCGTAGCAGTAACAACAGGTTTTCCCATGGCATTTGCTGTTTTGATGATTTTCTTCTGATAGATTGGTACCAGCTCAAAGGAAACATCAACACCAAGGTCACCACGAGCTACCATGACACCATCCGCTACCTCCAGAATTTCTTCCAGATTGTCGAAGCCTTCCTGGTTTTCAATCTTCGGAATGATTTGGATATCCGGTTTTCCTTCTTCTCTTAAAATCTTACGGATTGCCAGAATATCTTCTTTTCTTCTTGTGAAGGATGCAGCGATATAATCCACGCCCATCTGGCATCCGAAACGGATATCTGCGTCATCCTTCGGAGAGATGAACGGCATACTCAGCTTCACACCAGGCAGGTTACAACCCTTCTTGCTTTTCAGCTGTCCCGGGTTCTCAATACGGCACTTCAGTTCGCCTTCCCTCTTTTCCAGAATGGTCAGACGCATTTTCCCATCATCAATCAGAATGGTTCCGCCAACTTCAACATCGTCGAAGATTTCCGGACACTGAATGTGAAATTTCTCGTGTGTTCCTAATATTTTTTCACGAACGATGGTAACCATATCGCCCTTCTCATACGTTTCCACGCCGTTCTCAAATTCTCCCAGACGTACCTCCGGTCCCTTTGTATCCAGCAGAATTGCGATATTTTTTTCCTGTTTCCTTAACAACCTCACGGATATTCCTGATACGGTTCCCGTGTTCTTCAAAATCTCCGTGGGAGAAATTTAAACGGATGATGTTCATTCCGTTTTCGACGAGCTTCGTCATCATTTCCTTGCTTTCGGAAGCAGGGCCAATCGTACAAATAATCTTAGTTTTTCTGTTTGCTAACATGTTAATTTCCTTTCCTAATCACCTAATAAAAACTGCGAGAAGCAACCTTCTATACCAGTCTGTCGAATAAATTCTGCAATCTCTTGCGAGATTCTCTTGGCATATTCAACGCCTCTTCTATCGGTACCGATACAATCTGGTTGTCCTTAATGCTGACACACTGGCCTCCTACACCCTGCATCAGCAGGTCCACCGCTTTTTCTCCCATACGGGATGCCAATACTCGATCTGTCGGTGTCGGTGATCCTCCACGCTGAACGTGGCCAAGCACCGTGGCTCTACCTGAAAATCCAGTATTTAAACTTACCTTTTTGGCAAATTGGTGAACATCTGTAATTTTTTCTGAAATGACTACAATTGCATGACGTTTTTTCTTGATTAAATCAAAATCACGCAGTCTCTCCAGCACTTCACCTTCCTCGAAGCCTGTAGAGGATGTAATGACAATTTCAGCACCGCATGCAATTCCTGACCAGATCGCCAGGTCCCCGCAGCGGTTTCCCATAACTTCCACAATCGAACAGCGATGGTGTGAGCTTGATGTATCTCTCAGCTTATCGACTGCCTCTACGATTGTCGTCAGAGCTGTATCAAACCCTATCGTAAAGTCTGTACATGTGATGTCGTTATCAATGGTACCCGGCAATCCGATACAGTTGATTCCCATCTCCGTCAGTGCCAGTGCACCACGGTAAGAACCATCACCACCAATGACTACGATAGCCTCAATTCCACGTTTTTTTAACTGCTGAACTGCTTTATTACGCACTTCAATATCCTTAAATTCGGGAAGTCGGGCAGACCCTAGAATCGTTCCGCCGCGGTCGATGATTTCACCGACGCTGGCTTTTGTCAAAGGCTCAATATAGCCTTCCACCATTCCTTTGTATCCATCGTAAATACCAAAGACTTCGATTCCACTGTTGAGTGCAACCCTTGTGACGGCGCGAATTGCAGCATTCATTCCAGGTGCATCTCCACCGGAAGTAAGAACACCAATACGTTTTACCATAAAAATTCCTCCATTCACGGTTACTATGATACCATTATATTACAATTTTTACTAGCATTATTTTCGTCTTGTTTCGCCTTTTATAAATATTTCACAAGACAAGGCACGGATGCGTTCCAGCAGCCGCTCGGCCGCTACCGGCTCACTGCTTTTACTTGCTGCCGCACACAGGCGCTGCTTCAGCTCCTCCATGGAATAATTGCTCGTAAATATTGTCAGGCGCCGTTTTTCCATACGGGCATCCATCAACGGAAGCAGAATGTCATCCCGGCTCCAGGCCGTAACACTCTCACCGCCGATATCATCAAACACGACAACCTCTGCGTTGCGGATACTGCGAAGCCTTGCCTCCATGGCATCCGGCTCGTGAAACAAAAGCTTCAAATCGGAAATCAGCTTGGGGACATTGACGAACGCCACACGTTTTTCCTGCTTGGCATAATAATTGCACATGCCGGCCGCCAGCCAGCTTTTCCCGGCTCCGGGCTTTCCCCATAAGTATAGACCCTTTTGCGGATGTTCATTCATTAACAGGTCAATAACCTTCGCAACTGCTGTCTTATATTCAACAGCCTCATGTTGCAGGCTCAGGCACGTAACATCCACCAGCAGGTAATCCTCCAGCATATCCATCTGCTTATAGAAGCAGCGATGTGCATACTGCTTCTGCTGTTCCTTATAGTATGTACAATGCGATATCTGATTCATCAGCATTCCATCCAGATACAGATCGACGCGTGTCCCCTTTTCCGGCTGTCGGCAGAAATCTAATCCGTGACAGCCTTCACACTTATCCATCACAGCTGTCCAGTCTGCAAATTTCCCACTGTGCTTCCACACAAAGTCCTCGTCGCAGCCATTGCGTTTTCAGCCAGGCAAGCATCATTGGTCGTTTTTTCATCTAGCCGCGCAACAAGCGCCTCTTTCTTTTTTTTCTGTTCCTCGCTCAGTGTAAATGCAATGATAATTTCTCCATTTACTCACCTCTCAGTTTCTTCATCTTCTGCAGCAGCTCATCTTCATCAAAATCTTCCACATCCACCTTGATTTCCTCCTGATTGTGATACCAGGACGGCAGCTCTTTTTTTCTGAACCGGCTTGCGGCGACTTCCCTTTTCTTCCGTCTCGCTTTGAATATGCGCCAGCGCTTTTTCACTCGTATCGATTTCCAGACGCACCCAGGTGCTTGCCACCTTTTCAACGTATGCCTTCGGAAACTGCTGATTTTTCATTTTCAGCACGTACTCAATCAATACGTTGACAACCTCCGGCTTCATTTTGAAATCGGAAATCAGCGCTTCAATCAGATACTTGTCGCTGCGGCTGACCTCCACGCCATGCTGCAGGTTCTGCAGAAAGCGAACCGGTGGAAAACGATAGGGATCTTTGTTTTCCTCGGCATGAAATTCCGACTTACAGCTGCGCACCTTTTTTTTCCAGCTGTTCCACGTTAAGCGTATTGGTTTTCAAATCCATGCTCTGGGAAACCAGCTTGCGCATGGTAATCTCATCGATGCCGTGAATCGTCGCTAGCTCCCCGATGATCCGCAGATTCTTCTCATTGCGGGCAGAGGAGGGAAATACCATCTGCGGCAGACCGGTTAAAAACCGATCATAATTGAAGCTTAAAGGGATATCGTTGTGATGCAGAAGATCCTGCTGCGGCTTCAGCTTGCGGAAATCCTCCTCCTGCACATCCTGCCAGTCCTCCTTCAGAATATTCACAAAGGGAATGGTGATTTCCTGATACGCCGACTTATCCTCACAGGGCTTGGCGAAGCTCAGCTTGTTGAACTCATATACATCCTTCCCCATTTCCTTCAGGTACAGACGTCCGAACACCTCATGTCTGAGAAATTCATTGCCGTCCTTGGGCATGAACACCTGATACAGATAGCTGTTTTTCGCAGCATCATAAAAGGTTTTCACCAACAGATACTGCTCCAGCACATGCCGGCTTTTCTCCATGGCTTCCATGCTCAGCCTACTGATAGTCTGAATCAGAATATGATTGCGAATCTTCTGATTTCTCGTACCGATGCTGACCAGCGTATGATACAGTGCCGCTGCATCGCTGCCGATCAGGGGAACATACAGCATGGTAAAGGAAGCATAGCGCTCCGCTGTCATTTCGCCCTGTACCTCAATACGGCATTTATCCTCTTTTCTGTTCACACGCTCACCTCAACTGCCTCTTCATGTTCAGTATATCACAAATCTGTCTTTTCAGACTTGCCGAATCGCTGTTATTGTAAAAAACGACATCTGCACGCTTTATTTTTTCCTGCTGCGGCAGCTGATGCCGTAAGCGGCGCAGCGCTTCCTCTTTGGAAATATGGCGATACAGCTTCAGACGGGATAACAGCAGCTCCTCATCACAGGCCACTACCCAGACCTCATCAAAGGCATCCTCCCAGTGTACCTCAAAGAGCAGCGGCACCTCCACAACGACAATAGCCTCCTTTGCATGTAATGCAAGCTCTTCAAAAATACGTTTCTTTATCAGTGGATGCAAAATCCCCTCTGCCTGTCTTTTTTTCTCAGGATCACAAAAGATCAGATCACTCATCCGCTGGGGCATGATATTGCCCTCGTCATTCAGAATATCGGTTCCAAACATCTGAATCAGCGCTGTATAGCCTTCCTCCTGCTTTTGCAGCAGCTGTGCATTCACGGCATCACAATCCAGCACGGTAATGCCCTCCTCCTGCAATATCCGAATCACACTCGATTTTCCGGCTCCCATAACTCCGGTCAGTCCAATTGTTCTCATCTTCTGCGCTGGCATGTCGGACAGAAACAGGTTCCCCGTGTTGCGACGACAATCTTTTTGATCGTCGTCCCGCAAACCGGACATGCCTCTCCTTTCTTTGCATGTACCTTCAGCTTCAGCTGAAAGCGGCCATCCACACCAAGCTGGGAGGTATATGAGCGAATCGTCGTTCCTCCGGCACGTATTGCACCGTTTAGAATTCGACGGATATGATAGATCAGCTCCTCAAAGTCCTTTTTCCGCAAATGATTGATCATCGTTTCCGGATGCATATGCATGGCAAAGCAGATTTCGTCCGCATAAATATTACCAATACCGGCGATATAGCGCTGATCCAGCAGCACAGCCTTCAGCGCGGTCTTTTTCTTATGCAGCGTGTGGTACATCCACTCTGCCGTAATACGTTCATCAAAGGCATCATATCCGATATTTTTAAAGCACGGATAGGAGGAAACATCCGCACGCTTCTCATACAGATACATCTTGCCGAATTTCCTTGTATCGTGATAGCGCAGCTGCCGTCCGTCACTTAGCTGCAGAATCACATGAACATGCTTATCATAAGGCTCCTGCGGCTGCTGCACATAGAACTTCCCCTCCATCCGCATATGGCAGATCCATTCCATATCCCCCAGGTCAAAACGCATATACTTTCCATGGCGGTAATATCCCTGTATCGTCTTTCCAACGATATCCCTGCAGAAGGTGGCTGCATCCGGATAGCCTATAATATTATTCCAGAACACCTCACAGCCGGTAATCATCACACGATCCAGCTGATGCTCCAATGTTCTGACAACTGTTTCTACCTCTGGAAGCTCCGGCATATCATCACCTACTTTGCATCATACCAGGTCCTGCCGATATTCGCCTCGGCAATCAGCGGTACACGCAGCTTCATCGCATGCTGCATGCCCTCCTCGACAATGGATCTCATCTGTTCCAGTTCCTCTTCCCAGACATCAAAAATCAATTCATCGTGAATCTGCAGAATCATACGGGATTTCACCTGTTCCTCCTGCATTTTCTTATATATATGAATCATGGCAAGCTTGATCAAATCGGCAGCACTTCCCTGAATCGGTGCATTCATAGCCGCACGCTTTCCGAATTCCCGCATCATATAATTCTTATCGCTGATTTCCTTGATATAGCGGCGGCGGTTGAACAGCGTTTTCACATAGCCATGCTCCTCGCAAAATGCTATCGTCGTATCCATAAAGCTTTTAATATTCGGATAGGATGCAAAATATTTATCAATAAAGGCATGTGCCTCCTTGCGGGTAATGCCCAGCTGCTCACTCAATCCGAAATCGCTCTGTCCGTAAACAATGCCGAAGTTTACCGTTTTCGCACTCCTGCGCATATTGGCATCCACGGCATCGTGTTCCACATCGAATATCTGCATCGCCGTTTTTGTATGAATATCAATGCCATGGTTAAAGGCATCGATCATCACCTCTTCATTCGCCATATGTGCCAGCATACGCAGCTCAATCTGGGAATAATCCGCAGACAGCAGCACATGTCCCTCACTGGCGACAAACGCCTTGCGAATCTCCTTTCCCTCCTCATCCCGCACGGAAATATTCTGCAGGTTTGGTTCCGAGGAGGACAAGCGGCCGGTCTGTGTCTGAATCTGATTGAAAATCGTATGAATCTTACCATCCTTTAAAACGTGTTTGCTTAAGCCAACCGCATAGGTGGAATAGATTTTCTGATACTTGCGATGCTCCAGCAGAAGCGGAATCATCGGATGCTGAGATGCCAGCTTTTCCAGTACATCCGCTGCAGTGCTGCGCTTCTTTCCTGCCTTTAAGCCAAGCTCATCATACAGAATACCGGCGAGCTGCTTCGGAGAATTGATATTGAATTCCATACCGGCAATCTCGTATATCTTTGCACTCAGGGCATCGATTTTATCACTGGTCGCCTTTGCGATTTCATCCAGAGTGGAAAGGCTGGTAACAACCCCTTCCTTTTCCATCGCGTACAGCACATGCGTCAGCGGCATTTCAATGGTAGTAAACAGCTCCTTCATTTCCATTTCCCGTAACGCTGTATCCAGTTTGGCAACCAGATCCTGTAAATAATCGGCCTGCGCCATGGCATAGCGGGCAGCCTCGTCACTGTCCACCAGCTTTCCCTTGCCCTTTTTACCGAATACATCATCCTTTAACAGACTGCGGTCAAACTGATACTTCTCCGCCAGCTTATCGTAATCCGACAGCGTTCCATCCACCAGGAATGCCGCAATCATGACATCGAATGTAACATCCGCAAAGGGAATGTTGTTTTTATGCAGGGCGTGATAGAAGTTTTTCGCATCATATACCGCCTTGCCGTTTTCTTCTTTCAGCCATTCCAGAAATGCTGTATCCTGCAAGGCGTCTGACAGCTCTATGTACTCGGTGCGATCCTGCAGACTGATGGCAAAGCCATACAGCTGTGCATCATAATAGCTTTCATTATCCACATTGGCATACACCAGTGCCCCATCCTGTAAAAGATCAGGCGAAATCTGCTTCACAATCGTGCGGCTGCCTTCCTTTTTCACCTCTCTGGTATCCATGGTTTCCTTTACAAAGCTCTTCATTTCATATTTCACAAAGAAATCGTGCAGCTCTTCCCCCGGCTCCTTCAGCATCATATCCGCAAAGGGGAGCGGAATTTCGGCATCCACCTTGATCGTCGCTAGATACTTGGATAAAAATGCCTTTTCCTTATCCGTTTCCAGCTTTTCCTTCAGCTTGCCCTTGATTTCATCGATATGTGCATACACATTATCCACGGTTTCATATTCACTTAAAAGCTTGAGTGCCGTCTTTTCACCGATGCCCTTCACGCCCGGTATGTTATCCGCGGTATCTCCCATCAGTGCCTTCAGATCAATAATCTGTGAGGGTACGATTCCCATGCTTTCCTTCAGCTTTGCCTCATCCATGACTTCCATTTCCGTGATACCCTTTTTCATCAGATAGACATCCGTTGTCGGATCAATCAGCTGTAGCAGGTCACGGTCACTGGATAAGATATGTATTTCCACATCCGGATATTTCTTTGCCATACTTCCGATGATATCATCCGCCTCAATACCCTCGCATTCATAGCGCTTCATGCCATAGGCATCCAGAAATTCACGGGCAATCGGAAACTGTACGATCAGCTCCTGATCCAGTTCTTTTCTGGTTCCCTTATATTCGGTATACGTCTCATGCCGAAAGGTCGACTTGCCTGCATCCCATGCGACCAGCACCGCATCCGGCTCCACCATGGACAGCGCCTTGTTGATCATCGTAATAAAGCCATATACTGCATTGGTCGGCACACCATTGCTCGTTTTCATCATTCTTCCATATACTGTCGCGTAGTATGCACGAAACAGCATGGAATTTCCATCAATCAGTAAAAGTTTTTTCATTGGGGGTTCCTCCATACGTTCTTATTTTACCACAGTTTTCGCTTCTTAGAAGAAGGATGCCTGATAAATTATCCAACTCAAAAGAAAAAGGTCCGGTTATGACCTTTAGGATGCTATCGATTCCAGTGCTTTCAGGTTATCGTACATAATTGTCAGATAATCCTTGCTGGCCTTTTTATCTTCACTTGAAATGCTGGAGAGATTGTTCAAATTCACAGGTATCAGTGCCAGCTCATCAATCAGCTGCTGCTGCAGCTTCTCCATATCCTCACTCAGATTCTGTTCGATTGCTATATATCGCACATGATCGCTTTTAATACGCTTTTTCATAGCTGCCAGCTGATCGCTTGTCGGAAGTGCTCCGTATTTGGACAAGGTTATCGGATATACCTTAATGCCATAGGATTTCTGCCAGTTTCCAAAGGATGGCGTCATGGAAACAAAGCTGATGTTCATCTTACCGTCCGGGATAGCCTGAAAGTCTGCCTCCAGCCGGGCCAGATCCAATTCCAGAGCATCGTAGTTCTCATCGAAAATGTCCTTATACTGCGGATACTTCTGTACCAGATAGTCACGAATATCACTCGCCATGCTGGTCATCGCTACCGGATCCATCCAAAGCATGGGGTCTGCATCATAGGTATCCAGATTGGCAAATTCCTCTCCTTCGTAATACGGGCCTTCCGTTCCTGCCGTAATGCCGTCAATCGTTGTTGAGGTATAGCGTTCAAATTTATAAATTGCACTCTTGGTCGCAAGATCCACCATATCCACTCCGGTATCCCGGATATCGTCCACATACAAATCCATATACGGCTCCAAACCACCGATATAAAACAGGGCATCGCTGTCCTTCAATATATCCTGAAAGCTGGATTTGATCTGCGCACGCTGAATCATCGTATTTTCTGTTATATTGCTCACGGTTACATCATCCCCGCCGATTCTTTCCACCAGATACTGTACAGGATATACGGTTGTGGCAATGCTTGGATTTTTCTCTTCACAGCCGCTGACAAGAAACAGCGCCAGAACAGATACAAGAAATAGTTTTATCTTCATAGATCCTGCCTCCCTTGCGTTCCATTATACCATTACATGCCCCTGTGGTACAATAGTCTTTACAGCACCTGCCATAAGGGTACCGCATACCCTTTGAGTATATCACATTTCTTTACGGACGCCTACTGTTTTTCTCGCTGCCGAAGCGCTGCCTGAGCCAGTCTTTCTCATCAATCCAGCCTCTGCCGTACTTTATGATATTCCTTCGACCGCGGTATAAATCGAAGGATTCATTCAGGATCGGATCATAAGCTACCGGATGCAGCCTGCGATAATGAAAAAACTGCAGCTGTGTCAGGGGAAGCGAGCGCCAGGACAGGAAAATCTGCAGAATCAGAAAGATCAGTACGATGACAGCACTCACTCCCTGCAGCAAATGAAAGTAAAAAACAGCTGTGATGGAAATAAGGGAGCAAATAAGGGTTGCATATTCCGCTGTACGAAAGCGTAAAAAGCAGTGAAAAAAAGTCTGCATAAGCCGTCCTCCGTCCAGCGGATAGATCGGCAGCAGATTAAACAGCAGAATGGAAGCATTGATCGTATGCAGATAGGATGCAAAGGACGGTGACAGGATCCCCTTTGCCACACAGAATTGAAACAGGGATGGAAACAGAACATGCATCAGCGGACCTGCGGAAATAATGAGAATTTCCTTCACCAAAGAGCCGTGACCGATATGCGTTATGGTTGCCGCCAGTCCGAAGGGGTATATATTGATTCGTTCAATCGGGTAATGAAAGAGAATGGCACATAACATATGTGCCATCTCATGAATGGTAAGCATGATAAAGATCCATCCGATCAGACGGGCTACAGGCAGATACGGCAGCATCAGCAGATACGGCAGCCAAAGCAGAGATATCCGTATCCGCAGCTTATGAAAATGCATCGCTCACCTTGATTTTCTCATTATCCTTCAATGCGTTGATGGTTACATAGCTGTCAGCCGTCCCCAGAACAGCCTCCTTGAGAATGCGGTCATCCTGCTTTACCTTGACCTCATTGAGATTTCCATAGGTTACCACTGCACCATTGTCCTGCTTTACGGTGACGCTGCTTTTTTTTATCCGCCTGCTTCTGCACATGAAGCACGACACCGGCATATCCGCTGCGTGCCTGATTGGTACCGTTGGAATAATGATCGTCCTTCAGCAGTGTATACACCGGTGATGTGGAAACCGGTTCCTCCTTCAGTGAAAACCAGTTTTCAAAGGGCAGCCAGCTTCCCAGATCCTCCAGATGGAACTGCTGTATCACGGCAGGCATTTTTACCAGATTCAGCTTCTGATTGAGCAGCAGAGCCAGTACGACAACACAGATGCACATCATGAGCATGACCGCATGATAGATCATACGAAACAGGATGAACGGACGCTGCTTCTGTTCCTGCGCCCCTGCTCCGTCAAATCTTCGGCCTCTGATTCGTTTTCTAACTCTTCTTAAATCGTCCATATCATCCCTCCTGCTAACACTATATGCGCACGCTGCTGGAAATAGAAGTGCCGCAGCCGCTTTCCAGTCTGTGCTTTTGCACGTGCTGTATAGCGAAATGGAACTGGTATGAGGAATGCTGAGATTATTCAGGCAGAAAATCAGGAACACAGAGGCATAAACCGCAAATGTCGTTGGCCGCACCTTCCCGAATCTATCTTTCCCACAAGATAAAAAAGCCTGCCAGTGCAACTGACAGGTCTATGGTTATATGTATATTGCGTACCCTTATTTCTGTAATGCCGGCAGGCACTTCACCGCTTACTTTTTATACGTCCGGCTCCACAGCATTATCGTACAGCCTGCGGTCCGTTTTCTGCTCATAAACCTCGATAGCGGTTTTAATGGCGATCGCTGCAGGTACACTCACCATGATCCCAACAGCTCCCATGATGACACCCCCTGCGAACACAGCGAATAAGGTAATCAGCGGCCCCATGGCACTGCGCTTTTCATGAACCAGAGGCGAGATGACATAGGCATCCACATTGGATAAGATCATGATACCGATAATCAAAGCCACGATGTTACTCGGCGGCAGTGTCAGTGCTGTGATAATACCGATGCTGTTGGCAATCGTACCACCCAGGTAGGGAATGATGACACCAAACGATGTCAGCAGGCCGATAATCAGCCAGTCCTGATGTCCGATCATAAAATAAAAGGCAGAGTATTCAATAAATTTAATCAACATCAGAATAATCAGGGATTTCAGATATACAGTGACATTCTGATCGATTTCATGCAGATATATATCACTGTTTTTGAAAAACAGGTGAACAAATTTCCGCAGACCGCGCTTGATGCGCTCAAAGTCAAACAGCATATAGATTGCAATGATGATAGAGAACAGAACGTTCGTAACGACATTCAAAACCGTATTCATCAGTCCCGGCAGACTGGATACCAGCTGCGGAACCCAGTCATCATAGGATTGCAGGATATTGACAATATTATTGGTGATGCTGTTTACCAGTGAGAAATCCTTCATATTTCCGAGAGTCTTGATCTTATTGGAAATCCAGACAACACCGTCAATCATGCTGGTCATAAATTCATTGATTTTATCATACAGTACCGGCATCAGCATAACAAGCATCACGATTAGAAACACCAGTACGCACACCCATATGGCAATGATGGAAAAATTCTTCGGTATCCCCTTCTTTTCCAGAAATTCCACAAGAGGATGCATCACATATGCAAGGACAAAGCCGATGATAAACGGCTGCAGAATGGATCGCAGCATCCGGTACCAGCTTCCCCATACAACCTGTGTCTTAATCAGCAGGAACAGAATCAGTAACACGCAGATCACCTTGCACAGGGTATAAATAGAAAACCTCTGATCTATTTTTTTCAGAAATCTTTTTAACATAACACCACCATACTTTCACTTTTCTATTCTACCATGCCGAAGGAAAAAAAACCAGCGAAGCAAGCTTGAACAAATTCTGACGGGATATTGCCTGCCGTGCATTGTGACATATGATGATGTTTCTGCCGAAACTGCTTTGCCATCCAGCGATGCGTATACCGGATATCCTCAGCTTCAGAATTCCTTGCAGAATGCATAAGGCTTCTGACTCACCTTGCAATGCAAGTCAGAAGCCTCTATAAGCCTCAGCAGACAACCGTTCATCCAAACAGCTTCTGCAAAAATTTCCTTTCACGATATTTCGGCAGCGGACAGCGCTGTCCCAGCATACGGCGGACAATGCTGTCAAAGCAGCTGTAGGTCTGCGTTTCCCGCTGCAATACGATCGGCTTGCCATGATTGTTGGAGCGCATCATATTCTCATCATCGAATACGTAGCCGAGAAAATCGATGGACAGCCACTGCTTCGCCTCCTCCAGCGAAACGCTGATACCCCGATCCATATGATGTACGTTCATGCGGTTGACGATAAAGGAAATATGCTCCATTCCCTCCTTCATCAGAATACCGATGATACGGTCTGCATCCTGCAATGCCGTCACATCAAGTGTCGTTACGACAATTGCTCTGCTCACACAGGCAATCGAATGTATAAAGCCGCTTTCGATTCCTGCCGGTGTATCCAGCAGTATGTAATCAAACTGGTTTTTCAGCTCCTCTACGACGATTTTTAAATCCTCACCGTGGAAATACTGTATATGTATCGTTTTGCATGCCGGAAGCAGGTACAGATTATCCTGACGCTTATCACGAATCATCGCATTTGCCAGGGTACAGCGCCCCTCCATCACATCCTTTAAATCATAGATTACACGGTTTTCCAACCCCAGCATAACATCCAGGTTTTTCAAGCCCAAATCCACATCGATCAGACAAACCCTGTAGCCCTTCTGCGCCAGGACCATGCCCATATTGATACAGACGCTGCTTTTTCCAACGCCGCCTTTTCCGGAAGTAATTGCTATTGCCTCTCCCACATTCTCTCCTCCTTATATTCCTTCATTTCCAAATGTCTGTTCTCATAATAGACTTTGCAGGGCGCAAAGGATGTCATATTTTGGAAATGAGTATCACATATCCGCACATTTCCATCGATATGCGAAGCCGCCAGCACGCAATCCTCATGCAGTAAATCCACACTGCCCTGCACACTGCCCAGTACATACAGCGATTCACTGCTTGTCACGAAGGCCTGCTTACGGATATTGCCCAGCAAAAGCAGCGGCTCATGAAAGCGGTAGTGCTCTCCACCCCGCAGCTCCTGTTCCAGAATGCGCCTTGACTTTTCCTGCGGCAGCTCATTGATGCCGGCAATCAGGGTGTGACAATCTGCACAAAGCTGAAACAGCTCCTGCAGATGCTGCGGCTTCAAGCCTTCGATATGAAAAAAAGCCTCAAAATACTGTCCGTTCTTATTCTGACAGAATTTGAGTCTTTCCTTCAGCTGCTGGAAAAACGCAGATGCATCATCATACTGCGCATAAATGTGATAGGTATCGTTTATTCCTTTGATTTTAATCTGAACCATTCGACCTTCTCCCCTTTTCGTATACGGAGTGCTTTCATTTCCAGATAGTCGTCCTTGATACGAATGAGGAATACAATAACCATGACAAGAATCGCATTAGCGAGCAAGGTCATTAGCTCATAACGCTCCGCCCACAGCATCAGCGACATACTGGTAATTCTTTGAAAGTTCATATAGCAGTATATCAGAAGATCCTTGACGAAAATTGTCACAATACAGAGAACCAGCGATTCAATCAGCGTCTCCGTCATATGCTTGCTCCACAGCTGCAGCAGACACGCTATGACGGTATAAATAATCGCATAGAGCAGAAACGTGTTCGCAAAACAGAAATCGTAAATCATACCGCAGCCAAAAGCGAACAGGCAGGAATCCAGAAAACTGAATTTACGAATTGTCAGCACCATGGCACAGAAGCCAAGATTCGGTATGAACAGCAGATCGTTAATCAGATAGCTGTTGGGAAAAATCACGGTAAGTATTTCATCGATCAGAAAGCAGATGATGACAAAGACGATATGCGCCATGCCTACTCATCTCCCTTTTCAACGATGACACTAACAATTGAGAACGTCTGAAAATCATCAATTGGCCGAACATAGATGGTCTGTCCGGTCTGATTGGAGAGCGCCTGCACACTGTCCACGGTGCCGATCAGCAGTCCGCTTGGATAGCCGCCGCCCTTGCCGCTTGTGACGACCTGCATTCCCTTTTGATTTCACTGCTGTCATCAAACAGCAAAACGATATAGCAGCCGCGCTTGACATCATAGCTCTGCAAAACACCCAGAGAGCTTTTCTTTTCATCCAGCAGAATCTTAATGGATGCTGAATTCAGCTTATCTTCACTGGTCAGCAGCTTGACAACGCTGGTATGAGCGGAAACACTCTTGATCTTTCCAACCATGCCATTCGTACTTTCTACTGCCATACCGGCCTTAATGCCTTCCTTGCTGCCCTTATC
>ENA-OQCB01000690-OQCB01000690.1-human-gut-metagenome-genome-assembly--contig:-NODE-690-length-15235-cov-4.784882_pt1 | contig 15235 bp, 14 predicted proteins | sample MGYA00242493_ERZ504568 | MGnify/ENA primary metagenome ERZ504568 (study PRJEB26092, sample SAMD00036229) | human gut metagenome | host: Homo sapiens | study: EMG produced TPA metagenomics assembly of...
AGCCGGTAGCAGAGGGAGTGGAAGGTCCCGACCTGCATCTGATTCAGGCTGCGCTTGCCGGGCAGCGCCTGGCGGATTCTCTGGGTCAGCTCTTTTCGCGGCCTTGTTTGTAAAGGTTACGGCTGTAATCTCAGAAGGTTTTACGCCCCGATTTCCCAATTAAGGTATTCAATACGCGAAACCAGTGTCTTTTGTTTTTCCTGTACCCGGACCGGCTATGACGGCTGTCACCGGAAACACGGACTCCACGGCCTGCTGCTGGTCCTGGTTCAGGGCAGAGGAAGGCATGGAAACAGTGGGGATATTTGAGACGGCTGTTTCGCGGGAGGCGGGTGTGCCGTGGGGGGCCGATGAACCAGATGTGCTGCCGGAACCGGCAGCTTTGCCGGATAACGCTTTATAGGCCGATAGGTCCTCTTCCTCTGTATCAAACGTCATGCACAGCTGCCCCTCCACATTGTTAAGCTCTGCTGACTGGAACAGACACATGGTCCCGTACTCACCGTCGTAGCCGGGCCTCCACTGGACCTTGCCGTCCCTGAGATGGCGTATGCCTTCGGCTGTCAGGGCTCCGGCCACATGGCTGATGTCCTCCAGCGGGGCCTGGCGCAGAATATAAAATTCATTGCCCAGTTCCTCCAGCAGGTGCTCATACTGCCTGGAAACCTTTACGCTGGAGGGGGAGGACCCCACGGAGGAGGCAATGACCTCGCCCAGGGGCACCAGATTTTCAAATGGACGTCCCTGGGGCAGCAGGAAATCTTCGTCCCGGTCGGCCAGCTGTTCAATCCGGTGAAGTACGCCTGTGGTCAGTTTTCTGCCGCAGACAGGACATATGCCGTTGTATTTTCTGGCCTGGGAGGGACTGAGGCAGAGATGGCATTTCCGGTGGCCGTCAAAATGATATTTGCCCTCTTCAGGAAAGAATTCAATGGTCCCCTTAAGGCCCTCGCCCCTCTGAATGGCGCCGTAGAGCCCTGCATAGGACATGGGGATGTCAAAAAGGCTGGCCTCCCTGCCAAGTTTGGCGGGAGAGTGGGCGTCAGAGTTGGAGATGAGCTGAAAGGAATCAAGGGCTGACAGTCTCCGGTTCATGGCCGGATCAGAAGACAGTCCTGTCTCCAGGGCATGAATCTGGGGAGTCAGCTCCTCATAGCACTCTTCAATGGTATCAAAACCGGAAAAAGCCCCGAACAGTGAAAAATGCGGAGTCCAGATGTGGGCCGGAACATAGATGGCATCCGGGCATGCCTCCAGTGTTATGGCCAAAAGGTCGTGACAGTCCAATCCAAGGATGGGGCGTCCGTCCGAATGTATGTTGCCGATGGCCTCCAGCCGCCTGGAAAGGATTTCGGCCGCTTCCAGGCCGGGCAGAAGGATAAGGCTGTGTACCTTGCGCACACGGCCGTTTTTCTTGTATATGGAGCTGATTTCCCCGCTGATAACAAAACGTGGGCTGCTCTGGCCCAGTATGGCCGGGCGCTGTAAGGAATATTCCTTTTTAAGCATGTAAAGACCCGGCTCGGCGGGCTCCAGCTTTTCAGCCAGCTCCGCCCTCCAGGCCGGATGGGTGAAGTCTCCCGTACCTACAATGTTAATTCCTTTTTTTCCCGCCCATAAGTCCAGATGCTCCGGCGTAAGCTCCTTGCTGGTGGCCCTGGAGTAGCGGGAGTGGATATGTAAATCACCAATGTACATTGCGATGCACCTGCTTTCCTTTGATAATATTTATTATAAAGGATTCATCCTAAAAGGAAAGCGGTTTTTTCTGCCATCATCAGCCGGCCAGTCCCTCCACTGCATCCACGGGCAGGGAAATTGCCACTGCATGTTCTCCGGTTTCCTTCATTACGGTTTCGCATATGGCCTTTAGTATGGGGAGCCTTAAGTCCGCAGGGGTCAGGATCAGCAGTATGGCTTTTTCCTGGGAAAGGGTCATGCCGAACAGCTTTTTGCCGGCATCGGTACCTATTTCCCTGGCCTTTATCAGAGTGCCGCCCTGACAGCCGGCCTTTCTGGCGGCCTCCATAACCGGCGCGGACAGGTCGGTGTGGATGACGGAAGCAATTAATTCATAGGAATGGGAATTTGTCATGGAAATATCCTCCTTGTGTTCTGCGGTGTGGCTGTTTGGGGCGGTCTGGTCTTCATGCCGGCTTAAAATGTCCATGGCAGCGAGACTGATGCCTGAAAGGGACAGAGTGAAGGCTATGCCGTGTCCCGGCTTGTAAAATTCCATTTCCCGGCCAAGGGCATGGAGCAGGCGGTCCGCGTCCGATTTGTTTGAAAGGCCCAGAACCAGGTCCTTCTCAGGCTCATCCAGTCCCAGACAGTCCATGACAGCCGAGCTGGCTGTGCCGTGTCCCCTGACTGCCAGCAGTATTTCATGGTTGTATGTATGGAATATGGAAGCCGCCCTGTTTCCGGCTCCCCTGTTTACAATGGCGGCTGCCAGTTGTATGCTTTTATGGCTCATAAGGCTCCTCCTCTAAATTAATGAATTCCTGGTTCATATCCACCACAGGATGTCTGGAAACAGCTTTCTCCCTGCGGGTTTTCAGCTCATAGGACAGTCCGATAAGCTGGATGATGATGAGAGGAGTCATGGCTACCATGGCCACGATGCCAAAGGCGTCAGTCAGGATATTGCCGCCCAGGGCCTCGCAGGCGCCCATGCACAGCGGAAGAAGAAAGGTGGCTGTCATGGGGCCGGATGCGACTCCTCCTGAGTCAAATGCAATGGAGGTAAAGACCGGGGGTACCACAAAGGAAAGCCCCAGGGCCAGGGCATAACCGGGCAGCAGAAAGGCCATGAGAGGCAGTCCTGTGATGACCCGGAACAGGGAAAGGCCCAATGACAGGGCCATACCGATGGAAAGTCCGGTCATCATGGTCTTTTCGGATATGCTTCCTCCGGTCACGTCCGCCACCTGCTTGTTCAGCACCTGTACGGCAGGCTCTGCCTTGACGATGTAATAACCGATGAGCATGGCTACGGGCACCAGAATCCAGCGGTAGGGAAGGGATGCCATCTGTTTTCCCAGATAGCTTCCGGCGGGCATGAAGCCCACATTTACACCTGTAAGGAACAGTGTCAGCCCGATGTAGGAATACAGCATTCCAACCAGAATCTTCACCACCTGGCGTTTGCGCATTTTCAGGAAAATATCTGAAAGAGCAGGGAAAATGCCAGGATGGGGAACAGGGCTGTGAATACTTCCGCCGCGTAGTGGGGAGTTCACTTTGGAATGCCAGCCAAAGGTCCTGGGAATTGCTGATGCTGGGAATGGTCATGGGCTCATAGGAGCCGGAAGATGACTGGAACAGAAGTCCCAGTATCATGACGGAGAGGATGGGTCCGATGGAACAAAGGGATACCAGATCCAAAGCTGTCGCTGTCCGCGTTTTTTCCCTGACCGATGGAAGAAAGCCCACGCCCAGGGCCATGATGAAGGGAACCGTAATAGGTCCTGTTGTCACACCGCCGGAATCAAAGGCTACAGCAAGAAAATCACCTGGAATATAGAAGGCCAGGATGAAGAGAATGATGTAGCAGACCAGAAGGATGTGGGAAAGGCTCCAGCCGAAGAGGGAGCGAAGGAATGCCAGTGCCAGGAAGAAACCGACTCCTGCGGCTACCGTGAGGATGAGCACCATGTCAGGTACTGCCGGTGTCTGTCTGGCCAGGACCTGCAGGTCCGGTTCGGCCACTGTTGCCATGGCGCCTATGATGATACATGCGATGACGATGACCGGAAGCTTCTTTGCCCTGGCCAGCTGCGCGCCTACCTTTTCTCCAATGGGCATCATGGCCATATCCACTCCCAGGGTGAAGAATCCCATCCCTATAATAAGGAAGGCTGCCCCCGCCAGAAACAGCATCAGCGGGTCCAGGGGAATGGGGGTGATGGTGATCCCGAGGATTAATACAATGCAGGTAACGGGCAGCACAGATGATAAGGATTCTGTGATTTTTTCTTTTAGCTTCTGATTCAATAAATTACCTCCTGTTGTCCGTTATTTATGTTAACATACATAATTTAGCTTAACATAAGGACAAACGGAAAGGCAAGAGAAGGGACCGTTAGAATTATGTTAAGAAATTCATTGAATCCAGGACAGCGCAGTAGTATAATGAATCCACTGTGAGTATACACAGAAGCAGAGAGTGAGAATGAATGGGTCAGAGACAGCGGCAGGGGATTTTTTATCGGGTAACAGTTGACACTGTTTGGGAAATATGTTAAATTAAGAATCAGTGCAAATACGCAGATAGGGAAGAGTAGACAACCGGATGGATGCAGAGAGCCGGCGGCTGGTGAGAGCCGGTGACGGATGGTTGCTGAACTGGCCCTGGAGTAGCCTGCCCCAACGAGGAAGGACCACCGGAAACGGGGACCGGGAGCCAGTAGGACAGGACGGAGACCTTACCGTTATAAGAGGATTAAGCGCATGCGTCAGACAGCATGAACCAGAGTGGTACCGCGCGGGGATTTTCAGCCTTGCGTCTCTAGCAGTAGAGGCGCAGGGCTTTTATATTTCACAAAAAACCACGGGGAGGCGGTATGCTGTCTGGATAAAGGGGAATCATCCCCTTAGATAACCAATGGAGGAATGAGATTATGGCAACACAGTACAACCACAGCGCCATTGAGAAAAAGTGGCGTGAGAACTGGGAAGAGAAGCCCATCAATGTGAATGATGGCAGGAAGGAAAAGTATTACTGTCTGGATATGTTCCCATACCCCTCAGGCAGCGGCCTTCATGTAGGACACTGGAGAGGATATGTGATTTCCGATGTCTGGAGCAGGTATCAGCTTTTAAAGGGCAAGTATGTCATTCATCCCATGGGGTGGGATGCCTTCGGCCTTCCTGCTGAGAACTACGCTATCAAGATGGGCGTTCATCCGGCTAAGTCCACGGAGGCAAACATCAGGAATATAAAGCGCCAGATCAAACAGATTGCGGCAATTTATGACTGGGATATGGAAGTGAACACCACGGACCCGGATTTCTATAAATGGACCCAGTGGATTTTTGTCCAGATGTTCAAAAAGGGGCTGGCCTATGAGAAGGAATTCCCCATTAACTGGTGTCCTTCCTGTAAGACCGGACTGGCAAACGAGGAAGTGGTCAACGGATGCTGCGAGCGCTGCGGCACCACGGTTACCAAGAAGAATCTGCGCCAGTGGATGCTTAAGATTACTGCTTACGCAGAGCGCCTGTTAAATGACCTGGATAAGCTTGACTGGCCTGAGAAGGTCAAGAAGATGCAGACTGACTGGATCGGCAAGTCATACGGCGCGGAGGTGGATTTCCCCATTGACGGGCGTGAGGAGAAGATTACCGTATACACCACCAGGCCGGACACCCTTTACGGAGCCACCTTCATGGTACTGGCGCCGGAGCATGCTCTGGCTAAGAGCCTGGCAACCGATGAGACAAGGGAAGCAGTGGAGAAGTACATTTTCGATTCATCCATGCGTTCCAATGTAGACCGTATGCAGGCAAAGGAAAAGACCGGCGTGTTTACCGGAAGCTATGCAATCAATCCGCTAAACGGCGCAAAGACACCTATCTGGCTGTCTGATTATGTGCTGGCTGATTACGGTACGGGCGCCATCATGTGCGTGCCTGCCCACGATGACAGGGACTTTGAGTTTGCCAGGAAGTTCGGCCTGCCTATTGTACAGGTAATCGCAAAGGACGGCAAGGAAATTGAGAACATGACCGAGGCGTATACCGAGGCCAACGGCATCATGATTAATTCCGGTGATTGGAACGGCCTGGAGTCCGCTGTCCTTAAAAAGGAAGCGCCTCACATGATAGAGGAAAAGGGCTTTGGCCATAAGACGGTCAACTACAAGCTGAGAGACTGGGTATTCTCACGCCAGCGTTACTGGGGCGAGCCTATCCCCATCATCCATTGTCCCAAGTGCGGCTGTGTGCCTGTGCCTGAGGACCAGCTGCCCTTAAAGCTTCCTGAGGTGGAGAGCTACCAGCCCACAGGAACCGGCGAGTCACCTCTGGCTGCCATTGACGAATGGGTCAACACCACCTGCCCTGTCTGCGGCGCTCCTGCCAAGAGAGAGACAAACACCATGCCCCAGTGGGCCGGTTCCTCCTGGTACTTCCTGCGCTATGTGGACAGCCACAACAAGGAAGAACTGGTATCCAGGGAAAAGGCAGACAAGTATCTTCCGGTGGATATGTATATCGGCGGCGTGGAACACGCGGTGCTTCATCTGCTGTATTCACGTTTCTACACCAAGTTCCTGTGCGATATCGGCGCCATTGACTTTGACGAGCCTTTCAAGAAGCTGTTTAACCAGGGTATGATTACCGGCAAGAACGGCATTAAAATGAGCAAATCCAAGGGCAATGTGGTTTCTCCCGATGATTTGGTGAGGGATTACGGTTGCGACTCCTTAAGGCTTTACGAGCTGTTCGTGGGACCGCCGGAGCTGGACGCAGAGTGGGATGACCGGGGCATTGAGGGCGTATCGCGTTTCCTGAACCGTTTCTGGAACCTGGTGATGGACAACAAGGATAAGAATGTGAAGGCGTCCAAGGAAATGATAAAGCTGCGTCATAAGCTGGTGTATGACATTGAATACCGCTTTAACCAGTTCAGCCTCAATACCGTGATTTCCGGTTTCATGGAGTATAACAATAAACTGATAGAGCTGGCCAGGAAGGAAGGCGGAATTGATAAGGAGACCCTTAAGACCTTCGTGATACTTCTGGCACCCTTTGCCCCACATATCGGAGAGGAGCTGTGGCAGCAGTTAGGCGGTACCGACAGCGTATTCCATGCACAGTGGCCGGAATGCGATGAGGAGGCCATGAAGGACGATGAGATCGAAGTGGCTGTCCAGATTAACGGAAAGACACGCGCCGTCATCAGCATCAGCGCGGACAGTTCCAGGGAAGATGCCATTGCCGCGGGCAGGGAAGCGGTGAAGGAGAAGATGACCGGCAATGTGGTGAAGGAAATTTACGTGCCAGGAAAGATTATCAATATTGTGTGTAAATAAATCAGATTCCCGTATATCAGCGGGATGACAAAATGCCTGCGCAGCCGGTAACACATGGGCTGGACAGGCATTTTTACGCAGGAGTTCCCGGCTGTTTCCATTCCGGGAAATGTAAGAAAAAAGAAATAACATTTCCTGTTATTGCAGGTTATAATAGGAAATGGACAAAACACGATATTGAGGTGACGGCGATGAGACATGAAAGAAGAGCATTAGGCATGGCAGCGGCGGCGCTGGTTCTGACAGGCGTCATGATGGCAGCGGGAAGTCTTACGGCCATGGCTGCCGGCAGCACAGGCGCGGGGACAGCCCCCGGCCCTAAGGACCAGGGGCCGGGAGTAATGGCTGTTTCGGAAGCAGAGCCTGAGGAAAAGAGGGCGGCAGTAGAGAACGGAGTCATACAGCCCCAGAATCTGGAAGGAGCAAAGGATGCGGACCAGCTGGTGGTGGTAGTGGGCACCGGCGGCTGCGGCTCGGATGTATATTATTATAAGAAGTCAGGGGAAGCGTGGGAGATGGCCTGGAAGGAGGCCGGCATCGTAGGCAGAAACGGCATTACGGACCAGAAGGCAGAAGGAGACGGCAGTACGCCTTCCGGTACATATGGATTTACCATGGCCTTTGGGCTCAGGGAAAATCCGGGCAGCATCCTGCCCTACCATAAAATCGCAAAAGGCGATTACTGGGTGGATGATTCAGCCAGTCCCTATTATAACAAGCTGGTCAATACTTCACAGGTTGCAAAGAACTGGAATTCCGCAGAGAACATGGCGTCTGCCTCCCCATACTATAATTATGCCCTGGCATTGAATTATAATGAGGCATGTGAGCCCGGAAAGGGCTCTGCCATCTTTCTTCACTGTTTTACCGCATCCAGGGATAATGGCTCCGCGGGCTGTATCCGCCTGCCCCAGGAAAGGGCAAAGGAGCTGGTACAGTCAGCCACAGAGCGCACTAAGATTGTGATTGCGCCGGATTTGGAACGGTTAAAATGATTCAGGGTAAAATGACTCACCTTAAAATGATTCCATAAGGCAGAGGCAGGGGCGCCATCAGCGCGGCCCTGCCATTTTTTTGGAAAGCATTTTTAATAAATCAATTTTCTTTTTCTCAGAGGGAGGCATCCTGGAACTGAGGATGTTGACCAGAAGGTCTGTCTCCCTGTCGTTAAACTGTACGCCCTTTTGCCTGGCTTCCATGTTAATGGTCATGAATGCCTCCATCAGGTTGTTTTTGTCTGAATGTTCAATCCGCTCCGCAAATTCAGTGAGCATGGCCAGCTTATCTTTGTTCATGGCCTTGAGCCTGGGGTCCTGTTTCCAGCTGTTATCCATAATTATGTAGTCCTTTCTGTTAAGGGATTCAGTGAATGGCCGTATCAGGCCATAGCCTGCATGGCAGTGAATATCATTTCCATGGTCTCAAAACGCGATTGCTGCTCCGGTGTCAGGAACCTGCGCAGCTGGTCCATGGGAGTCTGGCCTTCCATCAGGGTTTCGGCCATGTCAATCATATCCTGCTCCATGGGATTCCCATATGGACGTATGGCCTTCAGCAGGTCGCGCAGGGAGCCTTTGCCCTGGGGACGTTCCAGGGAGCAGATGCCCATGGATGCCACCTCCTCAGTCTCAAAAAGCTCCATTGTTTTTCTCAGTTCCTGAGCTTTGACAAACAGGGAGATGGCCTTTTGTTCGGGAACGCCCAGGTAGGGGAGGGAGGCCTTGATCATTTGCAGATGGTGGTCGCCTATGAGATAGTCCAAGTCGGTTAGTTTATAGTCATCAGATGGATTCATGTATTTCCACCAGCCTTTTCTTTCTTTGCTTCCAATTTATGCAGGAGGAGCCTGTTGCATGCCACTTATTTTCCGGCACAATGAGCCAAAGCCTGGACACTGCATATATTATAAGTATGGAAGGAGAGTGAAATCCATGTACAGCCGTTTGATTATAGATGGAAATGCAGTATATGAAATAGATGAGGAATGCTTAAAACAGAGACAGGGAAGAAAGGGGTATGGGGGTAAGAACCGGGGTACGAAAAGCCCTTTTTCGCCTGGGGAGACAGGTGAGGCCGGCAAGTAAGCCCGGCTTCCCCGCAAGAAAAAACAGGGAGTGGTGAAGCACTCCCTGTTCCTTCGATTCTCTGGTGAAGGATTTCTTAGAGGTGGGAATTAGCAGCAGAAGCCACCGCCACCGCCGCCACAGCAGCACAGGATTAAGATGAGCCAGATAATATCTCCGCATCCTCCTCCACAGCCGCACCCACAGCCACAACCGCCACCGCAGTCGTTATGTCCGAAGCCACCGCCGCCACAGCAGCACAGAATCAGGATAAGCCAGATGATATTGCATCCGCATCCGCTGCCTCCTGTTCCACATCCGCATCCACAGTCACAACTGCAGTTTGTTGCTGCTACATCACTCATGTTAATTCCTCCATATAAAGTTTAATTACACTGTATCATATGAAGCCCTGCTTGCTCATGTTTCCACAATTTGATAAAATTTAGAAAATTTTTTGTTGGTACAAGGCAGGGATATATAGTATAATGTCGGCAGGCACGATACTGCGCGGACCGTTTTCCGACAAAGATAGGAAAAACATGGTCCGGCAGATGAAAAGGAAAAGAGGCTTTGAGAATGGACAAAAGCAGATTATATTACCAGACACCCTATGTAAAATCGTTTATGTGCACGGTGGAACACTGTGAGGAAAGCGGGAAGGGAACCTGGCTGGTGATCCTGAACCAGACTGGTTTTTATCCGGAAGGAGGAGGACAGCCCTATGATACAGGAACCTTAAACGGGATTCCCGTGCTGTCCGTCCATGAGAGGGGGGAGCAGGTGATCCATGAACTGGCGCAGCCCATAGAGGAGGGGACGCTGGCAGAGGGAATCATAGACTGGCAGAGGCGGTATGACAACATGCAGCTGCACACCGGGGAGCATATTCTGTCCGGCCTGGTGCACAGACACTTTGGTTACGATAATGTGGGCTTTCACATGGGGACCGAGGAGGTGACGGTGGACTTTAACGGCGTCATTGAGCCGGAGGAACTGGAACGGCTGGAGGACGAGGCCAACCAGCTGGTCTATGCCAATGTCCCTGTGAAGGTTCTTTATCCCACTGAGGAAGAACTCAGGACCATGGAGTACAGAAGCAAAAAGGAACTGTCCGGTCTGGTACGTATTGTGGAGGTGCCTGGAGGGGATGTGTGCGCTTGCTGCGGCACACATGTAGAAAACACCGGAGAAGTGGGCATTATTAAGATAAGAAGCATGATTCATTACAAGGGCGGCGTCCGCCTGTCCATGCTGTGCGGCCGCAGGGCCCTGTTGGATTACAGGGACAGGCTGAAGGATGAAATCAGGATATCCAACCTGCTGTCTGCCAAGCTCATCCAGGTGCCGGACGCAGTGGAAAAGCTTAAAAATGATTGCCAGGACAGGGATTTCCTGATTGGAAAGCTGGGAAGCAGCCTGGTGGCCCTGAAGGCAGGACAGTTCCCGGAAAGCACAGACCCCCTCATTGTATTTGAGGAGGATTTAACACCTGTTCAGGTCCGCCAGTATGCCACCCTTCTCTATGAAGAGAACAGGGCCGGGGTGGCTGCCGTGTGTTCCGGAAATGACAGGGACGGCGAATATCACTATGCCCTGGGCAGCAGCCGGATGGACATGCGCGCGCTCAGCAAAGCCATGAACAGCCGTCTGAGCGGCAGGGGCGGGGGCAGCAGCCTCATGGTCCAGGGGACCTTCCGGGCGGGACGGGAAGCCATTGAGGCAGCCTTCCGGGAAGAGACAGAATGATAAAGGATGGTACGATGGAATTAAATAGCGATACAATTAAAAAAATCAGAGGACTTATTGTCTTTACCGTGGTGGTTGTGGTTGCGGGAATCAATTACAGACGTCTGGTGGATGTGGCGGCCGGACTGATGCACATTGTCTGGCCCTTTATTCTGGGGGCGGCCATTGCCTTCATACTGAACGTGCCCATGCGCAATATCGAGAGGCATTTGCCCGTGTTTGGGGAGGGCAGCAGGCTGAGACGGCCTGTCAGCCTGGTGGTGACCATCCTCCTGGTTACAGGGGGCCTGTTTTTGGTCATCTTTGTGGTGGCGCCTCAGCTGGTAAAGACTTTTTTGAATCTTCAAGGCAGTATCCCTGTGTTTTTTGCGGGGGTACGCGATGAGGCGGAACGCATCTTTGCCAGCAATCCCCAGATACTGGAATATATGAACCAGCTGGAAGTGGACTGGCAGGAAGTGTTTCAGAACATGGTCGCGTTTTTAAAGAGCGGGGCGGGAACCATGCTGAACACCACCTTCTCGGCAGCTGTTTCCATTGTCAGCGGCGTATCCTCATTCCTGATAGGATTTATCTTTGCCATTTATATCCTTCTGCAGAAGGAGACGCTGGGGCGGCAGATGAAGAAGGTGCTGGCGGCATTTCTGCCGGAACCGGCTGTAGGGCGGATACTGGATATCATGGCCCTTACGGAACGCACCTTCTCCAATTTCCTTACAGGACAGTGTGTGGAGGCCGTGATCCTGGGAACCATGTTTTTTGTGGCGCTGACCGTCATCCGTCTGCCCTATGCGCTGCTGATTGGAGTGCTGATTGCATTTACGGCTCTGATACCCATATTCGGCGCGTTTGTGGGACTGGCAGTGGGCGTGTTCCTGATGCTCATGGTAAATCCCATGGATGCCCTGGTTTTTACGATTACCTTCTTTGTATTGCAGCAGATTGAAGGAAACCTGATATACCCCTATGTGGTGGGGAATTCCGTGGGACTTCCATCCATATGGGTGCTGGTGGCCGTGACCGTGGGCGGAAGCATGATGGGAATTGTGGGAATGCTCATATTCATTCCGCTGTGTTCCGTTCTGTACGCGCTTTTAAGGGATGGAGTCAATGCCCGTCTCAGAAGAAAGGGCAGGGGAGAGTCTGCCTGTGAGCCTGTATGCGTGGCGGTCAGTGAGGAAAATGGGGACCAGGAGCATCAGGAATAAAGACTTGGAATAATAAACCGGAAATAATAAAGATTGGAAATAATAAAGATTGGAAATAATAAGGATTGGAAATAATAAAACGGCCCGGAACCTGTCAAATGGTTCCGGGCTTTGCCTTTGCCTGTATTCCTGCCTGCTTGGAGCTTATTCTCTTAGGCTTATTCTCTTAGGCTTATTCTCCCTGATACATATATTTGATTAAACGCTCGATGTCTTCCTTCTCATGAGCAACCAGGTCTAATTCCTTGATATATCCGTTGGAGAAGATGGTGGCCATAGACAGATACTGGGCTAATTTGGATTTCAGATTGATGCGGTCGCCTTCCGGAGATACAAGCTCCACGGTTCCCCTGCACTGGTCAATGACAGAGAAAAACTTTTCTACGTCTGTGATATTCTGAATCTTCATGGCATATCCTCCTGTGTTTGTATGCATTTTCCTGAAATGGAAAAGGCTGGTTAATTTTTTAACATATATGATTATAGCAGAAGGGCAGGGGAAGGGCAATTATGAATTTTCATAAAAATACAGGGATTAAAGGGTGTTTTTTATCGCATCTAACAGCAGGGAGGAGACCCGCAGGCCGCCCCGTCCTGTCCCTATGGAAATATCTGGTTTATTGCTGCCGTGAAAATCGGAGCCGCCTGTGGGGAGAAGATGGTGGCGCGCAGCCATTTCCTGGAGCTTGGCGCTTTCCAGGCGGTTGTGGGAGGAGTGATATACCTCCAGGCCTTTCATGCCCAGGCCGGCCAGATAGGCGATGAGCTCCTGCGTGCCCCTGTCCCCCAGCTTATACTGGAAGGGATGGGCTAGGGCCACAAAGGCATGGCTGTCTAAGAGCGCTTCCATGACTGCCTCCGGGGGCAGAAATTCCTTGGGCGGGCAGTATGTGCCTCCGTACTTCAGATATTTCTTGAAAAATATGGTCCAAATCAGGCCCCAGACCCTTTGCCAGAAGGGCTCTTGCCACATGGGCCCTGGTGATGACCGTATCAGGGTTCCCGGCGCATAAATCTTCGGCGGTCAGGTGGATGCCGTGGGCATCAAAACGCCCCAGCATCTCCTGGTTGCGCTGGTCTCTGTGATGGCGGAATTCCTTTAACGCAGCCTGAAGGGAGGGCGAATCAGTGTCCACGAAAAGTCCCAGTATATGGATTTCGTGGTCCCTGAAACTGCTGGATACCTCGATGCCGGGCACCACCTCCAGCCCCAGTTCTGCCCCGGCCTCCGCGGCGCCGGCAACGCCGGCCGTGGTATCGTGGTCCGTAAGGGCGATGGCTGAAAGTCCGGCCTCATGGGCCAGGCGGACCACCTGCTCAGGTGACAGGGTGCCGTCGGATGCATTTGAGTGGACATGTAAATCAACGTAAGACATGATGTGACCTCCGAATCGTAAGATGTAAAGACCTTGAAAAGGCTTGTAATTGATTTTTTAATAATTTAATAATACTTACTTTATATATAGTAACATGAAATTCACAATAAGTAAAATTGGCCTGAAAAAAACAAAAAAGACGGTTCCATTTTACATAAAGTATGTTATACTACAACTTGTGAATAAATCCATAGGCAGAGATGACAGGTGAATAGAATGAATCAGTTAGAGAACAATCAGAACAGAAGAAGTTCCTCAGCAGGCAGAAGCCGCGGCAGGGGTTCAGATAAAGGCACGGGACGGGGAACGTCCAGGAATACAGGCAGAAGCAGTTCGTCAGGCAGCGGTTCAAGAAGTTCTTATTCCTATCGTTCCGGCGGACAGGCCGGCAGGATGAACGCGGCCCAGACAGCCAGGCGCAACAGCCCTCACAGGAGAAAGAAGGGGCCGGATTATAAAAAGATTGCCATAGCCGGAGTTATTCTTATTATCCTCATAGCCGGCATATCGCTGGCCATGAAATGGAAAGGAGCCGGTGGAAGCGAACCGGATCATTCTGTGGAAGAGACAACCGAGACAGAGATGATGAAGGAAGTCAAGGTGGATGGGATTACCATCACCGGCATGTCCAAAAACCAGGCCAGGAATGCAATTCTTAAGGAATATCCCTGGGATATGACAGTTACCTATGACGGAGATACATATAATGTGACGAATCTTGCGGCGGAAAAGGTAGACGCGCTGCTGGATGAAATCTACAGCGGGGAACCGGCTGAGAGTTACACACTGAACATGGACGGACTGGAAGAGGCAGCTGCGGGGGAGGCGGAAAACTGCGCGACCAAATGGAATAAAAAGGCCAAAAACGGTTCCATCGACAGCTATGATAAGGAAAAGGGCGCCTTTGTGTTCGCCGGGGAAGAGAGTGGGTTTGCCATTGACCAGGAAAAGCTGGCAGCAGACATATTAAAGGCCCTGAAAGATAAGAAGTTTGACGCTTCCATCACAGCTACGGGAAGTGAGACAGCCCCGGATATCAGCGCTGCCGCTGCCAAGGAAAAATATAAGACCATCAGCACCTTCACCACAAAGACAACAGCCAACAAGGCCCGAAATACCAATATCAGGCTGGCTTCAGAGGCTCTGAACGGAACCGTGGTGCATCCGGGAGAGGAATTCTCCTTTAACGCAGCCGTGGGACAGAGGACAGAGGCAAAGGGCTACCAGGGAGCAGCCGCCTATAACAACGGAGAGGTGGTGCAGGAGATTGGCGGAGGTGTATGCCAGGTATCCACCACCCTGTACAACGCAGTATACAGGTCCGGACTGGGAGAGGAGAGCATTACCTTCAGGCGCTCCCACACCTTTGAGCCCAACTATATCACACCGGGCCAGGACGCCACGGTGAGCTGGGAACAGCCGGATTTCCGCTTCAAGAACACCTCCAGCACATCCATCGGCATCAAGGCCAGCTACGCGGACCAGAAGATGACGGTATCCATTTACGGTATTCCGATTCTGGAGGAGGGAACAAAGCTGGATTTGGTATCCGAGAAAGTGGAGGAGCTGGATCCGCCAGCACCTACATATGAGGAGGACCAGACCCTTGAGCCGGGAGTGGAGATTCAGAAGAGCGCCGGCAGCAAGGGAAGCAGATGGATCACCTACAAGGTATTATATAAAGACGGAAAGGAAATTTCCAGGGAACAGGACCATAAGACCACATACAAGGGCCATGCCCCTGTTATCCGCCGCAACACCACCGGCGTGGTGCTGGCGCCTGAGGAGACTACCCTTTCCAC
>ENA-OQCB01000691-OQCB01000691.1-human-gut-metagenome-genome-assembly--contig:-NODE-691-length-15211-cov-4.796274_pt1 | contig 15211 bp, 16 predicted proteins | sample MGYA00242493_ERZ504568 | MGnify/ENA primary metagenome ERZ504568 (study PRJEB26092, sample SAMD00036229) | human gut metagenome | host: Homo sapiens | study: EMG produced TPA metagenomics assembly of...
TGGTGGCGATAGCGATGTGGACACACCTGTTCTCATCCCGAACACAGAAGTTAAGCATATCAGCGGCGACAATATCTGGACTGGCTCCAGTGAAGATAGCACGCTGCCAGGTAATCTGACTCATCTTACGATGGGTCTTTTTTTGCATAGATTCATAATAATACATATAGTAAATCTGATTTTGTAAATCTGTATCTTTCATTAACACCCTGCAAAATTTCAGACTTATAAGTAGTTGAGGTGTGATTCTATATGTGTTTAGTATAAGTGTATAGTAAGAATAAGACAGCTGGTTATTTCTGGTTGTGAAAATAGAAAGCATGCTCTACGAATCCATTTTATTACTTTCACAGGCGAATATATGTGCTTTATCTATAAAACAGAAAAGTTCTCTTAAATTTCACCCTTAATTTAAAAAATCATCAACAAACGTGGTATAATAATACTGTTTTGACGATATGAGGAAAATGCATACAGATTATGCTTACAGATTACGATAGATTTGAAAAGGAGGACGAAATTTTGGAGTTTACAACGTTGACACCTCAGGAATATGAAGCATTCCGGAATCAGCATCCCTATCGGGATTTTATGAACTCGCTGAAGGCGATGGATTTAAAAAAAATCAATCATTGGGATGTTGAGTACGTTGGAGTAAAGGAGCAGGATAAAGTTATCTGTGCAACTCCATTAACATCCATACCGGTAATGAAGCTGTACCGGTTTTACTATGCGCAACGCGGATTTCTAATGGATTATCATAACGTGGAGCTTTTGCGTTTTTTTACGAAGGAGCTAGCCGCATATTTGAAGAAAAAAAAGGGCTTATATTTAGTTGTTGACCCAAATGTATTATATAAAGAGCGCGATATCGATGGTGAGCTGGTGGAAAATGGCTTTGATCATTCCTATGTAGTGGACAATATGATTGCTTCAGGATATGAGCATCAGGGCTTTACCAAGGATTTTCAGGTGATTTCAGAGATTCGCTGGATGTTTGCCTTATACCTGGATGGCAAGGATGAGAATACGCTCCTCAAGGAAATGCATCAACAGACACGCTGGTCAGTGAATAAAACCTTAAAGCAGGGAATACAGGTGCGTGAATTGTCTATCGATGAACTGGACATCTTTCTTGATATGATGCATCATACCTCACAGCGCTGTGAATTTGCGGAGCGTGAGCCGGAATTCTACCGAAATCAAATGATTGCTTATGGTGAGGATGCGAAGCTACTCCTGGCATATCTCGATTTAAATGATTTCCGTAGAAAGCTGGATTTGGAAAAGCAGGATCTGGAAAAAGAGCATGCAGAGATACTCGCCAAGCTTGAAGAACTGCCGAATAGTAAGAAATTTATCAAGAAGAAAAAGGTATTGGATGAAGCATTGGCATTGAATGAAAAGAAATATAAGGATGCGGATACCTTGGAGCAGGAGCATGGAGCCTGTATACCGATGGCTACGTCGTTTTTTATTCAGTCGCAAGATGAGCTTGTCTACCTTTACAGCGCCGCATATGATACCTTTAAGAAATATAATGCGCCGTATGCAATTCAGTGGCATATGCTGCAGTATGCTCTGAAGCATGGAATTCGCAAATATAATTTCTATGGCTTATCCGGCGATTTTGATAAGAATGCGCAGGATTATGGGGTTTATGAGTTTAAAAAAGGCTTTCACGGTGTCGTGGAAGAGCTGGTTGGTGATTTTATTCTGCCAATCCAAAAGGGGCCGTATGGACTTTATAAGAAATTAAAGAACAAATAGTTCTATGGAGGTAGTATGCAATATCAATTTATAGAACAAGTCGATGCAAAGGAGCATGATGCGTTTGTAAGCAAACATAAATTATGCAATCTTCTGCAATCCAGCAGCTGGGGTCTTGTAAAGGAAAACTGGAAGCACACAATTGTGGGTGTAAAATATCAAAATCAGCTGGTAGCAAGCTGCATGATTCTCATCAAGCCACTGCCACTGGGATTCAGTATGTTTTATATTCCACGTGGACCGGTTCTGGATTTTTCGAATACTGCGCTTGTGGCATTTCTCATGAAAGAGCTGAAGCGCTATGCAAGGAAGTACAGGTGCCTGTTTATTACCTTTGATCCAGCTGTCCACTGTAACGATTATACAATAAAAGAAGCAAATGAGAACCATTATGAGCATATCGATGCTATGATACAGATGCTGCAGGATCAGGGGGCTGTATTTAAGGGATTCACAAAGCATATTGATGATACCATTCAGCCGCGTTATCATGCCAATGTTTACGCCTGTGATGACTTTAATGCTACCTTGTCCAAAGGCTGTAGGAAAGCATTACAGACGGTTCAGAAGAAAATGATTGAGGTTTTGCCTTATCATATGGATGGTGTAGAGGATTTTGCAAGGGTTATGCATTGTACGGAGGAGCGTAAAAATATTCATCTGCGGGATCAGGAATATTTTCAGCGTCTTATGGAAATCTACGGTGAGGATGCCGTCATCTTTCTGGCCAAGCTGCCGCTTCGCAAGCTGTATGAGGATACAAAGCAGCGATATGAGCAGAATGAAAGAGATTTGGCAAAATGTCCGGAGAATGCGAAGAAAAAACGCTTTACACTGGAAGAGCTTCACGCCTCTCTTAGTCGCGAGGTAAAGGAGCTGCAGGAGAATCTGGAGCGTGATGGAGATATTGCGGTTGTTTCCGGGGCGCTATGTGTAAAATTCGGACCGACTGCAGAAATACTGTATGCAGGAATGGATGAGCGCTATAAGCGTTATATGGCACCTTATGCCAGCTTTTACAGCTGTATGACATGGAGCTTTGAAAAGGGCTGTCGCTGGAGTAATATGGGAGGAATCGAAGGCAGCTTGAAAGGCGGTCTTACCAAATTCAAGGCGAATTATAATCCAACGATTAATGAATTTATCGGAGAGTTTGATTTACCTGTTTACAAATCACTGTATGCTCTATCGCAATGGGCAATGAAGCAGAGGAAGAAAGCACTGCAGAAGAAATAAGAGGTGAGAACGATGAAACAAATACCTGTCTGTTCGCTGGAGGAAACCGGAGAACTTGGATTGAAATTAGCTTCTCTTATAAAACCGGGAATGCTGATTACATTAAGCGGTGATCTGGGAGCCGGTAAGACAACATTTACAAAATATCTCGGTAAGGGGCTTGGTGTTAAAAAAACAATCAATTCGCCTACCTTCACTATTTTAAAAATATATCAGGGTACTTCCATGCCGGTTTACCATATTGATGCCTATCGGCTGGAGGGAATCACTCAGGATCTCGGATTTGAGGAGTATTTTGAGGATGATGGTGTATGTGTGATTGAATGGCCGCATTTTATTGAAAGTCAGCTTCCAGGGGAGCGATTACACATCGATATTACCAGAGTAGAGGGGGAAGATGAAAAACGAATGTTTACATTTGATCCAAAAGGCGAAGTGTATGAAAAAATTGTGGAGGCGTTATAATGAAAACATTATGCTTGGACAGTGCGCACAAGTATCTGGTTATCGGTCTGTATGAAAATGATCGTATGATATGCGGCACTGCTAATTTATCATGGAAGAGACAATCGGAGACCATATTTCCGGAGCTGATGCGCCTGATGAAGGAAGCCGGCTGGGACAGTGATGATGTGGATGAAGTTGTGATCACAGACGGACCGGGAAGCTATACAGGTGTGCGGATAGCAATGTGCGTTGCGAAGGTTTTATGTACCAGAAAGCATATACCGCTATACGCTGTTTCCACTCTGCAGCTTTATGCAGGAGTTCATGAGCGTGCATTTGTCATGCTGGATGCAAGAAGTCAGCGTGCTTATACAGGCGCTTTACAGGGCGGTAAATTTGTTGAAGAGGAACAAATTCTGACACTGGATGAAATTCGTTTGCTTCTGAATCAAGCGGATTATCAGCTGTTTGGAGACTGTGAGCTGATTGATCTAAAGGCGAAGGAACCAAAGTTTCTTGAAAACTTCATCGCATTGCGTCCGTTTTATAGAAAAATTGAGAATGTACATACATTAACTCCGCGTTATTTAAAGGAGTCGGATGCATATAAGGTAAAGCCATGATCCGCAAGGCTGCAGATAGGGATCTGGAGCGCATCATGCAGATTGAGGAGATTTGCTTCAGCAGTCGCTGGACAAAGGAAATGTTTCTTTACGAGCTGCATGAGAATGAATTTGGTCATTTTTATGTATTGGAAGAGAATCAAAAGATTGCTGGCTTCATTGATTTCTGGATAACATTTGAGTGCTGTCAGCTGGCGAATATCGCTGTACATCCTTCTTTTCAGAGAAGAGGGTACAGCCGCTGTCTGATGGATTTTATGATTGCATCGGCAGAGCAGGAACAGTGTGAAACAATCATGCTGGAGGTGCGCCCCTCGAATGAAGCAGCGCGCTGTCTTTATGATTCCTATGAGTTTATGAAGGTGAATATACGTAAAGGGTATTACAATGATAATGGCGAAGACGCCATTGTGATGTGCAAAGCCCTGGGAGGTAATTTGGTATGAAACAGACACTCATACTGGCTGTGGAATCCAGTTGTGATGAAACAGCTGTGGCGGTTGTAGCGGATGGAAAAGAGATTTTGTCCAATGTCGTTGCAACACAGATTGATGTACATAAGGAATTTGGTGGTGTTATTCCAGAGGTTGCAAGCAGAATTCATGTGGAAAACATATCTATGGTAATCGAGGAGGCATTGCATAAAGCGAATGTCGCGATGGAAGACATTGATGCGGTTGCTGTTACGCAGGGACCGGGTCTGGTAGGCTGTCTGCATATCGGTGTGCAGGCGGCTAAGACGCTTGCCTGGGCATTTCATAAGCCACTGGTACCGGTTCATCATATAGCCGGACATATATATGCAAATCGGCTGATTACGGATTTGAAATTTCCATTGCTGGCACTTGTGGTATCCGGTGGACATACAGAGCTGGTTTATATGAAGGATGAGTGGAGCTTTGAAATCCTAGGCACTACACAGGATGATGCTATTGGTGAAGCTGGAGATAAGGTAGGACGAGTGCTGGGACTGCCGTATCCAGGTGGTGTTTATGTGGATAGAATCGCTAAGGAAGGCAAGCCCATGTATAAGCTGGCAAGACCAAAAACAGAGAATCCAATGGATTTTTCCTTTAGTGGCCTGAAGAGCAGTGTATTGCAGTTCATTGATCGCTGTAAGCGAAAAAATGAAACCTTTGTCGCTGCTGATTTGGCTGCATCCTATCAGGAAACCGCGTTTGGCGCCCTGCTGGAGCGTGCGGAGTATGCATTGCAAAAATATCATCCTGCTCAGATGGTGCTTGCAGGTGGTGTTGCCGCAAATTCCTGTCTGCGTGAAAAGGTGGAAAAGGGTCTTGCTGATAAATATAAGGATATTGAATTCATCATTCCTCCATTGTCCTGCTGTACAGATAATGCGGCAATGATTGCCGTTGCAGGATATATTGCGTACACGCATGGCGTGCGCGGTGATTTTGATCTGACAGCAGATCCCGGCATTGAACTGGAAGAAGCTGCACAGAGTCCTGCATAGAATTACTGAAAAGTTCCGAAGCTGTAATCGGAGCTTTTTATTTGGTACCGTTTTTTTAAATCTATAATCTGTATTACATAGAGTCTTCATGCTTGTCTGATGTTTGGTTTACATGAGCATTTGCATTCCTTTGAAGGGATGGCGAACTAACGCGATTCTATTCTTCAGGACGGAATGCGAGAATGTCAATAAAGGCACATACACCGATTACAAACGCAATCAGTTTTTCCAGCCATGGAATCGAGGTTATCAACTGTGTCAGATAGTGAAAGCCCAAGAGCATGGATAAAGCATAGTTCAGACAGAATAGAATCGTAAGGATGAGACATATTTTTTGTGTTTTTTTCATTTTCTTCACCTGTTCTACTTTATGAAAATATTCTTCAATTATGAATGATTCCGGAAATCCTGGCATAAAGTAGGGTGAGCAGGAGGGAGATTTAATATGAAATCAAAAATCATTGCAGGCGTTGGTATTGTCGTTCTGGCTATCGCACTCATCTTCGCAATGAAACCAAAATCCTTTGATAAGCAGTTTGAGAAAAAGATGTCTGATATGAATTCCTATATCCTGGAAGGCAATATGGAAATTGCGAAGGGTGAGGATGTGAAGACATATGCTGTGGAGGTCGGTTATAAGAAGGCCGATAAGGATTTTTTCAAGGTGACATTGACGGATAAGGAGTTGAATCAGGAACAGATTATTCTTCGAAATGATGCTGGAGTTTTTGTAGTAACACCAAGTCTGAATCAGATTTTCAAGTTTGAGGGAGACTGGCCGATGAACTCTCCAAAACCGTATCTATTGCAGTCAATTTCAGATATTGTAAAGGGAAAGGATGCAGCGATTAAGGAGGAGAAGGGCGGTTATCTTGTGACAAGCAAGGTATCTTATCCAAATAATAAGAACTTCGATCATGAGGAAATCATGTTTGATAAGGATTCCAAGCTGAAGTGGCTGCAGATTTATAACAAGGACAATACATCTGAGCTTAAAATTGTGTTTACAAAGTCGGATTATAATGCAAAAATCAAGGATGATTATTTCAAGGCACCGACTGTTCTGGAAAAGTCAAAGGCTACATCTGCAATAACGGCTGCCGATTTGCCTTTATATCCGGTTATGGTGTATGATGCCAAGCTTGAAAATATCAGCAGTATGAATGCGAACGGACAGACGAAGCATGTTCTGGAGTATACGGGAGATAAGAATTTTACGGTTGTGGAAACAAAGAAGGAAAGTGTAAAGGAGACGCAGACTGTGATTATGCCCGGTGAAATGATGGATGCGTTGGATGTGGTAGGATTCTATGATGGAAACCATCTAAGTGCGGTGTATGATAATGTCGAGTTCACTGTATTTTCTGATGACCTGAGCCCGGAGGAAATGATGCAGGTGATTATGAGCATGCAGGTGGCTGTGATGAAGTAATGATAAGGAGAGGAGATGTATACTATGCAGATCTTTCTCCGGTTGTCGGTAGCGAGCAGGGAGGCGTTCGCCCGGTTGTTGTCGTGCAGAATGATAAAGGTAACCGCTATTCAAAAACAATTATTGTTGCTCCTATTTCAAAAAAGATGTCAAAGCCGCCAATTCCCACACACGTCATATTTAGTGATGATTCACTGAGCTATGTTTCTATGATCCTCTGTGAGCAGCTGCGTACCATAGATAAGAAGAGATTGGGGCAGTGGATCTGTACATTGGATGAAAAAACACTGGAAAAGATCAATCGGGCAATTCGGGTAAGCCTGAGTATATGAATACATGAGGGGTTCCTTTTTGGAATCTCTTTTTCATTATTGCTGAGGAGGTGATGACGATGATCGGTATAGGAAAAAGTGATAAGAAATCAATAAATTTTTCATTTTTTACTTGTCAAGAATGAAGTTTCGTGGTATTATATACAGGCATTGTGGTAATACAAGCTGAAGGTCCAGTGGTGTAGTGGTTAACATGCCTCCCTGTCACGGAGGAGATCGTGGGTTCGAGTCCCATCTGGACCGCCATTTAAATCTTTGAAATGTGTTTGAATATGATGGTCCAGTGGTGTAGTGGTTAACATGCCTCCCTGTCACGGAGGAGATCGTGGGTTCGAGTCCCATCTGGACCGCCAGTTATGCAGATGTAGTTCAATGGTAGAACACAGCCTTGCCAAGGCTGATACGGGGGTTCAATTCCCCTCATCTGCTCCATAGAAAGATAAAAGCCGATAGATTTCGGCTTTTTTTCGCTATCAAAAAGTTTGCCAACTTTTTGACCAACAAATTTCAGGAGCAGATGAGGGAACCCGATTTCGCCATGGCAGGCTTTCAGCTGAATGCATAACCGGCTGTGTATATAAACAGCGAACCCATGATCGGTATACTGTGTGTGGCATGGTAACCACAAACGTGCGAGCCAACCCACGATTTCAACGCGTTGATGGTTGAGACGGGAGGCAGATCGAAAAGTGACTGGACCGTTCAAGAGAAGCAGTGCATACAGGTTAGCTTATATGCGTGTTTAAGATTTGCTATTATATTTAACTTAGACTGCTATGATACTTAGAAATTGATCAAGATTTGTTGAAAATTGTATTTACTGTATCATTAACCGTTCAATGTTCAGATAGTTTATATTTTTTAGCCTTATATAGGTTTTTTTTTCGCCTTTTTTTTTAGGAGTTTTAAAAATTTTAATCGTATGTATATAGTGAAAGGAGGAAAATTACATGTATCTTACCATTAAATTGCAGTTACAGGCCACGCATGATGAAAAGCAGATACTCCGTGCATACAGCAGGCGCTTTCAGGACGAGGTCGAGCGCATCATCAGACGATATCAAAAGCTGGGAAGTGTCATATTTATACCATATAAATGGGTCAGTTCAGATATCGCATTTTATTCCAAAAATCAGGTACTGCACTATGCGAAGACTCTGTATGAGGAGCGCAGACTGCAGCATAGGGCCGTGTATCCCAGCAGTTTTTCCTGTATGGCGAAATCTATGCAGCTTGAGAAGAATTCAATTGTATTCATGTTTGGCCAAAGCTTTCTTGTTCCTGAACTGCGTATCAGAACCGAAATACATAAACAGCAGTGGAAGCGGTTATGGAGTGGGGAATTGGTAAAAGCGGATATAAGAGAAATACATCACGATTTCTACGCTTATCTGCTGCTTTGTGTTCATACACCGAATACTGCCGGAATTCTGAACGAGGAAAGAAAAATGGGAGTTGATATTGGTATGCGATGTCCGGCAGTTTGTTATACCTGCGATGGTGTAATCCGATTTGTCGGGAACGGCAGAGAAATCCGGTATCACACAAGAAGGATCAGAAAAAGAGCAGATGAATTTATAAAGAGAACGCAGGGTAAAAAGAAACAGCAGTACCATCGTCTGAATGATTACAAACGCTATATCGATCACTGCCTTGCGCGTGAGATTGTAAATTTTGCAATTGAACAGAAAATCCAGATTATCTGTCTGGAAAAGCTGTACCATTTACAAAAAAAATTTTCAAAGCATGAACAGATTTGCTGGTCCTATCAGCGTCTCCAGCAATTTATAGCGTATAAAGCAAAGCTTGCAGGAATACATATTCGTTACGTGAATCCAAGACTTACCAGCAAGCGCTGTCCTTCCTGTGGAAAAATCAATAACGTGAAAGGAAGAACCTATACCTGCCGCTGTGGTTTTCACCATCATCGTGATGTTGTCGGTGCTATGAATATTCTTCATGCACCTGAGATTCTCTGAATGAGAGTCTGCCCTGAATACCATTGGTACTGTTCAGGGATTGGTGAGGGCGCACCTGAGACTGCATAGCAGCTTCATAAAGAAACGTCCAGGGACTTGAATCTCATGTGCTGTTTATACAGTACGAAAACTCCATCTTTATGAAAGGTGGAGTTTTTAAAAAAGAAGCTGCGTGCATCTCTTTAAGATAATGATAATTCCGCAATAGTCAGGTCAGAAAGGTATGCTTTCAGATTGTCATCAATCAAAGACCAGACCTCACGCATCAGTATTCTCTTCATTGGATCTCGTTCATCCTGTGTGTTGACGATGCTTGTATTGGTTTCCATCAACGCAATGATATCATAAATCGTGATACTTTCAATCGGACGTATCAGCTGATAGCCACCCTGGCTTCCCCGGGCACTTGCGATGAACCCGGCTTTTTTCAATGTTGCGAAGATCAGCTCCAGATAGCGTTCGGAAATTTCCTCACGTGCACCTATTTCTGTAATTGACAGCGGGTGGTCTTTACCGTATATAGCAAGATCAATTAAACATCTTGCCGCATATCGTGATTTTGTTGACAGCTTCATGCACTCACCTCATTTCTATAAATATCAGTTAGATATTTCAGTGTCTTACTCTCAAGGACTTTGTAGATTTGTTCCTGCATACCCATCCACACCGGTTGTGTCCGACAAATACCGGAGCGAGTACATGTATGGGAAAGACATACAACAGGATCCAGTTTCTCTTCAACTGCCAGAATAATATCCTTTGCCGTTATTTCTTCAGGATCCTTTGCAATCTGATAGCCGCCATCCTTGCCGCGTATACTTATCAGGAGCTGTGCTTTTTTCAATTGTTTGAAAATCTGTTCCAGATATTTCACCGAGCAGTTTCTGGCATCAGCTATATCGCGAATACTGACACATGCAGTATTTCTTGAGGCCAGCTCAATCATGGCTTCCAGTGCATATATGCCCTTTGTAGAAATTTTCATATCATATCTCTCCCATCAATTCTTATCTTATATTTTAGTTGATATATATCAAAAAGACAAGCATATCATACAAAAATTATAGGAATATTGAATCTTATGCATTGACAATCAAAGGAAAATAACATATAATCCCAGTAAAATGATAGGAGATGGAAGCGTGAAACTGAAAATTCATATTGCTGACAAGTTTCATCATACGACACGATGTTATTACCTCGCCTTAGTTTATATAATATAACAAAAGAAGATGGATAAGAAAAGGAGAACAAATACATGGAGAAAATATATAACAGCATAACCGAACTGATTGGCAGCACGCCATTGATCAGGGTTCATCGTTTGAATAAAGAGGGAAAGGCAGAGATTCTGGTGAAAACAGAGGCTTTCAATCCTGGCGGAAGTGTAAAGGATCGCATTGCATATCAAATGATTATGGAGGCTAAAAAGGCAGGAAGGCTTGACAAAGAGACAGTACTGATTGAGCCGACGTCTGGTAATACGGGTATCGGTTTGGCGATGACTGCGGCGGCTCTCGGTATACGTCTAATGATCGTTCTTCCGGAAACTATGAGTGTCGAGCGCAGGAAAATGATTCGTGCATATGGTGCTGAGCTGATACTGACTGAGGGAAGTAAGGGGATGACGGGAGCAATTGCCAAAGCTGAGGAGCTGCATAAGGAGATACCGAATTCCATCATTCTTCAGCAATTTGAAAACGCGGACAATCCCAACGCTCATTATCTTCATACCGGAGAGGAAATCTGGAGAGATACAGATGGAAAGCTTGATGTATTTGTCGCAGGCGTCGGCACCGGTGGCACAATCAGTGGAGTTGCAGCTTATCTGAAAGAAAAGAATGCGGATATCCGGATGGTAGCTGTGGAGCCTGAAAATTCTCCGGTATTATCCGGTGGAGCTGCAGGCCCGCACAAAATTCAGGGAATCGGTGCAGGATTTGTACCGGAGATTTTAGACACAGACATCTACGACGAAGTAATTTCAGTGGAGGCAGAAGACGCTTTTGAGACCAGCAGATTACTGGCCAGGACGGAGGGAATTTTAGCAGGGATATCCTCGGGTGCCGCGCTGTGGGCGGCGATTCGTCTGGCTAGATCCGAGGAAAGCCGGGACAAAAATATAGTAGTTCTTCTGCCTGATACAGGAGAGCGCTATCTGTCCACGGAAATTGTTCTCCTGAGAACTTTTACTGGAAAGGATTTTCACGCATTCGTACAACAAGGCCTTTTCTAAACATAAAAAATGCCTTCTCCCAGAGTGGCAAGTCTCGGGGAGGAGGCATTTGTTATGTCTATCATGGGTAACTTTCCATATTTTTGAAGAAACTTTACCCTGTAAAAAGACTCTATCTGCAATCTTTGCAGGAGGCTTTGCACGGATTGTCAAAGCTCGGATTGAAGGCATAGAAGTTTTTAGCGTCTAGCTGTTCCTGGACAGAACGGAGCGCTTCACCGAAACGCTGGTAGTGTACGATTTCCCGTGCACGGAGGAATTTGATGGGGTCGGCGATCTCTGGAATGTCCTTTACCACGCGCAGGATGTTGTCATAGGTGCTGCGGGCTTTCTGTTCCGCTGCGAGGTCTTCATGAAGGTCGGTGATCGGGTCTCCTTTGGACTGAAATTCACAGGCGTTGAATGGAATATTGCCTGCGGCCTGGGGCCAGACACCGACGGTATGATCGATATAGTAATTTCCAAAACCAGACTTCTCGATTTCCTCCATGCTGAGATCTCTTGTGAGCTGATGAACCATAGTGGACACCATCTCTAAATGAGCCAGCTCTTCTGTGCCGACATCGTTTAAAACTGCCATTGCAGTACGGTTTGGCATGGCGAAACGCTGTGATAGATAGCGCATCGAAGCGCCGATTTCGCCGTCGGGGCCCCCATACTGACTCATGATATATTGAGCGATTTTGGCGTTGGGGGTTTTGATATTGATCGGATATTGCAGACGTTTTTCATAATTCCACATTTAACGGCAACCTCCTTTCACTTCCCATGGAAATGGCTGCTGAGCCCATTCCCAGGAACGGCTACAGGTATCGTCTGCAGTGTCGATCGTCAGAGGACCGTACAGGCGGGCGTACTCGGCCAGGGCCTCCTTGCGGATGGCGACATTTTTCTGATAGAAAGCCAGAGCTTCCTGACAGTCTGGGTGTGTATCCAGAAACAATAAGATGTCGTTGACGGCGAAACTGACTTCGTTAATTCTCTTTAGCAGGACTTCGCGGGAAGAGTTCTGCATTCGATTCATGGTCTTACGCCCCTCCTTCCACAAAATGGTTTGCACAGATCTGGGAAAATGGTTCCCACAGAAAGTGCATAGCATAGGTCAAAGGGCTGCTGATATTTCTGATACGGGACGTATGCCATACCTACCGGCAACAGGTCCACGTGGGAATACAGTCCATTTTCAGGGCTTGAATTGCAGTTTGCCGGCATAGAATAGCAGGGGGACTGTTGACGCGAATTGGAATTCGGATAACATGGCCTGCATCCAGGACGATTCATTTGATAACGTTCCATTGGAATCCTTTCTGTAAAAACTTGATTTCTCTATATCCTATGACAGATTCGTGAAAAAGTGTATACAGTTGTTTTTTTGACTGTATCTGCCATGAGACAAGTTTTGCAGAGGTGTTTCGGTGAGAGATTAGGCCTTTTCTATGCTGCCTGCCCAGGCGTAACCAATATATTGGTCAGCTACGCACACTTTGTACCAGTTGTTCTGATAACCATCCCGGCCCAGCACATCCACTAGATTTCCCACGTTTAGTTTGCGGCCATTCTTGGATAGCCGCTGATTTTTTGCGGGGTTTTCGTGAACGACGGCTTTCTTTGTTACAATACCTACAAAGCGCTGGAAGTCTTTCAGGGTATGGCCCTGTTTGAAGATCTCACGCTCGAGTTTTTTTATAGTCTCGGGCCCGGCAGCTCCGTCGGAGGCCAAATCGTGCTCTTTTTGAAAGGCTTTGACGGCTTTTTCGGTGTCTTCGCCAAAGTCCCCGTCTGCGCCATTGTCTCCACAGGAATAGCCTAGAGAAATTAGCTGTTTTTGCAGATTTTTTACCTGCTCGCCTTGGTCGCCACGGGACAGAAAATTTTTTTCCGGAACCTGGGAAGTAGTCTCATAGTCAATCCATACATAACCGTCAATTCCAGAATAATCTTTGGTATACACTTTGTCACACACCATTCCGCCGTTGGAGACTACATTGTTGATGCCACCTTTGGAGGTGTTTCCTTCGTTGGTATAGATTTGAGATGAGGTAACCTTGGTGATTCTGCCTATATGGGCTCCGTTACGGAAGATTACCAGTGCTCCTAGTTTTGGCTCTGAATGCCAGGTACCATTGATTCGGGCCTGGTTTTTGATGCTGTTACAGTTGTAGAAACCATTTCCCATGATTTTTAGTCCTTGGGACAGACCGAAAATTTGGACACAAATCCAAAACTGATATACCGCGCACCATGGTTGGCCTTGGCAGCCGGGTTGTCCCCAGGAGTTTACATCCCTAGCATATTTTGTATAGTTTCCATACCCGGCATTTCCAGTCTTACTATCCAGATCTGAAGTGGATTTTTTTTCTAGATATCCAGTCTGTTCAGCCATTAGCTCTGCTGTCTGAGTCCATAAATCTTTCATAGTTCATTCCTCCTTTCTATTATCATACTACTTGGAGGAGAGATTGGTTCCCAGACGATTATCCGTGACAAGAATATGGGAGCCGGAAGATGAACGCAGATAGTGTGCGGATAAAAAGGATGGGCTGGATGGATTTCCTGGAAAGAATTTTGTAAAATAGAGAAAGTTCCTCTTCCATCTTGAGACTAAGAGTGCTATAATAGTTTATACGGGGCATTAGCGCAGTTGGGAGCGCGCCACACTGGCAGTGTGGAGGCCACGGGTTCAAGTCCCGTATGCTCCATCTGGAAGCATAGCTCAGCTGGGATGAGCGTTCGCCTCACACGCGAGAGGTCACGGGTTCGAGCCCCGTTGCTTCCATTAAAAAGTGTTGATTTTTCGGATTCTACGGGTATGGAAAATCAAACAGTTATCAAAATAGTAATCAATTTTATAATTTGTGAAAGGAGCAATTTCGTACGTATGCGTTTGTAAAAGCGTGATATACATTCTATATTGTTTTTTATTTTATACTCTGGAATAAGGACACTGTCAAATGTTATATTTGGTAGTGTTTTTATTTTTGCGTATAAAAATTTAGTCCGAAATAGATTTCGCTGAGAGAAAATTCAAATGCTATGATTTTTTACAATCAACCTAATTGTCCGATTTGTAATAGAATTATTCAAGTGTCGCACAGCAGGGGTTAAGGAGTATTGGATTGTAGACCCTGATAAAAATATGATAATGGTGTATGAAGTTTGATAAAGACAGTTGGGTGGAGGATGGCGCTATGCGCCCCGCCGCAGGCGGATTATCTATTTCCGTGAAGCGGCGGTCTGCTGCGATACGGTCTTCGGTAGAGAATCTGTAAAAAAGAGAGCCGTAATCTTGATCTTAAAATAGTCGATTACAGGTCCGAATAAAAAAGAGACAAGGATTGTGATAATTCCGACGACTCCGCCCAACAGGTATCCGCAGACGGTGAAGGCGATATCCCACAGGATACGCACGGCTTTAAAGGTAAAACGGGCCTGATGTTCGGTTATATATGAAAGGAATTGCGTCATAGGGCGCGACTCCTAGATCAGCGGCTATGTAACCGGAGACTCCGATGACCAGAATCGCGATGGTTGGAAACAGGAGAATCCAACGCACTGCCGTGATTTCAAAAAAGTTTTCAGGCAGAATTTGAGCCCAGATGTAGCGAAAAAAGTCAGATAGATAGCCGATCAGCACCATATTTGCCAGGGTGCCGAAACCGATCAGATGCCGATTAAAGCGGAT
>ENA-OQCB01000693-OQCB01000693.1-human-gut-metagenome-genome-assembly--contig:-NODE-693-length-15157-cov-3.485762_pt1 | contig 15157 bp, 14 predicted proteins | sample MGYA00242493_ERZ504568 | MGnify/ENA primary metagenome ERZ504568 (study PRJEB26092, sample SAMD00036229) | human gut metagenome | host: Homo sapiens | study: EMG produced TPA metagenomics assembly of...
AGTCGAAAAGAGAAGGGCTGATTCCTCTTGACCGTCAGCATACAGAAATTATATAATTTACCTCGGCTCATAACCGCTACTCCCAATACCTGAGCCGCCGTAAAACGATTCTTCTGTACCGTAATAGCCAAACTATCCGGGATACTTAGATTGTCAACCGAAAAAGCGAATCCCTGTTCCTCTGCTTCCGGTAAAGAAAAGCGATATTTCTTGTCTCGCCAAACAACTTCCGCCTTTACTTCTTCCGTATCAGCTACATAGGTAAAAACCACCTTTTCCTTCGTGACTTGTCCGGAATGTCGAAACTACCTCTTTTTCCTTATTCAGGATACAACCGGAGACATCCACCGGATTACCGAAAGCATCGGTCGCTTCAAAGGCAACCCGCACCGGGACATCGCGAATCAACGTTCCGCCCTCAGGATAAAAGCGGAGATTCAGTTTCTTTTCTTTCCTGGTCTTTTCCCTTTTCTGCGGATACTTTCCCGGATGTCGGCAAATTTCTTTTGGGTATAATCGCCTTCTGAATCCGGTTTGTCGAACACCGGGAAAATACGTGAGAAGACTGTTGCCTCTCCAAAGTTCAACATATATTTGGTATAAGCACGTACCTCATAAAACCGGAATAGAAAGGTAAGTGCGTCAACGTAAAATTCCCCTGGCAACGACCGTTGCGGATTGGTAAAATCTGCCGGGAGACAATCTCGCCTCCAGGATTCAGTAATTCCACATACAACGTCTTGCTCCACACTGTAGGCCGATTGAATTCGGAAGTCACGACATAACACTGAACCAAATCTGATCGCCCTGATAATAGCTGGTATTATCAAAATGCAGATATACCTTTTCCTGAGGCAAAGCCTTTCCAAACTGGTCTAAGGCAGAGACAAAACCCTGTAAGCGGACAGCAATACTGTCCGGAATCGGATATGCGTAAAACCGAAACAAAACCCAAAGAAAGCCCAGCAATCCGATACCTCGTCTTATAAACTTACATAAAGACATCGTCGTTTATTTAATCGCTTCTTCCAATTGTTTCTTCAGTTCTTCCATCTTCTCCGGCGAAGCCGCTACTTTCTGACGTATCTTTCCATCTTTACCAATGATTACGCAATGTGGAATATACAAGGCTCCATTCGAACCAAACGTATCATAAATCTCCTGCTTGAAAGCCTCTTGAATGCGAATATGTTCCCCTTTCAGGTCATAATGAGCAGCCATCTTCTTCCATTTCTCTTCGGCTTCCGGATTATCAATCGAGAGATACAGCAAAACAATATCTTTTTCCTGAGCATATTCCTGCAACGGCTTTACAAAAGCAAAGGAATCACGGCAAGGACCACACCACGTTACCCAAATGTCCATAAAGATAACTTTCCCTTTATACGGTGCGATAATATCCTGGAAAGTTTTCGCTTGTGAGACATCCGGGAAATGAAGATCTTCCGGAATCCGGGTTTGGTTAAATGCCCGGTTCTTTTCCATTGCTTCCTGCACCAGCGGTTGCCAGGAAGTTTCCGGATATAATTGCAGGAAACGTTCGGCATAAACCGGCATCTTCGGATCGTTCATCTGCCTTTCCTGATCTTCCAGAAAAAGCAGAGCCATGGCTGCCTCTTGTGCCTTGCCCTGTAAACGATGTTCAAAATCGTAATACATCAAACCGATACCTTTTCCTACACCTTCCGGAATCGATTCCTGACGCATATAATATCGGATACCAATTTCATTGGAAGCCACATCGTAAAAGGCCGGACTGAAAGTACTGTTCGGATTATCCGGGATACAAAAGGCCGTCATCTGATCCAACTCGGTAAACCAATTCTGCCTTGTCGCTTCCGATGCCTGATAAAATGCACCCATCGTCTGGTTCTGAAAAGCCAGCAACAACTGCATCCGTATATCTTGCCGGGCTTTTTCCTGTAAGTCTTCATCCAAACCCGTCAATTGCGATTCCAGAGAGACTGCATCATCTTTCAGTTTTTGGGCTACAGATGTCGCTACAGTATCTTTAGCAATCTGCCAACGGTCGCCACGGTGGGCACGCAAATCCCATACAGCGGCATTCAGTCGATTGAGCAATCGGGAAACGGCTACTGCCTTCTCATCCACTCCCTGGATAGTCAAAGGTTCTTGAGCCGTTGCATCTACATCCAATTGTATTTTTCCTCCTTTCGATATAACCGAACCCAATACCGCTTTTCCATACAAAATGAAATTCACCCGTTCATAATCTTCAACCGGTAACGTCAATGTAAATGTACTATCGCTTTGGATTTGTAACGTATCGATCGTTTTCGTATTCATCATGCCTGCGATAGATTGCTGGTAAACGATCATTCCACCGTTCAAGTTCCGCACGGTTCCGGTGATTTGGATTTCTTTCTGATCCGAACAAGACAATAGGGCTGTTCCTAAAAGAAGAACACAAACGGACTTCGGCATTTTTCTACTCCAATTCATGGTATCTCTATTTCATGGCTTAAATTTAGAGCCTGTTAAAAAATGATTGAAATCTTTTTCTAAAGAAGTTTCCGTATTAGTCGGATTATTTCTTTTTTAAAGTGACCAAACTTAAAAAAATGTATCAAACTGATTTAACGGAAACCGAGTGCAATATATAACAAAAGTGTTGAACCTGCAAGAAAGAGGAAATATGATTCGCGACTGATTTGGAACGCCATATTTTACTTAGTTAAGACCGGTTGTCAATGGTGGATGCTTCCCCTAGACTTTTCCAGGTGGCAGTTGGTCTATTACTACTATCGTAAATGGGCTTCCCAATTAAACTTTGGTCACCATAGCCAATATGCATGACAGAAAAGCCGCATACTTACTGATAACAGAGAGGGAATTCCTAAATAAATACAAAGAAAAACAGTAACAGCCGATTTATTTTATTTGTCCGCATCTCCTTGCAGCATTGACCAAAAGCCTGTATCTTTGTAAACTATATATAATTAGGAATATGGCAAGACGCTCAGAATACAGAGGCACAGATAGATCCAGAGCCCCTCGAAGACGTAAAGTTACAGTGAAAGAAGAGAATACGTTACTTCCTTTCCTGTTCGGTCTTTTAAACGAACAAAGTAAAAGTTCAGTCAAGGCACTACTCGCCCACGGACAGATTTCAGTCAATGGCACGGTAACCTCCCAGTTCAACACGCCGCTCACACCGGGCGACGAGGTGTTAATCAGCTACGAACGGGGAAAAGTCGAGTTCAACAATCCACTGCTCACAATTGTTTGGGAAGACGACGACCTGATAGTCGTAAACAAGAAAGAAGGCTTACTTTCGGTTTCCAGCACGCGCGTGAAGGAACGGACAGCTCTTCATCTGCTCAGCGAATATGTCAAGAAGACAGATCCACGTAACAAGATATTCGTGCTCCATCGCCTGGATCGCGACACTTCGGGGCTGATGATGTTCGCCAAGAATCTGCAAGTGCAAAAGGCATTGCAATCGAACTGGAACTCTGCCATCACGGCACGCACATACGTGGCCGTAGTGGAAGGACGCCCTGAAAAAGATTCCGACCTGATCGTCTCCAACTTGACCGAAAAATGCAAAGATGCAGGTGTATGTGACAGCCGAAGGAGACGGGAAAGAGGCGATCACCCGCTACCGCCTGCTGCACAGCAACGGAGCCTACTCGCTGTTGGAACTCGACCTGGAGACAGGACGCAAGAACCAGATACGCGCACAGATGCAATCAATCGGACACTCCATCGCCGGCGATTACAAGTATGGTGCGGAGACAGATCCTACCGGACGGCTGATGCTTCACGCCCGACGGCTCAACTTCATTCATCCGGTAACTGGCGAAGAGATGCATTTCGAAACACGCATTCCTGACAAATTTACCTCTTTAGCTAAATAACAAAAATAGTAAAAATAATATGAAGAAGCTCTTTAGTACCTTGATGTTGGTGCTTGTCGCACTGACCGTACAGGCACAGATTCTCCAGCCTGTAAAATGGAAGATACAACTGAACGACTCCGGCTCCGCAGAGAAAGAGATCGTTTTTACCGCTACTGCCGATAAAGGCTGGCATTTGTATGACCAGGACTTGCCGGAAGGAGGCCCTGTCTCCACTTCGTTCACATTCGAGACACTGAAAGGAGCCGAGCTGATCGGCAAACCGACTTCATCTGTCAAACCGACCACCGTATACGACGAACTGTTCGCCATGAACCTGCGTTGGTATCCGGGGACCGTTTCGTTCACCCAAAAGTTCAAAGTGACTGACCCGGCCAAGTTCAAAGCCGAAGGTGAAGTGGAATTTATGGCTTGCAACGACGAGACTTGTCTGCCCCCCGATCGCGTCAGTTTTTCGTTCGACAAAAAGAATATAAAGATGACAGCCGCCGCCGAAACAGTGGTCGAAAAACCGGAAGTCGAACAAGACGATGTGACAGCCGTGCAGCCGGATACTGAAAAAGTGGTGGAAGAAGTGGCCGAGCTGAAGGCTCCCGCCCCTGTTACCAACAAGGACAAAGCAGAGAACAGACCAGTCCGCACCTCCAACGAGCTGACCGACGACGCTGCCCTCTGGACTCCTGTCATCGACCAATTGAAGGCATTCGGCGACACGACGGTTTCAGCAACCGACACATCTTGGTTGTTCATCTTCTTCGCCGGTTTCCTGGGTGGATTGATCGCCTTGCTGACACCTTGCGTATGGCCGATGATCCCGATGACGGTCAGCTTCTTCCTCAAACGGACGAAGGACCGCAAGAAGGCGATACGAGATGCGATGACGTACGGACTTTCAATCATTGTGATTTATCTGGTGATGGGATTGCTGATTACGGGTATATTCGGGGCAAGTGCGCTGAACGACCTGTCGACGAATGCGATCTTCAATATCATATTCTTCTTGTTGTTAGTAGTCTTCGCCATCTCTTTCTTCGGGGCATTCGAAATGGTATTACCCTCTTCCTGGACGAATAAACTGGACACGAAGGCGGATTCGACGACGGGCATTATCAGTATTTTCTTCATGTCGTTCACGTTGGTGTTGGTTTCCTTCTCTTGCACAGGTCCGATTATCGGGACTTTGCTGGTACAGGCTGCTTCGATGGGAACGGCGGTAGGACCGGCCATCGGCATGTTCGGTTTCGCTTTGGCATTGTCTATTCCGTTCAGCCTTTTCGCCATCTTCCCGAACATGCTGCAAAGCATGCCGAAATCCGGAGGCTGGCTGAACTCCGTCAAGGTGGTGTTAGGCTTCCTTGAACTGGCACTGGCGCTGAAGTTCCTTTCGGTTGCCGACCTGGCTTACGGATGGCGCTTGCTGGACCGCGAAGTGTTTATCGTGCTTTGGATCGTGATCTTTATCCTGTTGGGTTGTTACCTGTTGGGTAAGATCAAGTTCAGCCACGACAGCGACCTTTCGTACGTATCCGTGCCGCGCCTGTTCATGGCGATCATTTCTTTCTCTTTTGCCGTTTATATGGTTCCGGGCCTTTGGGGGGGCTCCTCTAAAAGCGATCAGTGCTTTCGCTCCTCCCTTGTACACTCAGGATTTCAACCTGTACAACAGTGAAGTGCATGCTGCTTTTGACGATTACGAAACCGGTATGGCTTATGCCAAGAAGGTGAACAAGCCGGTCATGATCGATTTCTCCGGTTTCGGTTGCGTGAACTGCCGCAAGATGGAAGCATCCGTTTGGACCGACCCGAAAGTGAAACAGATATTGGAAAATGATTATGTCTTGATCACCTTGATGGTCGATGATAAGACGAAGCTGCCGCAGCCGATCACAATCGAAGAGCATGACAAGACTCGCAAATTGAAAACAATCGGCGACAAATGGAGTTACTTGCAACGTAGTAAGTTCGGTGCAAACGCCCAACCGTTTTACATTCTGCTGAATGCCGAAGGCAAACCGCTCGGCCCGTCGTATGCATTTAACGAAAGTGTCCCCGACTATATCAAATTCCTGGAAAACGGGCTGAAGGTATTTAAAGACCAAGAAAAGAATAAATAACATCTTATAGGCTGTGTGTTAAAAAGATAGAGAATTCAATCTCTTGCCGGGGGATGAATTCCCCGGCAAGAGAAAGATGAAAATTTGACACACCTCCTTCTTCTCCAACCAAACAACTAAAAATGGCAACAAAACAAGAAAAGATGGAAGCCTTCGGACAGCTGCTCGACATTCTGGACGAGCTTCGTGTGAAATGTCCGTGGGACCGTAAGCAAACGAACGAAAGTCTTCGCACAAATACGATCGAAGAGACTTACGAATTATGCGATGCCATCATGAAAGATGACAACAATAACATCAAAAAAGAATTGGGCGACCTGCTCCTGCACATTGTCTTCTATGCCAAGATCGGTGAAGAAAAAGCGGCGTTCGACATCAAAGACGTGTGCGACAGCCTTTGCCAGAAACTGATCTACCGCCATCCGCATGTCTTCGGAAACGCTCAGGCCGAAACAGCCGGCAAGGTTGAACAGAGCTGGGAACAACTCAAACTAAAGGAAAAAGGCGGCAACAAGACAGTTCTCGAAGGTGTCCCCACTTCACTTCCTTCCGTAGTCAAAGCTCACCGCATCCAGGACAAAGCCCGCAACGTGGGTTTCGACTGGGAACAACGCGACCAGGTCTGGGATAAGGTGCACGAAGAGTTTACCGAACTGAAGACTGAAATCGACAAGATGGATGCAGATAAGATGGAAGCAGAGTTCGGAGACCTGTTCTTCAGTCTGATCAACGCAGCCCGCCTTTATAAGATCAATCCGGACAATGCCTTAGAACGCACAAACCAGAAATTCACCCGCCGTTTCAACTATTTGGAAGAGCATACTATCAAAGAAGGCAAGTCGTTAAAGGATATGTCTTTGGAAGAAATGGACCGGATCTGGAACGAAGCAAAAGCGAAAGGGTTATAAAAACAAAAGGGGAACCGACATCACGTCGCCACCCCTCCCTTAACTTAAACGCCAAAACTAAATCTAAACAAAAAAGCACAAATAATGATAATATTTTATTTCTTTCTATTCTCTTCTTTTCTATCGTCTCCTCCTCTCATAAATTCCCGCGCAAACTTTCCTTCCGCACGTTTATATCTATAAAGTTTCTTTGGAGACAATATCTTTTTAAACTTTTCATAATACTCCTTTTCCAACTGTGCCTGCCTTATGTTCACGCTCACACACTCATCAATCACCTTCAGGTAATCAGCATCGGTCGCATTTTCATTATGCTTTAAATCTTTGGATAGTTTACGACATTCACGACCGGCCTCAAACATCTTTTCTTGCAGTTCGTTACAAAGAGGTATAAATGATGCTGCCTCTTCCGGGGTTAACCCCATCTCTGCCGTAATAAAAGCATTCTTCTTAGCAAAGAACGCCTCTCTATCAAAATTGCGATGCTGTTTCCCACTTTGAGCGTGAGCACTGAATGAGAACACAACTGAACACGCCACAAATGTAATAAAAAATATTTTATTCATACAAGCATTCTTTCAAAAATATTTTGTCAAACTTCATTTTTTTCAATTTATTCGGTTTCCCCTATTTCTTCTGCCAATATATAACCGGCATATTGCTCTTCCAGGTACTCCAAGTATTCTTCATCCTCGGCCGCTTGCAAAGCAGAAACTGAGGCTGGAGACACTTCTGTTTTACGAGTAGCGGGTCGGTTTTCGCCGCTTTATCTTCGGGTCCGACCAAAACTTTAAAAAACAACCCCAATCCGGCAAAAACGGCTGCCATATATAACCAGGGACGAACACGATCCATCAAGGAAACCTTTTTCACCTCTTCTTCAGGCTCTCTTTCGGGAAGCTGACTCATAATGTTTGCCGTCAATCCCTCCATATACCCCTCAGGTACAGTAAAAGGATTTTTCCCTTTAAGACGGTCCAGATTGTTTTGTTCTGTTTTCATATCATCTCTCTTTTATGTTCTTTTGACAAATGGTAACACGAAAGGTTTAAATGTCTTTTGTTAAAAACTCCTCTACTTTCTTCACCGCATGATGATAGGAAGCTTTTAAAGCGCCTACGGAAGTTCCGAAAATCTCAGACATATCTTCATATTTCATATCGTCAAAATATTTCATATTAAAAACGGCACGCTGTTTCTCCGGCAATGTCAGGATGGCTTTCTGCAGTTTCATCTGTGCGGCATCCCCGTCGAAATATTCGTCTCCTTTCAGGCGCTCCAGCAAAAACACGTCCGTATCGTCAATCGAGACATTGTTCTGCATACGCTGGCGGTTCAGAAAGGTTATACATTCGTTTATCGCAATCTTATACAACCAAGTCGACAACTTCGCCTCTCCCCGAAAATAGTCGATATTCATCCAGGCTTTCAGGAATGTATTCTGCAATAAGTCGTTGGCATCGTCATGGTCCAACACCATCTTTCGTATCTGCCAATACAACTTCTCCCCGTAGAAATTGACAACCTGCGCGAAGGCATCACGTTGATGCGCCGGATCACGTAATTGTTTTATTATCTCTTCCTCTATATATTGTTGCATTCCTACTCACTAATTTGGGGTAAATATAAGAAAATAATCATTATCTCCTTCCGTTCCCCTTCTATAAGAGACGGAAATAATGGTTCAAAGTTTAATCGAACCTCATAAGGGAATATAAAAAAAGCGGACAACCATATAAGTCATCCGCTTTGAAGTGCCCAGAACAGGACTCGAACCTGCATGCCTCTCGACACACGCACCTGAAACGTGCGCGTCTACCAATTCCGCCACCTGGGCAATTCAGCACTTTTCAGTGAAGCAATCTCTCTTGATTGCGGTTGCAAAGGTAGCAACTTTTTTGAAACTGCCAAACTGTAACCATACTTTTTAAATAAAAAAACGGCCACCTCCCTTTCGGGAAGCAGCCGTTTCAGATTTTATGCTTATGGGAAGAATTACATCATACCGCCCATGCCACCCATACCCGGGTTCATGGCAGGAGCTGCCGGAGCTTCTTCTTTCTTTTCAGCGATCACACATTCCGTAGTCAGGAACATACCAGCAATAGAAGCGGCATTTTCCAAAGCTACACGTGTTACCTTAGCAGGGTCGATTACACCGGCTGCACACAAGTTTTCATACTTGTCTGTACGGGCATTGTAACCAAAGTCACCCTTACCTTCTTTTACTTTCTGAACAACTACCGCACCTTCTTTACCAGCGTTGGCTACGATCTGGCGCAACGGTTCTTCGATAGCGCGTTTAACGATTTCGATACCGGTTGTTTCGTCTTCGTTTTCACCCTTCATGCCTTCCAACGTTTCGATAGCACGGATGTAAGCGACACCACCACCAGGAACCGTACCTTCTTCGATAGCAGCACGAGTTGCATGCAGAGCATCGTCGACACGGTCTTTCTTTTCTTTCATTTCAACTTCAGAAGGAGCACCTACATACAGTACGGCAACGCCACCGGCCATCTTAGCCAGACGTTCCTGCAATTTTTCCTTGTCATAGTCGGAAGTCGTATTTTCAATCTGAGTCTTGATCTGTCCGATACGAGCCTGAATAGCTTCCTTATCACCTGCACCGTTTACGATAGTAGTCGTATCTTTGTCTACCGTAACCTTTTCAGCCGTACCCAGCATATCCATTGTAGCACCTTCCAGCTTCAAGCCTTTTTCTTCGGAGATCACAACACCACCTGTCAGGACAGCAATATCTTCCAACATAGCTTTACGACGGTCACCGAAGCCCGGAGCCTTAACAGCACAGATCTTCAAAGAACCACGCAAACGGTTTACAACCAAAGTTGCCAAAGCTTCACTATCGATATCTTCAGCGATGATCAACAGAGGACGACCGCTCTGAACTGCCGGTTCAAGGATAGGCAGCAAATCTTTCAATACAGAGATCTTCTTGTCGTAGATCAGGATATACGGATTTTCCATCTCGCATTCCATCTTTTCCGTATTAGTTACAAAATACGGGGAGATATAACCACGGTCGAACTGCATACCTTCTACTACGTCTACTGTAGTTTCCGTACCTTTAGCTTCTTCTACAGTGATAACACCTTCGGTTTTTACTCTCTGCATAGCTTCTGCGATCAGTTTACCGATGGCTTCGTCACCGTTAGCGGAAATCTTGGCTACGTGTTCGATCTTTTCGAACTGGTCACCTACAGCTTCAGACTGAGCAGCGATGCTCTCTACGACTTTAGCTACCGCTTTATCAATACCACGTTTCAGGTCCATAGGGTTGGCACCTGCCGTTACGTTCTTCAGACCGACACCGATAATAGACTGTGCCAGAACTGTTGCAGTCGTCGTACCGTCACCGGCATTATCGTTTGTCTTTGAAGCAACTTCCTTAACCAGCTGAGCGCCCATGTTTTCAAACGGGCAAGCAACTTCCACTTCTTTAGCAACTGTTACACCGTCTTTTGTGATGTGGGGAGCACCGAACTTCTTTTCGATGATCACGTTACGTCCCTTCGGGCCCAGTGTTACTTTTACTGCGTTAGCCAATTCATCCACGCCTTTCTTCAGAAGGTCGCGGGCATCCATATCGTATTTAATTTCTTTTGCCATGATTTCTATCGTTTTATATAAATGTATAAATATTTTTAATTGTCAATTGTCCACTATCAATTGTCAATTGTTCAGATAATAGCCAAAATATCAGACTGACGCATGATAAGATATTTTTCACCGTCCAGTTCGATTTCCGTACCGGCATACTTACCATACAATACAGTATCGCCATTCTTTACAACCATTTCCTCATCCTTTGTTCCGTTACCTACGGCAACAACTTCACCTTTTAAAGGTTTTTCTTTTGCTGAATCGGGAATAATGATTCCGCCAAGTGTCTTTTCTTCTGCTGCAGCTGGCTTAATCAGCACTCTGTCTGCTAATGGTCTAATGTTCATCGTTGTATATTTTTTAGTTGTTAATAATATTACGTTAATCTTGTGCTTTCTTATCGCACGTAAATGCTTATGCGAATACTGTGCCAAAACTGTTGTCAGGGAAAAGACTGACAATTTTGCACTTCGGAAAGGCAGACAATGCAAATATGTCTGACAGGATGACCATCCTGCACAAAAGAACTTCCCCATTACAACAAGAGAGTGAATGGGGAAGTTCAACTATCAGTCTATTAAAATAGTAGAAACGGACAGTATCAGAAGTAACGGTTGATACACACAGTTAGAATCTTTCGATCAGTTCTTCTATCGTGACGAGAGACTGTTCGCCTGTCAACATGTTCTTCAGATTGATCTTGCCCTCGTTTATTTCATTTTCACCGACAATCGCCACAAACGGAATCTTCTTCGTATCGGCATATCCCATCTGTTTTTTCATTTTGGCAGCTTCGGGATACAACTCCGTACGGATACCGGCAGCACGCACTTTCGAGATCAGAGGCAACAAATAGTTTTCTTCTTCCTCGCCGAAGTTCACGAACAGCAGTTGCGTGGTCTTCAAAGAATCGACGGGATAAAGTTCCAGCTGGTTCAAGACATCGAAGATGCGATCAGCCCCGAAAGAGATTCCGACACCAGAAACACCGTCCATGCCAAACACACCGGTCAAATTGTCATAGCGTCCTCCCCCCGTGATACTTCCGATCTGTACATCCAGTGCTTTCACCTCGAAGATGGCACCCGTATAGTAGTTCAGCCCACGCGCCAACGTCAAGTCCAGCTCCAGCTCAGCATTCAGTTCCAACTTTTTCGATACGATCCAGGATAAATTCCATCTCGGCAATACCTTTCATCGCAATTTCCGATGCAGCCAGTTCCTTTTTCAGGACAACCAGCTTTTCGCGGTTCGTTCCTTTCAGCATAATGATAGGTTGCAAACGAGCGATTGCATCTTCGGACAATTCCTTGGAACGCAACTCTTCATTCACATTATCCAGTCCAATCTTATCCAATTTGTCGATAGCAACCGTGATATCGACAATCTTGTCGGACTCACCGATTATCTCGGCAATACCGGAAAGAATCTTACGGTTGTTCATCTTTATGCAGACACGAATGCCGAAACGATGAAAGACCTCATCCATAATCTGGATCAGTTCGACTTCGTTCACCAGCGAATCGGAACCTACCACATCTCCGTCACACTGATAAAATTCGCGGTAACGTCCTTTCTGCGGACGGTCAGCACGCCATACAGGCTGTATCTGGTAACGCTTGAACGGGAAAGTGATATCATTACGGTGCTGCACCACATAACGGGCAAAAGGAACTGTCAGGTCATAACGTAACCCTTTTTCGCAAGCTTTCACCCCAAACCTCACGGCGTTGCGTTCCAGCAATTCTTCATCCGTTATTCCGGAAAGACAATTTCCGGAATTCAATATTTTGAAAAGCAACTTATCGCCCTCTTCTCCATATTTACCCATCAGCGTAGACAGGTTTTCCATAGCCGGAGTTTCGATCTGCTGAAATCCGTACAGATGGTATACTTCGCGGATAGTATTGAATATATAATTACGCTTCGCCATTTCTTCAGGCGAAAAATCTCTTGTTCCTTTAGGGATAGACGGCTTTTGCATGATTCACTAATTTATTTATTCAGGTTGCAAAGGTAATGCTTCCTATTTAATCCCGGCTTCTTCCACCCAGGAAAATCATGATATAATATAATAACGTAGCAAGCGAACCCAAAGCAGCCACTACATACGTGTAAGCAGCTGAACGCAAAGCGTCTTCAGCCTTATCATGCGTATAAACATTCGTGATACCGGCATTGCTTAACCAAGCCAAAGCCCGCTGACTTGCATTGATCTCGACCGGCAGTGTAATAAAACTGAACAAGGTAGTCGAAGCAAACAAAATAATACCGAAAAGCAACAACTGAGGAAAACTATTTATCAACAGCATCCCCCCCAACAACACCCATGTCATAATGTTGGAAGCAAAGCTGACGACCGGAACCAAAGCCGAACGCATCCGGAGAGGCGCATAAGCCGTAGCATGCTGGACAGCATGCCCGCATTCATGAGCCGCAACAGCAGCGGCAGCAATACTATTACTATAATAAACCGATTCGCTCAGATTGACGGTTTGGTTGGCCGGATTATAATGATCCGTCAAATGTCCGGGAGTAGAAATAACCTTTACATCATAAATACCGTTATCATGCAACATCTTTTCTGCCACGTCTTTCCCTGTCATGCCATTCGGCATAGGAATCTTGGAATATTTTTCAAACTTGTTCTGGAGTCTGGAAGAAACCAGCCAGCTAAGAAGGGCAAAACCGATAAATATAATCCAATACATGCTCATATTCTTCTAATTTATATAATTATACTAAATGATAAACGACAAAAAGCCTGCCAAAAACAAAAAATGGCAGAAGATCCCCCTTCCGGGAGGTGGTCTTCTGCCATTTTGTATTATTTTCAGGTTTTATTCTTCGGTATATCTGACAATTGTTTGCTCACGGTCAGGACCGACAGAAACAATCTTGATCGGAACTTCCAGTTCTTCTTCAAGGAAAGAGATATAAGCGTTGAACTCTTCCGGGAATTCATCTTCACTCTGCATCTTCGTCATATCGACATTCCAACCCGGCATTTCCACATATACAGGTTCGATGCCTTCGTTGATTTCAAACGGGAACTCTGTCGTTTCCTTGCCATCGACTTTATAAGCGACGCAAGCCTTAACCGTATCGAAGCCATCCAACACATCGCTCTTCATCATAATCAGTTTCGTCACACCGTTGATCATGATTGCATATTTCAACGCAACCAAGTCAATCCAACCACAACGGCGTTCGCGCCCGGTTACGGCACCATATTCATGACCGATCTGGCGGATCTTACTGCCTGTTTCATCAAACAGCTCTGTCGGGAACGGACCGCTACCGACACGTGTGCAATAAGCTTTGAAGATACCATACACTTCGCCAATGTTACGCGGAGAAACCCCCAAACCGGTACAGCAACCTGCACAAATCGTATTGGAAGAAGTCACGAACGGATACGAACCGAAATCGATATCCAGCATAGTGCCCTGTGCCCCTTCAGCCAAAACAGACTTACCTTCTTTCAAATAGTTATTGATCACATGCTCGCTGTCGATCAGGTGGAACTGTTTCAGATATTCCAATCCCTTGAACCATTGCGCTTCCAATTCGGTAATATCGTATTCATAATTCAGAGAACGCAGAATAGCTTCATGTCTTGCTTTTGCCGCAGCATATTTTTCATCGAAATTGTGCAACAGGTCGCCTACGCGCAGACCGTTACGGCTGATCTTGTCCGTATAAGTCGGGCCGATACCCTTACCGGTCGTACCGATTTTGCCCGAACCTTTCGCAGCCTCGTAAGCAGCATCCAATATACGGTGAGTAGGCAGGATCAAATGAGCTTTCTTAGAGATACACAGTTGTTTGGTCAGGTCGTGCCCGCTGGCAGCAAGCGCTTCCGCTTCCTGTTGGAACAACAACGGATCCAGTACGACACCGTTACCGATAACGTTTACCTTACCCCCTTGGAAAATACCGGAAGGAATCGAACGTAACACATACTTTTCACCGTTAAATTCCAAAGTATGTCCAGCATTGGGACCTCCCTGAAAACGAGTTATCACATCGTAATTCGGAGTCAAAACGTCGACAACTTTTCCTTTGCCTTCGTCACCCCACTGCAATCCTAATAGAACGTCAACTTTCATCGTTTATATATTATATAGATGTTAATATTCTTACTTCTTCCGCTGAAGCCGGTACTTACATTTGCTACATAAGCCATAAATGTAAAGCGCATGATATTCCGGAGTGAAACGCGATATCTTCAACGCTCCGACATCTTTCTTCAGTGTTGCATCCTTCAGCTCTCTGATTGCCCCGCATTTCGTACAGATCAGATGCGAATGTGTCTCCGCCAGCATCCTCAACTCATATTGCACAGCCTGGGCTGTCAGCTGATGACGCACAATCAAGCCACTGTCTACCAAAACGTCGACTGTGTTATAAACAGTAGCCCGACTGACATGAAAATTCATTTCCTCCAGTTTCTGATGAAGCAAACACATATCGAAATGACCGGGGAAACTGCATATACACTCCAATATGGCATATCGTTCCTCCGTCTTTCGTAGTTTTTTCTCAGCAAGATACCTGGTGAACAAGTCTTGCATCTCTGTGTACTTTTTTGCATCCATCTTCAAGTTGCGACTCCACGCGACCG
>ENA-OQCB01000694-OQCB01000694.1-human-gut-metagenome-genome-assembly--contig:-NODE-694-length-15133-cov-3.224244_pt1 | contig 15133 bp, 16 predicted proteins | sample MGYA00242493_ERZ504568 | MGnify/ENA primary metagenome ERZ504568 (study PRJEB26092, sample SAMD00036229) | human gut metagenome | host: Homo sapiens | study: EMG produced TPA metagenomics assembly of...
GCATCTGAGATATGCCAGATTCCCCTAGGAGCATCGGTCAGCTATGTGGGCGGAGCAGAAATGGTTTCAGCGAGGTTATCTATAATGGAAATACGGGTTATGCACTCTCTTCTTACCTGTCGTCTAATGCGATAGTTGGGAATGGTGCGGAAAGGGTTTATGAGGTAGTGAATTGTCAGGAGAGCATTACGTTGCGGACGAGCCCTAGTACTTCTGCATCTGAGATTTGTCAGATTCCTCTTGGCGAGACAGTGATCTTTTATGGTGAAGCTGGAAATGGATTTTACCAGGTGGAGTATGGGGGGAAGACTGGTTATGCACTTGCGTCTTATTTAAGAAGAGTATAAATAGGCGGCGCTCCTTCAAAGATGAGGGGCGCCGCTGTAGTTTTCGGGTTTTACTGGTTGAAATAGCCGTAGATTGCGTTGGACAGCGCTTGGATATTGGCCTTGGGGTCCTTGGGCGGTGTCGGTGAGATTCTGAGCCATGATGCAGCAGAATAAAATCATTGCGCGGTGCGCTGTATATAATGGCAGCATCGATTTTCCACAGTGTCCAGCTCTCCGGTTTTGTTGGTCGACCTGTTGCGCCGTCGATGTCAGGGATTCCGGCAGGAATTTTGTTTCGACGTTCCTGCTGTTTCAGAAGCTTATACATCAGTTCAGGGTAGGTGAGAGACTCACTATTACTGTAAATCTCCCGGAGAAGCTTTCCGCAGTCGGTCACGGAGGTGTAGTTGTCGTCACCTGTATTATCTGCCAGGAGCATACGGCCCATATGAGTGTTTGTATAGCCGTGTTCCTCACAGAAAGAGTTTACAGCAGCCATGCCGACAGAGGAATCGCCGCCGCCTAGCCAGGTGACGAGATTATTGGCTGCGTCGTTGTCGCTGACTGCGATCATGGAGGTGAGTGCGCTGTTTACAGTTTCCCGGCCGCCTCCGGCTTCGCAGACCGCGTCATAGTTTTCATAAACCGTACCCATGATAAAAAGCTTGATTAGGCTAGCCGCTTGCATCTGAGAGTCTCCGACGGTACAGCTGGCGTTTGTGTTCAGATTTTCAGCGTAGATAGCCCAATTGCCGTCAGAGGCGTTTAGAGTATCTACCTGTGTCTGAAGCTGGGTTTGAAGATCTGACAGATCGCCAGTGACTACTTTGGTCTCTCCTTTGGGAGAAGAGAGCGTGCCATCTTCCTCAGAATCGGATTTATCGTCTTTGGAGGAGCTCTGTTCGGTCTGCGCCTCATCTGCAGAGAAGGAAGTAGTGTCTTCGGCGCCGGCTGAATTTAGGGCCTCGGAGGTCTGTGATATTTCCTTTACGGTTTTTTCAAGCTTTGCGACTTGTTTGTCTATAGAAGCAGTTTTCTTGGCGAATATTCCTAAGACAACAGTTAAAAAAACAACCAGGCAGACCAATACTGTGATCAGCACGATCAAGCTGGTATTTCCTCGATTATCTGTGCGAAAAGAGGAGGATGAGTTAGATATTTTCTTCATAATAATACCACCTATGTTATTGTGCTAAGCCGAAGTAGGCGTCGATTCCGTCCGCGATACCTGCGGCCATGGTTTCCTGGAAAGCAGGATCAGCCATCTGGCGATCATCCGTTTCATGAGTCATAAACCCCATTTCTACGATGGTGACAGGAATTTTACTCCAGTTGATACCCGTCATATCGTCCGTGTAAATGATTCCCCGATTGTTGAAACCTGTGGCTGCGCAGTAGGAATCAATGATGCACTGGGAGAGTCGGTTGCTCTCGTCATAGAGGTCGGCCACATAGGGATTGCCAGAAGATGGGCTCATAGTAAGTGCACCGCTGGCAGTGTGGGAGTCGTCTCCATTGGCATGCACACGTACCATGATTTCAGCGCCGTTGTCCGAAGCAAATAAGGCCCTCTCAGCATTGCTGATCGCTGCGTCGTTGTCGGTGCGGGTCATGACGACCTGATAGCCTCGGTCGATGAGAATCTGCTGAAGTTTCAGTGAGACATCCAAATTGAGCTGATATTCGTTCAGACCGGTGTAGCTGCCGGAGGTTCCTGTACTGCATTTTGCTTTTGGCACAGAGGAACCTGGGCCGTTAGGTTCTGTGGCGCTCATATCTACCCATTCGCCCTGGTGCCCGGGGTCAATACATACTACATGGCCATTGGAAGTGGTACTGACGTTTTCGTCGGTGCTTCCTGAATTGTTGAAGACGGAGGGTTTGTTGGAAGTGTCCTCGTCGTCGGCAGCAGATTCTCCCTTTGCCTTTTCCTCGGCGGCTTTCTTAGCAGCTTCTGCTGCGATCTGTTTTTGTTCTTCAGTTTTCTGTTCTTTTTTCATCTGCTTTTCCTGCGCTTGCAGACTCTCTTTTTGAGCTTCAGCCTGCTCCAAAGTCTGTTCTACATGTTCTTGGGTACTCTGTGCTTTTTTTCAAGGCTGTAAAACCCAGAATAAAAATTCCGATAGCGGCAATAATTCCCAATAGAGATAAAAGAATATAAAATACTGTTAGATGTTTTTTCATAGCGCCTCCTTACGTACTGTAATTACTTATTAAAAGCAGTTTTAGCCGCTGTTTCCCTGGTATTATACCTCTTTTGACAGAATGATACAAGGAGGTCGTAACTATTCAGCCATAACAGCTCGGATTGACTGAACAGTTGCAGAAAGTCAGTTCAGCCTTTCGGCTTCACTGCACAAATGCATGCACACAGACTGCGAGAATCGCAGTCTGGCGCCTGCGGTCCTCGGAATCCCGCTGCAAATGCAGTGTGACGCCTCGCGGAATAGTGACAGGCTGAACTGCGAAAGTCAAACTTTTTTTGCGGAATTCCTTGACAGCAGCGGTTTTGCGGGCTATAATGATCGAGCGTGCATGAGAAGCGCAATCTTTTTTCATGCCTAATTTTAATAGCAGCCGCAGAACCCATGAATATGAAATGGAGAGAAAATCGGGAGGTGAAATGGAATGCCAACATTTAACCAGTTAGTAAGAAAAGGAAGACAGACTACAGTTAAGAAATCTACAGCACCAGCGCTGCAGAAAAGCTACAACTCTTTAAGAAAGAAAACAAGTGACATGTCTTCTCCTCAGAAGAGAGGTGTTTGTACCGCTGTTAAAACCGCAACTCCTAAAAAGCCGAACTCAGCTCTGAGAAAAATCGCCAGAGTTCGTCTTTCCAATGGAATCGAGGTTACCAGCTATATTCCAGGTGAGGGACACAACCTGCAGGAGCACAGCGTTGTTCTGATCCGTGGAGGAAGGGTAAAAGACTTGCCAGGTACCAGATACCACATTATCAGAGGTACTCTGGACACCGCAGGTGTTGCTAACAGAAAACAGGCTCGTTCCAAATACGGAGCTAAGAGACCTAAAAAATAATTCGACAAAAGATTATTGAATCAATAGAATCACAGAGACGATTACAATTTGTACGGTTATTCCATATACCCTGTCGGTTGCGGGTTAAATATGATAGAATTTTACCAGTGCGAACATACATTGGCTGGATGACGGCCAAGCAGCCCGAATGGGCGCTGCCCAGTCAGGGGCTGTGAGTAATCTGTGTGAGTACCTATGAGATAATCGAAAATGGCGTAAGCCACAGAATGATTAAGGAGGGAAGTAACGTGCCACGTAAAGGACATACTCAGAAAAGAGACGTGCTGGCAGATCCGCTGTACAATAACAAAGTGGTTACCAAGCTTATCAATAACATTATGTTAGATGGTAAGAAGGGTGTCGCTCAGAAGATTGTATACGGAGCATTTGCCAAAGTTGAAGAAAAAGCAGGCAAACCAGCACTTGAAGTATTCGAGGAGGCAATGAACAATGTGATGCCTTCTTTGGAAGTAAAAGCAAGACGTATCGGTGGAGCAACTTACCAGGTTCCGATCGAGGTAAGAGCTGACAGACGTCAGGCGCTGGCTCTTCGTTGGTTGACAACCTATTCTCGTAAGAGAGGCGAGAAGACCATGGAGGAGAGACTGGCGAATGAGCTTCTGGATGCGATGAACAATACCGGTGCATCCGTGAAGAAGAAAGAAGACATGCATAAGATGGCAGAGGCCAACAAGGCATTTGCACATTACAGATTCTAGAGGAGGAAAATCCATTGGCTGGAAGAGAATATCCATTAGAGAGAACCAGAAACATTGGTATTATGGCGCATATCGATGCGGGTAAGACCACTCTGACAGAGCGTATCTTATACTATACCGGTGTTAACTATAAGATTGGTGATACTCACGAAGGAACCGCTACCATGGACTGGATGGAGCAGGAACAGGAACGTGGAATCACAATCACTTCAGCCGCTACCACTTGTCACTGGACCTTGCAGGAACAGTGCAAGACGAAGCCAGGTGCTCTGGAACATCGTATCAATATCATTGATACCCCAGGACACGTAGACTTCACGGTGGAAGTTGAGCGTTCACTCCGTGTACTGGATGGTGCTGTCGGCGTCTTCTGTGCAAAGGGTGGCGTAGAACCTCAGTCTGAAAACGTATGGCGTCAGGCCGACACTTATAACGTACCTAGAATGGCATTTATCAACAAGATGGATATCCTGGGTGCGGATTTCTATAACGCGGTAGACCAGATCAAGACCAGACTGGGAAAAAACGCGATTTGTCTTCAGTTGCCGATTGGCAAAGAGGATGAGTTTAAAGGTATTATTGACCTGTTTGAGATGAAAGCCTACATCTATAACGATGAAAAAGGTGAAGATATCAGTATTGTAGATATTCCAGAGGATATGGCGGACGACGCAGAGTTGTACCACACAGAGTTGGTAGAGAAGATTTGTGAGTTGGACGACGATCTGATGATGGAGTATCTAGAAGGTGAAGAGCCTTCCGTTGACGCTCTGAAAGTAGCGCTGAGAAAAGCTACCTGTGAGTGTTCAGCAGTTCCTGTATGCTGTGGTACTGCGTACAGAAACAAAGGTGTTCAGAAGCTTCTGGACGCTATCGTAGAGTTTATGCCAGCTCCGACTGACATCCCGGCTATCGAGGGTGTAGATATGGATGGAAACGCGATCGTGAGACATTCCTCTGACGATGAGCCGTTCTCCGCACTGGCATTTAAGATTATGACTGACCCGTTCGTTGGTAAGCTGGCTTACTTCAGAGTATATTCCGGTACGATGAACTCCGGTTCTTATGTACTGAATGCTACGAAGAACAAGAAAGAGCGTGTGGGACGTATTCTGCAGATGCATGCCAACAAACGTATGGAATTGGATAAGGTATATTCCGGAGATATCGCTGCTGCGATCGGATTTAAATTCACCACTACCGGTGATACGATCTGTGATGACCAACATCCGGTTATCCTGGAGTCCATGGAGTTCCCGGAACCCGTTATTGAGCTGGCAATCGAGCCTAAGACTAAGGCCGGCCAGGGTAAACTGGGTGAAGCTCTTGCAAAACTGGCTGAGGAGGACCCGACCTTCCGTGCACACACCGACCATGAGACTGGTCAGACGATCATCGCTGGTATGGGTGAGCTGCATCTGGAGATCATCGTTGATCGTCTGCTCCGTGAATTTAAGGTGGAAGCAAACGTAGGTGCGCCTCAGGTAGCATACAAAGAGACCTTTACAAAGGCTGTGGAAGTGGACAGCAAGTACGCAAAACAGTCCGGTGGACGTGGACAGTACGGTCACTGTAAAGTTAAATTTGAGCCTATGGATGCCAACGGAGAAGAGCTGTTCAAGTTCGAATCCACAGTTGTCGGCGGTGCGATTCCGAAGGAATACATTCCGGCTGTCGGCGAAGGTATCGAGGAAGCTATGAAGGCCGGTGTTCTGGCTGGATTCCCGGTAGTAGGCGTTCATGCGAATGTGTATGATGGTTCTTACCATGAAGTCGACTCCTCTGAGATGGCATTCCACATTGCCGGATCTCTGGCATTCAAGGATGCGATGTCAAAGGCTGCTCCGGTACTGCTCGAGCCGATCATGAGAGTGGAGGTAACGACTCCGGAGGACTACATGGGAGATGTTATCGGTGATATCAATTCCCGCCGCGGACGTATCGAAGGTATGGACGATATCGGTGGAGGAAAGATGATTCGTGGATTTGTTCCGCTGTCCGAGATGTTCGGTTATGCGACAGACCTGCGTTCTAGAACTCAGGGACGTGGTAATTACTCCATGTTCTTTGACAGATATGAGCCGGTGCCAAAATCTGTTCAGGAAAAGATTATTTCCAAGAAAGACTGATGCTGTAGTTGTACAGTGTACAAAATGCTTGCAAATATCCTTGATTTGCAATATAATCAAGGATAGCAGGTTCAAATCGAAATTAAATGCGCCCAGTGGGCACGAAATGATTAAGGAGGACGTTTTAAAATGGCTAAAGCTAAATTTGAAAGAAGCAAACCGCATTGTAACATTGGTACTATCGGACACGTTGACCACGGTAAAACAACTTTGACTGCTGCTATCACCAAGACTCTGAACGCTAGATTAGGTTTAGGTGAGGCTGTGGCATTTGACAATATCGATAAAGCTCCAGAAGAGAGAGAGCGTGGAATCACTATCTCTACTGCACACGTAGAATATGAGACCAACAAGAGACACTATGCACACGTTGACTGCCCAGGACATGCTGACTACGTTAAGAACATGATCACTGGTGCTGCTCAGATGGACGGCGCTATCCTGGTTGTAGCTGCTACCGATGGTGTTATGGCTCAGACAAAAGAGCACATCCTTCTGTCTCGTCAGGTAGGTGTTCCTTACATCGTTGTATTCATGAACAAATGTGACATGGTAGACGATGAGGAGCTGTTAGAGCTGGTAGATATGGAGATCCGTGAGCTGCTGAACGAGTATGAGTTCCCGGGAGATGACACTCCTATTATCCAGGGATCTGCTCTGAAAGCTCTGGAAGATCCGAGCAGCGAGTGGGGCGACAAGATTCTGGAACTGATGGATGCAGTTGATGATTACATTCCAGATCCAGAGCGTGACACTGACAAGCCATTCCTGATGCCAGTCGAGGACGTATTCTCCATCACTGGACGTGGTACTGTTGCTACTGGTAGAGTAGAGCGTGGTGTTCTGCATGTATCTGACGAGGTTGAGATCGTTGGTATCAAAGAAGAGACCAAGAAGACTGTTGTAACTGGTGTTGAGATGTTCCGTAAACTGTTGGATGAGGCTCAGGCTGGTGATAACATCGGTGCTCTGCTTCGTGGTGTTCAGAGAACTGAAATCGAAAGAGGACAGGTTCTGGCTAAACCAGGCAGCGTTACCTGCCATAAGAAATTTACCGCTCAGGTATACGTTCTGACCAAAGACGAGGGTGGACGTCATACTCCATTCTTCAACAACTATCGTCCGCAGTTCTACTTCAGAACAACAGACGTTACTGGTGTAATTGAGCTGCCAGCAGGTACTGAGATGTGTATGCCTGGCGATAACGTAGAGATGACCATCGAGCTGATTCATCCGATCGCTATGGAGCAGGGTCTTACTTTCGCTATCCGTGAGGGTGGACGTACTGTAGGATCAGGCCGTGTTGCTACCATCATCGAGTAATCATTGGTATCGAACACTTAATGAGTGCCTGGCACGAATTTAGTGAGAAAGCCGTTCTTTGAGCAAAGCGAAAAGAACTACCTTAAATTTTATAGATTTGGTATCGCAGGATACCGTGTGTTCAAGCATAAGATGCCCCGGAGCCGTAAGGTTTCCGGGGTTTTTTCTGTTGGCGTAAGAAAAAGATCCCATTGTGTCAGTCTGGTAGGTCGGTGAACAAGAGGGAGATGTGAATACCCAGTGCCTGAGCGATCAGTGCACACTTTTCGATGGTGATGCTGTGCTCACCGCGTTCAACGCGTCCATAATAGGCCCGGCTGATCTTACAGATCTCAGCGAATTCTTCCTGGCTGTAACCTTTTGGCTTTCCCGAAATTTTCTCAGATTATTTCCAAAATAGTAATTGATTTTATCTGGTGAAATCATATGTATAACCTCTCTTTGGTATTTAGTATAACATAAAACGTCATATATAGCGTTGAAATAGGTGGAAAATATTAGTATTGTGTAGATAGACAGAACACAAAAGGAGGAGAGAAGTATGGGTTTACAGTTGAAATTCAAAGTGGAATCCATTCGAAAGATTCCAAATCCCTACCTCTCAAAAGAGGACGGAGAGAAAAAAGCAATGATGTACATGGCAATTTGTGACGTCAAAAATCTGCCAGATAATATTCCAATGGAGACTAATCCCAGAAAACAAAAGCTGACGATGGGAGTACCGAAAAAGATTAAAGCTTCTCTGCTGGACGAGTCATATTTAGATTTTTACCTGTTGAACAGAGGGCTTTGTATCTCGGCGGCGGATGTCACTTTTAACAACTATTCCAATGAGATCTGTGTATCATTTGATGACTTTGAGTGTCATGGGGATGTGGATGGCGGTCACACTTATAAAGTTATCCTGGAGAACAGAGATAAATTAGATTACGGCAGACAGTTTGTGAAGCTGGAATTTCTGACAGGGGTGGAGGACATTTTTCAGCGTCTAGCTGCGGCGAGGAACACATCGACACAAGTTCAAGATAAATCCATCGCTGAATTGGAGAAACGTTTTGAGATTATTAAGAGGGCTGTGAAGTATGAGCCTTACGCGTCGGATATTTATTTTGAGGAAAACGATCAGGGGAATATAGATGTCACAGACATATTAGCAATTTTGAATATGTTTAACCTAGATTTGTATCCAGACATGGATAAATTTCCTACAGCTTCTTACAGCAGTAAGAAGAAATGTATTAATACTTATATTGACTATCACAAACGGTACGGGGAGTCCTCAGAGAACCCATATATGAAAATGGAACCGATTATGCGGGATTTATTTAAACTCTATGATTATATTGAGATAAATATGGCGAAATATTATAAAGAGAAATTTCCAGTTGGAAAATATGGTTTGACCAAAGGCGTGTCAGTGGCCAAGAATGGAGAACAGTATAGATCCAAATTTTATGGCAATAAGATGGAATATCTCTCACCGACAGGTTTTATCTATCCGATTTTGGGTGCGTTCAGAGCCCTTTTGAGAGAAAAAGATGGTGTGTATATTTGGATGAAAAATCCATTTATTGTGGTGGATGACCTAGGCGGCGAGCTCTTGGCGACTACAGTGGAGAGGAGTAGGACTCTGGGGAATAATCCTCAGTCAGTGGGAAAAGACTCCGGGAATTGGAAGACGCTCTATATGACTGTAAAACTGGGACTTTTAGAATAGATGGAGAGTAAGAAAATGCTTTATAATCAAAGGGCAGAGGTAATCCTGCAACAGCTACAGCTGCAGGCAATGGTAAAAATCAGTGATTTGACTGAGCTGCTTCATGTCTCTGTGGACACCGTGCGGCGGGATTTGAGAACGATGGAGAGCCAGGGAATGGTCAAGTGTGTGCGAGGAGGTGCCTGCCTCCCGGACACTCTGGCAGCTTTTTCGAACTTTAAAGGGAGAGAAATCATTCACAGCGATTTAAAGAGAGAAGCGGCAAAAAAAGCTGTGCGTTATGTAAAAGACGGCACTTTGATTGCTCTGAATGCGGGTACCACAAACACAATTTTGGCTCAAGAGTTGGCTTTGCGAAACGAACATTTTACCGTTGTCACCAATAATCTGGCAGCGGCCCAGATCTTAATGCAGAATTCGCTTATTGAGCTCATATCCATCGGAGGAATGGTGGATGTGATGGAAAAATCTACCTATGGTACGGTCTGCGAGCAGGAATTTCAAAATTATTATCCCGATTTGGCATTTCTTTCGATTAACGCGGTTAATTATCAGGATGGCTTTACAGATTTTCGTTACCATGAGGAAGGAGTCATTCAAATTCTTGCGAGAAATTCTCAGCAGACCATTGCAGTGATGGATTCCAGCAAGCTGGGAAAGCGTTCTAAGAAGAATGTATTGTCTTTTGACGAGGTGGATAGGCTGTTGATGGACGATGGGGTGTCGGACAGGCTGAAAGAAGAATACGGCCAAAAAGGTTTGAAAATTGAATAGAAAAGGCAGGGGCAGAAGGAAGAAACATGTGGCGTCACTTTGATTTAATGCACACAATTCTGACTTTTGTCTCTTTTTTTGTTTACTTATATTTTACCTATATTTTAACTGAATATGCTTGTTTATGCTGTAATTTAGGCATAATATCTAGATATAAACAGCAAATAACAGTAAAAAAGAAAGGAAAAACAAGCATAAAGATGCAAGAATTGAGCAAAGAGAAGGATTGGAATTATTTTTATAATCCTGTGAGAGTGATACAGGGAAGGGGCTGCACGAAACAGACTGCGAACTTGGTTCGGGAGCTTCTTCCGGAGGGAGGAAGGATACTCCTGCTCGTCTGGAATGAATTGGTTTTTGAACAAAAAGCGTTTCGGCAGCTGAGAGAAGAAAAAGATTTTTCGGTACTTCCCATGTGTTTTCATGAATCTAATCCTACAGTGGAACAGTTGTACGGAATTTTGGAAAAAACAGAGCCGTTTGGGCCTCAGGTGGTTCTGGCTGTGGGCGGCGGGAGCACCCTGGATGTAGGAAAATCACTGTGTTGTCTCTACGGCAAGTCTATTACCTCGGCAGAAGCCCTGCGCATATTCATAGAAAAGAAGCAGTATGGCCCTAAAATGGCCAGATGGATTGGGATTCCCACAACAGCGGGAACCGGGAGCGAAGTGACCTGTTGGGCAACTGTCTGGGACCCAAAGGCAGGGGTGAAGAGGTCTTTGGAGGATCACGGCAATTATGCATATGCAGCTCTGGTGGATTCTAGTCTGACCGAGTCGATGCCTTTAAACCTGGCAGTGTCGTCAGCACTCGACGCGGTTGCACATGGGGCGGAGAGCTATTGGGCGAAAAACTCCAATGTGGTTTCAAGGGCACTGGCCTTAAGAGCGATTAAGCTTATCATGGGGCAGATAGATGGTCTGCTAGAGGGAAATCCTGACGCACCGGATAGGATTTCCCAGGGGAGTCTGTTGGCAGGGATGGCATTCAGCAACACGAAGACGACGGCCTGTCATTCGATTTCCTATCCGCTCACCATGGAGTACAGCATTCCGCACGGTACCGCAGTGGGAATGCTCCTGGCGCCCATCTTGGAGAGGAACCAGAAGAAGACAGAGGACATGGAGGCTCTGCTTCAGGCCATGGGCGTAAAAAGCTCGCAGAGAGTAAAGCAGAGGATTCAGGAGATATTTGAAAAAGCGGGAATTCCGTCTTCACTGAGGCAGTGGCAGGTGGAGTACGGCGAGCTTTCCCGACTAGCTCAAAGAGGTATGACAAAGGGAAGGGCAGACAACAATCCGGTGGAACTCACTCCGGTTATGATAGAGGATATATTGAAGGACATATATTGATGTGAAAAAACTGAAACGAGAGAAGGAGAAAATCATGAGAAAATTTACAGGAATCAGTACAATGGCGATAGCAGTTATTTTAGGAACTTCTGTGATGATAACCGGATGCGGAGCAAACGGCAGTCAGGAGGCAGACGGCGAGGCGGCAAAGACCGAGGAAAAAAGTTCAGCCGGCGGAGAGGATGGGGTTTTTACGATCGCATATGCGCCCAATGAATCCACGGACCAGAGCACAGACGCCCGCAATGGCTTGGCAAAGGACTTGGAGGAGGTTCTAGGATGTGAAGTAGAAGAGATACAGGCCAGTGACTACAACGCGATCATCGAGGCGCTGCGCACGGACAAGGCAGATATGGCATATCTGGGAGCACTGTCTGTGGCCTTGGCGGAAGAACGAGCAGGCGCGGAACCGATTGTGATGAAGGCTGAGGACGGAGATCCTGAGAAAGCCGTCTATCACTCTGTACTGGTGGCCAACGCCTCCAATGATGAGATCAATTCCATTGAAGATATAAAGGGAAAGACCATGGCCTTTGTGGACCCAGATTCCACTTCGGGAAATCTGGTACCTGCAATGGACATCATCCATGCATTTCCGAACGCGGAACTAAATTCTGACAAGCTTCACACAAACGGGGACTTTTTTGAGGCGGTGAGTTATTCAGGTTCTCACCAGGCAGGTCTTCAGGCAGTCATAAAAGGGGACGTGGATGTGGTGCCCATTTCCGATCAGATATTGGCGTCTGAGATTGCCAATGGGAACGCCAAGGATTCAGATGTGAAAATTATACATGAGTCCGACGCGATTCCGGCTGAGGGAATGGTAGTGGCGGAATCTGTGGACGAGGATACGAAGAAGATGCTGACAGATTTCCTGACATCTTATGACAATGAGGCCTATTTTACTGATGTAATCAAGAAGGAAGGCGCACGTTTTGTGGAGTGCAGTGCTGAAGACTATGAGCCGATTGTGGAACTGAATAAGACGCTGAATCAGGAATAAGGAGAGAGACGGCATATGAAAAGTCTATTAAAGTTTGAGAATGTGAGCAAAAAATATCCCAATGGCGTCCATGCACTGAAGAATGTGTGCTTCGAGGTGAAGGAGGGAGAATTCGTCTCTATCATTGGTCCCTCCGGTTCAGGGAAATCCACGATTTTGAGGGCGGTGAACAAGCTGATTACAATCAGCGGAGGTACAGTCAGTCTGGATGGCGTCTCCGTCTCAGAGCAGAGAGGAAAGAATCTCAGGCGGCTGAGAAGAGAGGTTGGAATGATATTTCAGAACTATAATCTGGTCTACAGCCTTTCAGTGTTGCAAAATGTACTGCATGGTTGTTTGGGCTATATGGGTGGCGTCCGAGGAGTGTTCGGAAGATACACGGAGGAGGACAAAAAAAGAGCGATAGAGCTGCTGGGAGAGCTGGGGATGGAAAAATACTGTTATAACCGGGCTTCCGACTTATCGGGCGGGCAGAAGCAGAGAGTCGGAATCGCCAGAGCAGTGATGCAGGAGCCGAAGCTGTTGCTGTGTGATGAGCCGATAGCATCCTTAGACCCTTCTAGCGCCAAGACGATCATGGATTTGCTGAAGGACATGACACAGCGCCGGAATATTACCTGTATGGTGAATCTCCATCAGCTGGATGTGGCTTTGAAGTATTCTACGAGGATTATTGGCCTGTCAAAAGGAGAGATCGTCTTTGACGGAGCTCCGGATGAGCTAAATGATTATTTCATAGAGCGGATTTACGGGACGTCTAAGGCGAATCTGATGATGGGAGGTGAGACGGTTGAGAGAGAAGATTCCGCTGATTGCGCGTAATCAGAAGATCTGGTACACGGGATTTCTAGCAATTTGTATTTTGCTGTTTGTGCTCACCTCTTGGTACACGAACTTTCGGGTGACTACTCTGGTGAGGAATGGAGATGCCTTTTGGGATTTCATCACGAAAGACTTCCTTCCACCAGCGCTGCCTCAGGCCAGTCGAATTCCTAGTGTGTTCGCCAGTGTTTTGGTGACGCTGGCATTAGCGTTATCTTCCACGACAGTCGCTGCAGTTCTGGCATTTTTTGTTTCCCTGTTTGGGAGCGAAAAGGTTTCACCGTTTCCGAGAATAGCGAAATATGTGAGAGGCTTTGCCACATTTTTTGCGGAATATTCCGGCGCTAGTCTGGGCGTTCATTCTGTTTTCTTCTCTGGGAATCGGAACAGGCGTGGGGTTTGTAGCTCTGTGTATTACGAGCTTTGCATTTATGGTTAGAGCCTTTGTGGAGACGATGGAGGACGTGTCCCAGGACTGCGTGGAAAGTCTCCAAGCTGTAGGAGCGAGCTTTCCACAGAGAGTGTCCCAGGCGATTCTTCCTTCCTGTCTCAGCGGGTTTTTATCTTGGTTTTTGTACTGTATTGAGGTAAACATACGGGCGTCGACGATCGTGGGAATGGTAGGAGGAGGCGGTGTGGGGCTGACATTGTTTTCCTACATCAAGGGATTTCAGTACGATGTGGCCCTGAGCATCATTTTGTTGGTGGCCGCCATGGTGATTTTAGTGGACCGGGTGACAGAGCGGCTTCGAAAGGAGATACAGAAATGACAAATGAAATTGTGCAGGAGAAGGCAGGGCAGGTTTTGTCTCTGGAGTATCACAGAAAAATTCCGGTAAAATGCCGGGACAGGAACCGCTTTATTCCAGGTTTTCTGATTGTCACCGTTGTGCTTACGGCGGTGAGTCTGCTTTATCTGCAGATAGACTGGCTGAAGCTGCTGAGCCGTGTTCCGGACATCGGAGGTGTTTTCTGGGAGCTGGGGCACTTGGATTTTGCAAATATGAGTGTGATCGGGGAGGCGATGCTGGAGACCGTGTCTATCGCGGTGCTCTCGTTACTCTACAGTCTGGGCTTCGGAGTTATTTTCGGAATGCTGGCAGCCAAAAATATCTTTCGGCTTCCTTGGCTGTCCGTGATAACACAGTCTTTTTTTACCTTTTTGAGAGCGGTCCCGACCCCTGTGTGGGTGCTGCTTATGATGGTGTGCTTAGGGATGGGACCGGAGGCCGGAGTTGCAGGTCTGTGCGTGCATACGACGGCATTTTTCACAAAGTCCTTTGCCCAGAGCTTTGAGAGCATCTCCGAGGAGACCTTGGAGGCCCTGGAGGCGGTGGGTGCCAGCCGGCTGAGCATCTTCACCAATGCGGTTTTGCCGGCGGCCTTTTCACAGATCGTGGCCTGGACGGGAATGCGCCTGGAGACTAATTTCTCGGAATGCGCGATTCTAGGAATGGTGGGAGCCGGAGGTATCGGTTTTGTGATTTCCAGAAATCTGCAGGGTTATCAGTACGGAACTGCGGGAACGGCGATTCTTCTGGTATTCCTGGTGGCCTACGCTATAGAGAGAATGTTTGTGCGGATTAAGAGAAAAATATGAGAGACGGATACTGCTGAAAGGCTGCTTCCTTGGACAAAATTATTCAAGGCAGCAGCTTTGTGCTATAATAGGAAAGACCTTGTCACGCTAATGCGTGAAAGCTCCTTCCTATTACAAAAAACACTCCGCTAAGGATGCGCACGCCGCAATAAGGAATTTCACCGCGAGGCGGTGTTGCGGCGGCGCGCAAAAGTGGGACGCGCCCCTCAAAGATTGAGGGGATGGGGGAATTGAAGTGGGCTTGCCCACTTTTTATCTTCTAAGGCTTGAGAGAGCTGGTGGTCTACTCTATTAGATAATTATCAGAAAAATGAGATATATAA
>ENA-OQCB01000697-OQCB01000697.1-human-gut-metagenome-genome-assembly--contig:-NODE-697-length-15061-cov-5.102786_pt1 | contig 15061 bp, 18 predicted proteins | sample MGYA00242493_ERZ504568 | MGnify/ENA primary metagenome ERZ504568 (study PRJEB26092, sample SAMD00036229) | human gut metagenome | host: Homo sapiens | study: EMG produced TPA metagenomics assembly of...
TTTGCGGCATCATACAGCGTATCCTCCTGACGGGAAGCTTCGTTGTATACCTTTGTTTTCCTTCCGCAAATCGGACAATATTCATCATTGCACTTATTTCCGCAATCCTCACAAATCCGTTTTCTACTCATCCCCGATATCCTCTCTCTCTATCAAAAGCCTATGCTATCGCTTGTGCATACAGCACGCAGACTCTGTAAAAGCACTGGTATTACTTTGTATAATTTTATCATATGTGGATAGGAAATAATAGAAATTTGTAAAAAAATCAGAGAGCACTATTAGCGGAATATTTACTACCTGTTACATTCAGTTTGGGAAGACCACTTCCGGGTATCTGTAGGATACTGCTTTGTATGCCACGCAGTCCGTATTTTTCGAAGGAATTCGCATATGATGGCATACCTTTGCGACTGTAAACACTTCTGTATAAGGAAAAGCATGGAGAATTTGTACGTAAAATCTGTTTTTTACATTCATTTCAGTATATAATATAGATAAGAACTACACACGAGAGGAGAATTCATATGAAACAGGTTATGTATGGAATCGAAATTGCAGATGTAAATGATTTTGGAGGCTGGGTTGGATATGAGCCGGTGAGAGAGGATGTCGCAAAGACACTGAATCATCACATGTATCTGTTCTTTCAGAACGAATATCATATCAATCAGTTTGCCGAAGGTCGTAAATTTGTCATCAATGTCAAGGATGATTCTCTGGAAAAGGTGATTGGTAATGCGCGTATTCTAAAGGCTATCGTGGAATATGGTACCCCATTGAGTATGAACGGCTATGAAATCAGTGCTCCGGCTTATGCAAGAAATATTGTGAAACCGCTGAGTAGAGCAACCGGCTTTATTCCGGAAAACACCATCTACACATTCTCCGATGCACATTACAAGGACATGAAAACAGATTTCAATTTTATTTCCGATCTTATGACACGTACATCCATTGAGGCTGTGGATATTCTGCTGGGCAGCATTTCCTTTGTGAATAAGAATCTGCTGTATCATTATCCGCATTATTTCATTATCGGTGACAGTCAAATCAAGGTACTGGATGACGATTATCAGATTGGCGGTTAAACGGGCTACGGCCCGTTTTATATTGAAAAGGATGGGAATTTTGATATGAACAGCGCGACAATCCGTACAGCGATTGCATCCATGGTTCTCGGCATTGTTTCTGTATCATTCTGTGTGCCTGCTATCCTGTTTTCCTTTTTCCGGTGGCTGCCGGGAATGCTGATTGTGCTTGTTTCTCTGGCTTGCGGAATTCTGGCTATTGTCATGGGAGCCAGAGCCAGAGTGCTACGTCCGGCAGGCAGAGCGATCGCCGGTCTGGTGCTGGGCATCATCGGTACCAGTATTTCGGGACTTCTGCTTCTCTGTCTTTTACTTTTGTGCATAGCTTTCTGAGCCGCTCTTTCCTGTCCGGCTCTTTTTTTCATACCGGAACATGATAAAATCAGTGTAGAGATAAAAAGGAGAGTGCGTCTTATGAAAACACGAATGGAACATGATTCCATGGGTGAAATCGCTGTGGAGGAAGATAAATACTGGGGAGCCCAGACACAGCGCAGCTATGAGAATTTCAAAATCGGGGATGAGAAAATCCCTCTGAGCATGATATGTGCCTTTGCACATCTGAAGCTGGCCTGCGCAAAGGTCAACTATGAGCTTGGCCGTATGGAGGAGCGTAAGCTGGATGCGATTGCCACTGCCTGTGATGAGATTTTATGCGGCAGACTGGATGCTCACTTCCCACTTTCTGTCTGGCAGACAGGAAGCGGAACACAGAGCAATATGAATGTGAATGAGGTCATTGCCAATCGCGGAAATGAAATTGCAAGGGAACAGCTGCTGCATCCAAATGACGATGTGAATAAGGGACAAAGTTCCAATGACACGTTCCCTACTGCTATGCATATCGCAGCGATTGAAGCACTACGTAAACAGCTGATGCCCCAGCTGGAGGAAATGATTCATGCTTTAAAGCGTCTGGAAAAAGAGAATCAGCATATCATCAAAATCGGACGTACACACCTGCAGGATGCGACACCACTGCGCTTTTCACAGGAAATCAGCGGATGGAGAGGCATGCTGGAGAACAATATCGATATGCTGCAGAAGGCAATCGATTCCCTGCGTAAGCTTGCCATTGGAGGGACGGCAGTCGGTACCGGACTGAATACCCCGCAGGGATTCGGCGATCTCGTCTGTGAAAGGCTGAGCGATCAGCTGGCTACTCAATTTATCAGCGACCCGAACAAATTCCACGCTCTGTCTGCGAAGGATGATATCTGCTTTGCCCATGGTGCGCTGAAGGCACTGGCGGCAAACTGTATGAAGATGGCAAATGATGTACGCTGGCTGGCAAGCGGGCCGCGTTGTGGTTTGCAGGAAATTCGGATACCGGAAAATGAGCCAGGAAGCAGCATTATGCCGGGAAAGGTGAATCCGACACAATGTGAAGCGATGACCATGGTAGCCGTACAGGTCATGGGAAATGATGCGGCCATCGGCTTTGCGGCCAGTCAGGGTAATTTTGAGCTGAATGTCTTCATGCCGGTGATTATTTATAACTTCCTGCAATCCGTCACCCTGCTCAGTGACGGTCTGCGCAGCTTCCGCATCCACTGTGTAGAGGGTATCCGGGCAAACGAAGAAAAAATGGCGGAATATCTGCAGCATTCACTGATGCTCGTTACTGCTCTGAATCCGCATATCGGCTATGAAAATGCCGCAAAAACAGCAAAAAAAGCCTATCAGGATGGGATATCCTTAAAAGAAGCCTGTGTGGCACTCGGCTTTTTGAGTGCGGAAGAATTTGATGCCTACGTCATAGCAGAAAACATGGTATAATGGGTTAGAGATTTATGACACCCGGAGAATGAAATATGAAATATTTCAATTCTACTATATAGGGTGATAATGCTATTATGGGAATCGGGACGATTTAACATAGTAGCGCAGCTCTAACCCATTATAGGAAATCGGCACGATTTCCTATAATATTTTTTACATAACATACAGATAGAAAAAGAACTCCGCATCAGGTTGATAGGAGCTCTTTTTTTATGATAGAAATAGAAAACGCAGGCTGAGCTTTACAGATGAAGGCTTATTCTCCCATATCCGTCGGACGGCACGCTCCCTCCACCTGCTTACCAAAAAAAATTACGGCGATTTCTATACTTCATACTGGTCACCGTATTCTCTATTCAATTATATGCGCGCTACACCGCTTTCCCTTGCCGCCTGTGCAACAGCTTCTGCTACAACAGCACCCACCTCTTTATTCAAAGCACTTGGGATAATATAATCTACGCTCAGCTCTTCATCACGTACCAAGGAAGCAATCGCATATGCAGCGGCAACCTTCATTTCCTCATTGATATCGCTTGCGTGAACATCCAGGGCACCACGGAAGATACCAGGGAATGCCAGAACATTGTTGATCTGATTAGCAAAATCACTGCGCCCGGTTCCTACCACGAAGGCACCGGCATGCTTAGCCTTGTCCGGCATGATTTCCGGCACTGGATTTGCCATTGGCAGGACGATGGATTTTTCATTCATGCTGGCTACCATAGCCTCACTGACCACATCCGGAGCGGATACCCCGATGAAGATATCGCTTCCCTTCATGGCATCCGCAAGACTTCCCTTCAACAGTCCCTTGTTCGTCAGCTCAGCAATCTCCTTCTTGCCGGCATTCATGCCTTCTCTTCCCTTATATACACTCCCCTTGGAATCGCACAGGATAACATCACCGAAATTCATTTTCAGCAGCAAGCGGGCAATCGCAATACCTGCAGAGCCTGCACCGTTAATGACGATGCGCAGATCCCCCATGTTTTTGCCTGTCAGCTTTACCGCATTTAACAAAGCAGCTGCGGTAACGATGGCAGTTCCATGCTGATCATCATGGAATACCGGAATATCACACAGCTTCTTCAGCTTCGCCTCGATTTCAAAACAGCGCGGTGCTGCGATATCTTCCAGATTGATGCCGCCAAAGCTGCCGGATAAAAGGGCAATTGTATGTACGATTTCATCCACATCCTTGCTTTTAATGCATAAAGGGATTGCGTTCACACCGCCAAACTCCTTAAACAGAACACATTTCCCCTCCATGACCGGCATCCCTGCCTCCGGTCCGATATCTCCCAAGCCGAGAACCGCCGTCCCGTCAGTTACAACCGCTACCAGATTTCCACGTCCGGTCAGCTCATAGCTTTTGTTGATGTCCTTTTCGATTTCCAGACAGGGAGCAGCAACTCCCGGTGTATACGCCAGACTCAGATCATCCTTGGTGTTGATTTCCATTTTGGGATTGACATCCAGCTTTCCTTTCCACTCTGCATGCAGACGCAGCGCTTCTTTTGCATAATCCATCTTCGCATACCTCAACTTTCTTTTTCGTTCAGTATTATAGTATCACAAGCGAAAAAAGATATAAACAGAAATTGTAATTTTTCAGCGGTGGAAAAGCTGTTCAACAGCTGTAATTCTTTTTCTCTATGCGTTATAGAAGAGCGTTTTCTGTCCACAATATACAGCAGGAGGAGATTTGCTATGGATAAAAAAAGAACGGCCTTTGCCAATCGGATCTGCAACGAAAAAAGCTATCTGCAAATGGAGCTGCTGTCAGATTTGCACATCGCTTTCCCCAGACAGAATGCGAAGCTGGAAGCCGCATTGGAGGATATATGGAAGCGCAAGGTTCGCCATGTGGCAATTTGCGGTGATCTGACAAATAACGGCTATCCGTTTCAGATGAAACAGGTGCTTACGCAGCTGCAGGAATTCCCGATTCATATTCTGCCTGCATTGGGTAACCACGATCTCTATAATCTGTTTTCACGCACACAAAACCGCATTCATCCGGAATACCGGAAGCTGCTGCCACGACATGCGGAAAGTATTTATTTTGACCGGTATGTAGAAGGCATCCATTTTTATATTTTGAATAGTGAGCGGCCAAGCAAGAACGATATGATTCTCACCAAAAAGCAGGTGGACTGGCTGTTAAACGGATTAAAGCAGGATGATAAAAACAAGCCAGTATGCATCATCGCACACCAGCCGCTGCAGGATACCCATGTTATGAGTGAAGATCATACCGGTACGCAGCAGCACCTGCAGGTGGACATGCTGAAGGATGTACATCCGCATATCATTTTCATCAGCGGACATCTGCACAACAGCTTCGCCCTATGCGAGGTTCTGGCAAGACGCAATCTGTTTTTAATCAATCTGCCTTCCTTCGTACGTATAGAGCACGGGGATTCACAGGATCAGATCGGTTTCAATCTTCGTTTTTATGCGGATTTTCTGTATCTGCGGACACGGGATTATAAAAACCGGCGCTGGATCGTTTCCCATGAATATATTCTCGATATGAAAACGAGTGAGGTCATCAGCTTTGATGCGGATCTTCTGCCATCAGAACCTTTGTAAATATAATCAGGAAAAAAGCATACAATACAGCCGCCAGTCCGATAAAAAAGGTGACGGCCAGACTCAAAAGCGGCAGGATCCACAGCAAATTCTGTCGTTTTTGTATCAGATAATATTGTATCAGCAAAGCGGAAGCAGGAAGCAGCAGCCAGGCAATCACAAGCAGTTCGTTCATTTGGTATCCCTCTTGCTATACTATATGCGGCTGATGGAAGGAAATAAACAAAAAAGAAAAAAGCTTCCACATATTACTGTGAAAGCCGCCTATGTATCGGATTCCTCCTGTATCATAATCTGGGGATGCTCCAGCTCGTGCCGTACATAAATCGTGTAAGCCACAGCCTGCACGGTATTACGGATCAGGTCGACCACAAGACTTCCCTCATCATCACTTGGCGCATGATGCACTTTTTTATGGGCGAAAATGCATTTCAGACAGCATTCCAGCTCAGCACAGAAATAGTTATATGCCTGATCAATGGGATATTTGTAAATCTGCACACGAATCAGCTTGCTGATTTCATCCATGCGATACACCATCTTTAAGATACAGACCACCATCAGATAGGCAACGTGGTTCTTCGTATATTTCTTTTTGACGGGCGGGGAAACGATTCCGTGCTTCACATAATTATTGATCATGGTGGAGGTTACCATCTTTTCCTGATCCTTCGCATGAAACGGCTTCAGATATTCATTTAACAGGGTTACGACCTGATCCATATATAAATCCATATCCGGCAGTTCTTCCCAGCGGGGGCAATGAAACGCCGGTGCTTTTCTTTTCTCTATCATCATTATCACCAAGCATATCGTAGCATTCTGTCAATGAATTGTCAACTAATATATTGTACCAGTTTATATGTTTTTCAATACTAAATGATACCAATCCTTATATTTTAGCTTACTATAGCTGAAAACCGATAAAATAAGGGAAATTCAGCTCATACTCCCCTGCGACAGCCATCCTTTTATCAAACAGAAAGAAGCAATATAAAAGGCCGGCCTCTGCTTTCATGTTGTTTGCCAGACATAAGAAAACAGAAGCCTTCAACCAGCTACGGGTCATCGATTGATAACAGCTTCTGTTTAACATGAATCCTTAAGCAAAACAGCACACAGGCCTATGGCAATGTTATCTCATTGACATAATTGGTTTCAAATATCCGCTTTACTTCCTTTGTATCCGTACTTTTTCCCAATGCCCACATCAGCTTGGTAACACAGGCCTCGCTTGTCATATCATAGCCCTGAATCACGCCGTGCTGCAATACCTTCTGACCGGTCTGATAGATAGAGAAGTCACTGTATTCGTAAAGACACTGACTGCATACGACCACACTGATTCCGCGGGCGACGATTTCTTCCAGCTTGCTGATCAAATCACGACGCACAAAATTGATTCCACCGGCACCAAAGGCTTCGATGACGATACCGCGGATATCCATTTCCGCCAGCTTGTCGAACAGCAGCGGGTTCATGCCCGGTATCAGCTTGATCAGCACGACCTCCTTACACAGCTCATCCTCTAAAGCAAACGCATTCGTTGGATGAATCAGCAGCTGCCTGTTTATACGCAGACCTCTGGCATCCACCCGTCCGCACGGCTCTATGTTTACACTCTCAAAGGCGTCGAAATTCATCGTACGAACCTTAACAACACGTGTTGCCAGCATAATTTTTCTGTTAAAGCATACATACACACCTTGAATATCCTCACATACAGCGGTAAATGCCACACGAATATTTTCCACACCGTCACTCAGCGGATGAAGCAGCGGCAGCTGACTTCCTGTCATGATCAGGGGGATGTCCAGATTGCGCAGCATAAAGGAAAGCGCCCCGGCTGTATACGCCATCGTATCTGTACCATGGCTCAGAACAATACCGTCATACCCGCTTTTCGCCTCTGCAATGCGCCTTGCAATCAGCTGCCATTCCTCCGGCTGCATGTTACTGGAGTCCAGCCGCAGCAAATCCTCACAGGTTATTTCAATATCACCATGATGCTCACCGAGATAATGCAAAATTTCCTCGCTTGTCAGGGATGGCACCAGACCTTCTTCACTGGAACTGGATGCGATGGTTCCACCGGTTGTTAAAAATAATATCTTTTTCATCTTCCTACCTCATTTATCTAACCGCATATATTATACGCGTTATACTGGTATATTGAAAAGCTTTATTTCTTTATAAATCTTACTCCTTATCTGATTAGTTTCTACGGTATTCTGCTTTTTATGTAAGCATTCAATTTTTTTGTTTTTTTCAAAAAAAGTCTTGCGTACTAATTCTTCTTGTGGTATTATTAACTGGCATTCGCGATTAAATGATGGCGCGTTGGAGAAACGGTTAACTCACTTGCCTTTCACGCAAGCATTCACGGGTTCGAATCCCGTACGCGTCACCATGTGCAAATTTAACGAACTATGACAAATAGTTCGTTTTTTTATAAATCTGTGGTATCTGACTATAATCTTTCCTTAAAGTTTATAGTCAGGTACCACTTTTTTGTTATTCGGAGGTAAGGATATGGCTGACAAAACGGAGATTATACGCAATAAAAGAATCGTTTCTAACTTCACTCCACAAGAAATGGAGCAAGTTGAAGAACTTAGAACACGGTTAAATATCAACACCTATGGAAAATTAGTTCGTGTTATCTTACTTGCCGTTGCCAGAAATCCTGAGTTTGTGTTCCTTGCTTCTAAAGATAACACTTGGGATGACTTACCTGAGGATGTCAGAGAAAATATTGCATTGATCAGTAAGGTTGACGACACATTGGATATTCTGAATGATCAGGGGTTGTTCGATGAGGATGGAGAGGAGGTAAAGAATGATCCCGGGACTTGAGTTGATAAAAAAGATCCATGCCGGTGCTGATGATACCTGTTATTCCTCCATCCTTACCACTTGGGAAGAAAAATCGAGATATGAACGATTGGAAGAGCTGATGTCTCTTTTATGTAAAGGTATGGATATGCAAACGGCTGTAAATCAGCTACATATCACTCCGGCCGGCGCAAAAGCCTTGCTGAAGGATTGCGAACATATCCGGATGGATAAAGGAAAACGATGTATGTATGATCATATGCTGCAGACCTCTATCTTTCTGGACCAATGTGAAGAAATGATGTTCACTCAAGCGGAAGATGTCTATTATTCACTCAATAGCTTTTATAAGCCTGAGAAAGCCGGCAGTAATGTCAGACATATCAATGCTATGGTATTGGATTTTGACTATTACAAGGATGACAGGTTTATGGACTGGGAAGCTGAAAGATTTTACAAAAAGAAGATAAAGGACAAGCTTCCCTTCCCTCCGACTGCTGTTATGGATTCCGGTCGTGGTCTTTATGTCATCTATGCATTCCAGCACTGTTCCTACCATATGGAAGGTCTCTACAGAGCAATCATGAAGACATTCTATATCCGTTTTAAAGAATTATGTATCGATGCCGGTGCGATGCTCATCACGCAGGTGATACGACTACCCGGTACGATCAACAGTAAATCCGGAAGGAAAGTAAGGATCCTGCAGTATGAGGATACGGATTACCGTATTCAGGATTTCGCCGATATGCTTCCTTGGACACAGGAGGAGGTCGAGCAACATCGACTGAAGAAAAAGGAAAAGAAGAAGCCGGAGAAGGAAGTGAAAAAGGACATATCGGCGAGGAAACCTTATTTTAAAGATTTCTACGAAGACATGCGAAAGCTGATCATCCTAAGGAATCATAACGGCCAGTATGAAGGATACCGAGAGATGCTGCTGTACCTGGTCCGAGAAAGGGCTGTGTGGTCGGGATATACCGTGGAGGAATCTGTCGAACTGGCTAAGAAGCTGAATAAAGAAATGCATGATCCAATGACTACAAAAGAAGTCGAGGATGTATGTCGACCATCACCGGGACGGAGAACAACCTCGATAACAAAGATCATTGAAAAGTTGGACATCACGATATCCGAACAAAAAAAGCTAAAGATACTGAAACGAAAATGGCTGAAGAAATCCATATATGCCAAAAGGAAACGCAAAGATACATTGACGAATCTAACGCCCAAACAGCAGGAGCTCCTGGAAAGGAGAACGAGAGTATGCGAGCTGAAGAACGTACTTCATCTCAGGAACAAGGATATCGGCGATATCCTTGAGATCGACAGATCCACAGTTACAAGAGACCTGCAGCATATCAAGCAGCACCCCTCCAGATTCAAGATCCTGTTAAAAGACTACATGGATAGATTACAGGGAAGAAAAGAAACCGATGATTATCGACTACGCCTCACCTATCAAAGACAGGAACATCTTAACAAATGGATCGGCTATGCATATAGCGCACTTGATTATTTAGTCCGTGAACTGGATGTCTCGGTGAGCTGAGAATCGGTAGTGAAAGCCTGTGATACAGGCGTTAAAAAAGCAGGTATGCGAGTAAGGAAATAGAGAAAAAACTCCGGAAACGGCCTGAAAATGAGCCGTGGCGCATGTTCTCGGATGCGCATAGATGAAGGAGTTGCAAAAAAATAGGCAGCATTGAAGGATATGTGTAAGGGTGTTTTCGCAGAGATAGAACAACCATAAGTTTCCCCATTGATAGCCTTTCGAGGGGCATCCCCTTGCTAACGAAAACGAAAGAAAGGACAAGAACATGAAAGAATACAGTATAAAACTAAGACTTACAGCAACAGAGGCAGAAAAACTCGTAAAAGCTGCAGCACATCATGATCAGAAGGTTTCTGAACTGCTGGAATCCTTCGTATACGACTTGGTCTCTTCCGATGAGCATCGTGGAGGAGATGATGAGACGGCAGCAGCACATCAGTGGTATCAGAGACGCAATGAGGCGTTATACCCGCATCATACGACCCCGCTGACAGAGAGCGAGTCTCTGAAGCTGGCAAAGACAGATGCGCAGAAGCGCTGTATACAGGAGGCATTCCGCTATACTCCCCTTTACTTCGAATGGATAAAAGCAACAATGGTAGAGAATGGCGTGATCATGGAAGACCAGGATCATGAGTGCGTATACTTTTTTATCAATACATATAATACTGTCGAATTTGACGGTGGATACGGAAACAGCTGTAATGACCTGCAGCGCGTTTGTACATATGAAAAGATCTCGTGGAAGGAAGTGGAAACTCGCCTACGCAGCTATACGAAAGAACATCAACAGGAATTACAGTATCACCTGCGAGAATGTTTCAAACAACTGCCAAAACAAGACGACAGTATCGACTATGTGCAGATAAAGATGACGAGGGATATATATCGTCTGGAAGCTATGCTGCGTGAGATCCTTGGAAATTTCTGTTATGAGTGAGTCACTGTTCGAACTGGATGAAACAGGAGAAGGAGGTAGTGTGACATGAAGAAATCAAAAACAGGAAGGGTCCCTGCATGGGTACTATCACATCTGAAAAGATACGGTAATTGTGCCATCGGAAGGAAGATCGCAAAAGAACTCGGAGATGAATTATTGCCCCTCCTACGAGAAGAGGGTTACGATTGTGAGTTCCTCACGATCGATCATAGCGGGGAAGGAAAAAGCGGAACGACCTATCTCGTCAGATGCCTATGCGGAAACATAAGATAACAGCCGTACTTCATATGTTGGGCTACTTACATCAAGGCTGTGTCGGATATGCACAGCATATCGAAATGCAGAAATGGATCCGACAAAAAGGATTGCATAATGTCTATCACTTCATGTGGGAAACCTTCCAAGATGCTTGGAAGAGGTGAAAGCGTCATGAATAGAACGGAACGGAAACATATGTCATGAAGCTCATTGATAAAGGATAAGACGAAAACGGAAGAAAGGAAAAACAGAAATGAAGAAACATATCAGACGTATCATCATCGCATCGGCAATCATACTATCAGCCGCATTACCTGGATTGAAGAAACTGCAGCCGTTGGAACAGGAAGGCGTGAAGCTGACAAAATGCATAGATGGCGATACCGCCCATTTCATGATCGATGGGCAAGATACGACGGTGCGATTTCTAGCCATCGATACACCGGAGACGAAAAAGCCAAACACGCCGGTACAACCCTATGGCAAAGAAGCAAGCCGATATACATGTGATGCCCTTAGCAGCGCAAAAGAGATCCGTTTGGAATATGAAAAAGAAAAGGACGATAAGTATGGAAGGTGTCTGGCGTGGGTGTTCGTAGATGATGAATTACTGCAGGAAAAGCTCATACGAAAGGGATACGCCAAAGTAGCGTACCTATACGATGAGTATACGTATACCGGCAGATTGCAAAAAGCAGAGAAAGAAGCGAAAGAGCGAGAGCTGGGTCTATGGGATAAGGAATAAGGAGAATTTTATGAATGAAAAAGAGAATCCACACGTATAAGTTTACGATTTATTTTGATAGTAATGCAAATTGTGAATGTGAGACTGAAGAAATATCTTACGAGGAACTCACAAAGATGTTGGATATGCCAGTGAAACAGGCATTGAATAAGTTTGGATATATAAATTTAAGAATAGAAGTATTAGACCATGAGGAGATGAAATTATGTCACATACAAAACAATATGAGCTGATCATAGAGCGTGCAAAGGATATGCAGATCATACAGATGGAGGAGGATCTTCTTGGAATCATGATGGATCTTGAAAGTGCAGATGAGACGTTCCACGTACGTTGGGATGACTTATTGGCCGCAGATGATTTCAACTTCGTACATGATGTTTGCGGCATCCGGAATCACATCGTCCGGGATAACTTCCCATCACATGATTTTGGATACTTCGTACCACGTTTTGCGGGAGATAGGACATGATGATCCTGCGGTTAGAATTCGTACACGAAAGTGAAAGGACGCAGCTTCTAAAGAAGATCCGGGAGGATTATATCATCGTAGAAGAAAGTAAGGTGACCCCTTCCAAAAAGAAAAACAGCAAGAAGCTGCTGCAATTCATAGAAATAGAGAAACGGATCTAGCGGTACCACTCACTGGTACAACGAAAACGAAAACAAAAACGTAAAGAGGAGAAATAGAAATGAATAAAATCATCGCTATAACAAACAGAAAAGGTGGCAGTGGAAAGACGACGACCGCCAAGAATCTAGCATACGATCTCACACTGAACGGGAAACATGTGCTGCTCATCGATCTGGATCCACAATGCAATGCGACCGAAGGGCTGACGAGTAGAAAGTATACCCGGACTGTCATCGGGATGCTGGAATGGATGCCGATACGAAAGTGTATCTACAAAACAAGGTTCAAAGATCTGGATATCCTGCCGGGTAATGATTATCTTGCCAGTACAGAGGTACAGGACGATATCTTGATAAAACAGGTATTACCAATCCGAGAGGATTATGATCACATCATCATCGACACATCGCCCTATTTCAATAAGCTCACCGCAGAAATACTTAAGATCAGTGACCTGGTCATCATCCCAACCCTGCTGGAAGACGATTCTATGAGAGGCGTCATGACGACAATCCGGGAACTGATGGCATTGTTTGGGGAAAGCATCCGCTGCAGGGTCCTGGCAACGATGGTGGACAGAAGCAAATATGCAGAGAATCTATTTACAGCTTTGAAAGAGGATATCGGAACATTATGCTTCGACACCTATATCCGGGAAAATCGGATACCAGTCCGAAGAGCAAGGCAGCATCATGCGCCGCTCTCTTATCGCTACCGGTATACATCGAAGGCTGCCAGAGACTACGAAAGGCTCACAAAAGAAATACTGGAGGTAATATGATATGGCGAAGAAAAGTATCCTCGGGGAATTCATGCAAAGCTCTGCAGGAAAAAAAACTGGGCTTTGACAATCACATCATGAATATCCATTACACGAAGATAAAGCGACCGCAACGGAATCGCGAATTAAGAAGAATCGATGAATTGGCTGAAGATATCCGGGAGGACGGTCTGGAAAACAACCTTCTGGTGCGAAAGATAGAAAATGACAGATACGAAGTAGAACTGATCGGAGGGGAACGCCGATATTCTGCGATCCTGCGGAATATCGAACATGGAGATATGACCTACGAATATATCCCCTGTAAGGTCTTGACGATGAGTGATATAGACGCACGGAAACGGCTGATCCTCAATAATATTGAAAATGATCCGTTGACGAATGCCGAAAAACTGGAAGCTGTCGAGGAACTGAAAGAGATATACAAAGCAAAGAAGGAGGCCGGTGAAAACATCCCGGGGCGTATCCAGTCGATCATCGCAAGTGAGATGGGGCTGAAGAAATCCCAGGTAGCCAATTATGAAAAGATCCTGAATCATGCATCAGAGGAAGTCAGAGAGAGCATCCGGAAAGAAGAACTGCCTCTTGATGCCGCTGCGACACTGGTGGATCTGGATGAAGAGGAACAACGCCGATTTCTAAACGAACATGATACCTACAGTAAGAAAGCGGTGGAATCCTACAAAGAAGCAAAGCATGCGCAAGAGCAGCCGATCGAAAAGCAACTCTATTATGATGAACACGATGAGATTCAAGAAATCGATATAGAGGATGTAGATCAAAGGAAGGATACAGAGGATGAGGAAGCCTTAGAAAGTGAAGCATGGGACAGCATAACAGATACGCCCCCTGTAGAAACGATCGAGGATATCATGACGGATATCGTCAATAACATGGAGAAACTGGAGCCGAAACTCCGTGGTGTCGAATTCCGTAATGAATATGCACAGTTTCAAAAGATCCAACGAGAGATCGATACATTGATGGAAGGATTAGGTCTGGTCTGTGAAGAGGCGTAGGTCCTATATCTTTGTACCAGTGACTGGTACAAGGTCGTGCACAACACGAGGACACATAAGGAGGAGAAATGAAAAATCGCAGAACTGATATATCCTGCAGGATAAAAAAAGCAATCGTAAGTGTAGCGATCAATGTGACCACGATCGTACAAGAGCTATACGCAGAGGACCGAAAAGAGCTGATCGCTCAGATATCTGAAAGGAAAAGAAGAAAATATAAAGTTGCTTTGCATATGGTCAACATAAGCAAAACGATCACACAGCTTGCGATGAATTATCTGCTCATGAAGATCATGTGGCAGATCGTCATGGATCCACCATTCGGCAAAGAAACGTACATGTTCTCATTCGAAGCCTGTCGTGCGTTGTTTGTTTGCTTCGCTGTGATCATCGTCGATATTGAATGCACGATGTGGAGGATGTGTGAAAAGAAACCTATCAATATAGATAAATACCTTCGTATGCTCCCCTACCTGCCGATCAGTGGTGTCATATATCTATTCATAGCAGATATTGGAAACACAGATATCCTTTATCATATATTCCTTATCTTCCTTCTATTTTCGATATGTAAATCTCTGTCGAAAGCTATGGAACCTATCGTTTATCCATATTCCTCTATATCTCAGTAAACAACGAAAGATCAAGTGTACCAGTGAGTGGTACAGCAAAGAAAGGAGTACGTGCATATGATATCTAAAGTTGACAACTATAAAGAACTGGGCTTGAACTCTGAAACTGCTACAGTGTTTAACCTGAAGACTAAAGAACAAGTTATCCTGAATACTTGGTACGGTGGTGAAATGAAGAAAGGTATGTTCTC
>ENA-OQCB01000698-OQCB01000698.1-human-gut-metagenome-genome-assembly--contig:-NODE-698-length-15014-cov-4.870155_pt1 | contig 15014 bp, 17 predicted proteins | sample MGYA00242493_ERZ504568 | MGnify/ENA primary metagenome ERZ504568 (study PRJEB26092, sample SAMD00036229) | human gut metagenome | host: Homo sapiens | study: EMG produced TPA metagenomics assembly of...
CTAATCGCATTGGCATTAATACAAAAAAGACAGAAATTAACAGTATAAACATGACTATTTTAAGAAAAAATGTCAATCATTGTGTAAATGTATCATACCATCACAGAACCCAATAGTGAAGGTCAAAAAAGCCGGATCAATCAAATGTAAAGCAATGCAAAATATCTATTCTATATAAGAATATAACGAAACAGATAACAAGTATCTTTACTCGTCAAAATATCTTTATCTTTTAAGATTAGATATAAATCTTCACAGGACCGCTTGCCTACACCATGTAATTTGCCCAATGCGTCAAAACCATTTTTCTTGATAAACCGCAACAGGTCCTCCAACAGATAGATATTATACCTCCTAAGGTTCCGTAAGATTCTCGGTTGTATCTCCAAATATTCCAAAGGAGTGGAAAGTTTATCCACACATTCCGCAGGTATATCATATTCTTTGAGTGGAACAAAGACTTTAAATTGTCCGCAAACAACATTGTTCCTGTGTAAAACAGCCTTATAGTTTCTATACCGAAGATGGACTGATTGAAGCCTTTGCTGTTCTTGAACCAGACTTTCCCAACAACGACTTACTTCCCTTACGCCTTCCTCATACATGAAAATTAATTCTCGTATGGAAAGATTATACCTGTAGGACAGATCGGATATATCAGTCCCTGTCATCAGGGAATAAAAAATATCCTGCCTCTTTTCATCCCTTACATACATGGACATCATTTTGACAAGATCCTTATAAAGACGGAAACAATATACCGACAAGCCATGTGCACTGAAGAAGAAATAAAAGTCTTTTCCTTCTTGCTTACTTTTTGAATAGAAGATTCCATATTGCTTAATATTGTATTAAAAAAGACAGGTATTTATCATACGGTCAAATTTTATCTTTTTTGCTTTCGCTCCGCAATTCTGTCGGAGTTAGCCCAAACAGTCTTTTACAATAGCAGGTGAGATGGGCGGGAGAACTAAATCCAAATTCCATGGCTATTTCCCGGAAAGCAACATCCGGATCACAGACTTTCTCACGAACAATCTCAGCCTTCCGTTCCTGCATCCATTGATAGGGGCTCTGGTTAAAACAATCTTGGAACTTGCGGTTGAAAGAGCGTTCTGACACACAACACAAACTGGCAAATTCTTTCACAGATTTCACTTTCCGATAATTTTCCAGCACAAAATCTTCAAATTTTCTTCCTACTCCGGATGTTCCTGAAAAGAAGGAAGCAAGCTCGGGCTTGGTATAAAATCCCCTCAATACAAGTATTATTTCCTGTTGTTTGAGAATGTGCATATGCCTACATAATAATCCTGCATCCAGATAAATAAGCAACTGCCTTAACACGTGAAGCAGCGGTTTGCGAATTAGAAGAATACAGTTATCCCTCTCTCCCAACTTGTCACGGGAAATAGAATCAAAATACATTTTGTCACAAGCCGTTATCTGTTTGTTCCAAAACAATAAAAGACATTCTGCCGGTACAACACTTTTAATCCGGTTCTCCTCCCGCTGTGGAATAAGGAGCATCCTGTTTCTGAGAAGAGAAATATGATGTTCCTGCCCTATATCAACTAACAATTCTCCTTTCAACAGGAATAAAATACAAAAACAGCTGTCATTATCAACTTGCCCACATTCTTGTGCAGCTAATTTATATCGAGTAAACCCACTTGCAAAATTAAGCTGATAATTAAAGCAGGAGCGGTGCTCAGACAAATTAAGTAGTTTCATGTTATATCTTAAAATAATTATGTTTAGAAAACATCGTAATCAAGATGTTTGTTTTTAACAAAAAAGACATATATTTTTAGATATCAGACAATTAAAACATGCTTATAATTTCACGCCTGTTTCCCTGATTTTTCTGCAATCAAAGTTTTTTATTGCAGCTATTTTTAGATGTATCATTGAAAATAGTTATATTTGCGACTAGTTTATTAGGACAGATATGAGCCAGCATTAAAATCGGTATATAAGTTTCTGATAATCAGATATAAATATAAAATTACATGATTATTTCCAATTCTTAAAAATATTCGTGTAGTTTTGCGCAAAACTTTAAAAATATGATACAGTCAATGACAGGTTACGGCAAAGCTACTGCCGAACTTCCAGAAAAGAAAATAAACGTAGAAATCAAGTCGCTCAACAGCAAGGCAATGGATTTATCCACTCGCATCGCCCCGGCTTATCGTGAAAAAGAAATAGAAATCCGTAACGAGATTTCCAAGGTTCTGGAGCGCGGAAAAGTAGATTTCAGCCTGTGGATCGAGAAAAAAGAGGGCGCCGAGAGTGCAACACCTATCAACCAGGCATTGGTGGAAGGATATTACAAACAGATTCAGGCTATCTCGGAAAACATCGGCATTCCTGTCCCTACGGATTGGTTTCAAACGTTGCTCCGTATGCCGGACGTGATGACGAAAACGGAAATCCAGGAATTATCGGAAGAGGAATGGAAAGTAGTGCACGCCACGGTGCTTGAAGCGATTAATCATCTGGTAGATTTCCGCAAACAGGAAGGTGCCGCACTGGAAAAGAAGTTCCGCGAAAAGATTGCGAATATCTCGCTGTTGCTCGAAAAGATCGCTCCTTATGAGAAAGAACGGGTAGAAAAGGTGAAAGAACGCATCACGGACGCACTCGAAAAGACGTTGAGCGTAGATTATGACAAGAACCGTCTGGAACAGGAATTGATTTATTATATCGAAAAATTGGATGTAAACGAAGAAAAACAACGCCTTGGCAATCATCTGAAGTATTTTATTAGTACTATGGAAAGCGGTAACGGACAGGGGAAAAAGCTCGGATTTATCGCACAGGAAATGGGCCGGGAAATCAACACATTAGGTAGCAAGTCCAATCATGCGGAAATGCAGAAGATTGTTGTCCAGATGAAGGATGAACTGGAACAGATCAAGGAACAGGTACTGAATGTAATGTAATTTCAAATAGAAAGAATCACATGACAGGTAAATTAATTATTTTCTCCGCCCCGTCAGGCTCGGGCAAATCTACTATCATCAACTATCTACTGACACAGCATTTGAATCTTGCGTTTTCTATTTCCGCAACAAGCCGCCCGCCGCGCGGAACGGAGCAACACGGGGTTGAGTATTTCTTTCTCACTCCGGAGGAGTTTCGTTGCCGTATCGAGAACAATGAGTTTCTGGAGTACGAGGAGGTGTATAAAGACCGTTACTACGGCACACTGAAAGAACAGGTGGAAAAACAGTTAAAAGAAGGTCAGAATGTGGTGTTTGATGTAGATGTAGTAGGCGGATGCAACATCAAGAAGTTTTACGGTGACCGTGCATTGTCGGTATTTATCCAACCGCCTTCGGTAGATGAACTGCGCTGCCGACTGGAAGGTCGCGGCACAGATGCGCCGGAAGTAATCGAAAGCCGCATCGCCAAAGCGGAATATGAGTTGAGCTTTGCTCCGCAGTTCGATTGCGTGATCGTTAATGACGATCTGGAGACGGCTAAGGCGGAAGCTTTGAAAGTAATTAAAAAGTTTTTGGAGGCCTAGTTAATTGTCTTTTGCCAGACAGAAAGATACAAATGAAGAAACATAAAACCGGAATCTTTAGCGGCTCATTCAACCCGATTCATATCGGACATCTTGCCTTGGCCAATTATCTTTGCGAATACGAAGGGTTGGACGAAATCTGGTTTATGGTCAGCCCACAGAATCCCTTAAAAACGCAGTCCGAATTATGGAGTGACGGGCTGCGTCTTAAATTGGTGGAGTTATCTATCAACGGTTATCCGCATTTTCAAGCTTCGGATTTCGAGTTTCACCTGCCACGTCCCTCTTACAGCGTGCATACATTGGAAAAGCTACGCGCTGCTTATCCCGAACGGGACTTCTATTTCATTATCGGCTCTGACAACTGGGCGCGTTTCGACCGTTGGTATCAGTCGGAGCGTATCCTAAAAGAGAACAACATTCTGATTTATCCCCGCCCCAACTACCCCGTAAAAGAAGATGAATTGCCGGAAACTGTACGCCTCGTCCATTCACCTGTATTCGAGATCAGTTCTACATTTATTCGCAAAGCACTGGACACAGGAAAAGATATACGGTATTTTCTGCATCCGGCAGCTTGGGAATATATAAAAACAAATTTACAATACTACTCCGCCAACCGATGAAGCGTTATCATTACCACTTCTGCCGGTGCACCAATGCGAATCGGGAGTTGTGAAGTGCCGATTCCGTTTGTTATAATAAGGGGAATTTTTGCGGTGTTGTAGGCCAGCCCGGTTAAGAAGCGGTTTCCGTAATGAGAATTTAACACCGGGGCGACTCCAAAGACACGGACTTGTCCGCCGTGGGTATGCCCGGCCAGAGCAAGGTCGGTGTTAGCCACCGAAACATCTTCGATATAGTCCGGTGTATGTACTAATAATATGACAAAATCTTTGGGAGAGAGTGCCAATGTAGGCGACACGCCGTTGTGTGTCAAGTCGAAAGGATTGCGTACGCCTGCGATAATGATCTGCTGGCCGTCTTTCCGAAGAGTATCTACCTCATGTTCCAACACCCTCATCCCATAATGTTTCATTGTACGGACAATTTCGTCGTGACAGCGTTCGTAATCATTGTTTCCCATTACGCCGTATGTCCCCATGGGCGTTTTCACACGGGAAAGGGCAGCGAACAAAGGTTCCACATATTCGCAACCTTCCTGATAGTCACCTCCCATTAGCAGGACATCGGCCTTTTGGGCAATCAACAGACGGACAAGGTTGTTCAGTCCTTGTTCTTTCAACAGGCTTTTATAATGCAAATCGGAGACGAAGGCGATGCGGAAACCTTCAAAAGCTTCGGGAACATCCCGGTGAGTGAAATCATATTTCACGACACGGTCGACACCTGTATAAGCGGATGACACACTTTCGGTTGATGAAGTAATTTTGGCTTCACGAAGTACACGATCAACAGATTCGGTTCCGGCAATGGTTTGTTTCTTTGCCGGTTCACTTTTCTTTTCTTTCGAGACATCCAGCTCTTTGAGTCCGGCATGATCCGGCGCAAAAACATCTGCCGGGACAGTGGAAGCGGTATCCGCATGAACGGAATCTGTATTTAAAACAGGCGAAGGCAAAGTGGACACCATATTTTTCTTCGACTTACAAGAGGCCAGCGAAAGCAGTGTCAACAAGATAACGGAATAAATTATTTTCTTCATTTTCTCTTAATTTGAAGTATTTTGAAGTATTTCGGGGGTGCAAAGATACGAAAAATCATCTATCTTTGTCCGTCAAAACTCTCTATAATATATTAAAGCATGAAAGAAATAAAGCGTAACTCACTGCAAGCATGGATATTAGCGGCACGCCCCAAGACTCTGACAGGTGCAGTTACTCCCGTTTTAATAGGTACTGCACTTGCCGCCATGGACGGGCATTTTGAATGGTTACCTGCACTAATCTGTTGCGTGTTCGCCAGCCTGATGCAGATTGCCGCCAACTTTATCAATGACCTTTTTGACTTCCTCAAAGGGACGGACAGGGAAGACCGCCTGGGGCCTGAACGCGCCTGTGCGCAAGGTTGGATTTCTCTTCAGGCAATGAAAACGGGAATCATCGTCACGGTTGCCCTTGCCTGCCTCATCGGTTGCACGCTGCTTTTCTATGCGGGGTGGGAGCTGATTATCGTCGGCGTTCTCTGTGTACTTTTTGCTTTTCTCTATACAACCGGACCTTATCCCCTATCCTACAACGGTTGGGGAGATGTTTTAGTAATCATTTTTTTCGGTTTTGTCCCCGTAGGTGGAACCTACTATGTGCAAGCGCTAACATGGACGCCGGATGTTACCGTAGCCTCACTCGTTTGCGGACTGCTCATTGACACTTTACTTGTTGTCAATAATTACCGCGACCGCGAAGCGGATGCACGAAGCGGAAAACAAACCATTATCGTCCGTTTCGGTGAGAAGTTCGGACGCTATTTTTATCTGGCACTGGGAATAACAGCGTCCTTGCTCTGTCTCCGGTTCTTGAGTGAAGGACATTTTTATGCGGGACTGCTTCCGCAACTTTATCTGATCCCCCACTTCTTCACATGGAAAAAAAATGGTACGTATATATAATGGTAAAAAACTAAACAACATATTAGGCGAAACGTCGCGTAATATGCTGCTCATGGGAGTCCTTTTGTCGTTAGGGCTATTATTAGGTTGAAAGTTGAAAGTGAAAATTACCGGGTTAGCATTATTAACAAGACAAGACATTAACAGTTATACGTTATTAACGACTTATTATACGTTATTAGTGACTTATTATTTAGCGACACACGTGTTTTCTTATGGGTTCTTTGTCAAATTTGACGACAAGATAAATTAGGGAAAAATAATTCAACAGTTCATAGTCGATAGTATCCAATACTCTCCTCCTTCGGGAAGGAGGAGTCCCCGTAGGGGGAGGTGGTAGGTGAGTACATGAGTCTATTATTAAAACAAATAGGCGCACCTACCACCCCGGCTTTCAGCCACCCCTCCTTCCCGGAAGGAGGGGAATGGAGTTACCACCGACTTGTTAAATGCACATTATAATTATATCTAAAGAAAAACCTTCTTTTTTCTAACGTTCTTTTTCTATCTCCTATTATCAATCCTCTATTATCTTATTTTCTCCTACTATCTTATCTTCCTCTATTATCAATCTCTTACTGTCTTATCTTCCCCTATTATCAATCTCCTACTATCTTATCTTCCTCTATTATCAATCTCCTACTATCTTATCTTCCTATTTCCCGTACATTTTTTCGTAATAGCCTTGATAATCTCCGCTAGTTACTTCTTCCACCCACGGCTGGTTATTCAAGTACCATTCGATAGTCTTCACAATGCCGACTTCGAATTTCGTTTCGGGATACCAACCTAAGGCATTGGTAATTTTGGTCGGGTCGATTGCGTAACGCTGGTCGTGTCCGAGGCGGTCTTTGACAAAAGTAATCAAATCCTCGTTAATCCAGTCGATTGAGATTTCTCCGTTTTCACCTTTCACTTTCTTTTTAAGCATTTGGCGATATTCGGGATGTTCCGTCATCAAGCGGTGAATGGTCGAGATAGTCAGTTTCACAATTTCGAGGTTTGTCTTTTCGTTGTGTCCACCTACGTTGTAGACCTCTCCCTCTTTGCCTTCGCGCACAACGAGGTCAATCGCCTTGCAATGATCTTCCACATACAACCAGTCACGCACGTTACTTCCGTCGCCGTAGACAGGCAGATGTTTACCTTCAAGGATATTCTTGATAATCAATGGAATCAGTTTTTCCGGGAAATGATACGGGCCGTAGTTATTTGAGCAACGGGTAATCGTAACCGGCATTTTATAAGTGTCGTGATAGGCCATAACGACCATATCCGCGCTAGTCTTGGAAGCGCTGTACGGGCTATGCGGACAAAGCGGCGTAGCCTCCGTGAAAAACCCTTCAGCACCTAGAGAGCCATACACTTCGTCGGTAGAAACCTGATGATAACGCACACCTTTCCTCCAAGTCGGGTAGCCCTGTTCGTCCTTGCCCATTACCCACGCGCGGCGTGCACAGTCCAACAAGTTCTGCGTGCCGAGAATATTAGTAATCAAGAACAACTGCGGGTTTTCAATGCTACGGTCCACATGGCTTTCGGCAGCGAAATTCACCACGTAATCGAAGCGATACTCAGCAAACAGACCGTCTACTACTTCGCGGCTGCAAATATCTCCCTTGATAAAAAAGCAGCGTTCATTGTCGATATCCTTGGCAATGGTTCCCAAATTTCCTGCATACGTCAAAGCATCCAGAATCACGACCTTCACGTCGCTATGTTTTGCCAGAATATACTTAATGTAGTTTGCGCCGATAAATCCTGCGGCACCGGTCACCAGATAAGTTTTCATATATTTCTTATTATGTTGATTTTAGGATTGTTTTGCCAGTTCAATAAGGTATTTGCCGTATTCCGTCTTTTCGAGTTGCCGGCCGAGCAGAAGCAGCTGTTCCGTCGGAATCCAGCCCTGACGCCATGCGATTTCTTCGATGCAACTGACATAAAAACCTTGACGGTTCTGAATGGTGGCAACAAAGTTGGAGGCTTCCAGCAAACTGTCACAGTTACCGGTATCGAGCCATGCAAATCCACGTCCGAAAAGTTCCACTTTCAGCGTGTCTTCTTCCAGATAGAGGCGGTTTAAGTCCGTTATTTCATATTCTCCACGGGCGGAAGGACGGAGGGCGGCAGCCTTTTCCGTCACGGTAGCGTCATAGAAATACAATCCGGGAACGGCATAATTGCTTTTCGGAACGGCAGGTTTCTCTTCCAGGGAAACGACTTTGCCCGTCTCGTCAAATTCCACCACACCGTAAGCGCGGGGATCTTTCACGTAATAACCGAATATGCAAGCTCCTTTCTCCACACTGGCAGCACGGCGGAGCATGGCGGAAAATCCCTGGCCGTAGAACATATTATCGCCCAAAATCAGACATCCCGGTTCACCGTTCAGGAAATCGGCTCCCAATACGAAAGCCTGTGCCAGACCGTTGGGTTGCTCCTGCACCTGATAAGAGAAGGACATTCCCAGTTCTTCACCTGTTCCCAGCAGATCGCGGAACATCGGCAAGTCACGTGGAGTAGAGATAACCAATACTTCGCGTATTCCCGCCAACATCAGTGTAGACAACGGATAATAAATCATCGGCTTGTCGTACACAGGCATAATCTGTTTAGAAATCGCCTTAGATAGCGGATAGAGGCGGGTAGCACTTCCACCGGCCAGAATAATTCCTTTCATGTTCGTCTTTGTTATTCATTCACTGGCTGCAAAGGTCGGAAAGAAATCCGAAATGACAAAAATAATGCGAAGTTATTTATCCGCCAGCTCGATAACTTCCAAATCCTTGAACGCTCCTTCGTCAATGACAAACCGCACCAATGTACGTACTTTATGAAATCCGGACATTCCCGCCGCTCCCGGGTTGATGTGCAGCATATCCAACGTTTTGTCATATTTCACCTTTAATATATGAGAGTGCCCGCTGATAAAGAGTTTCGGCGGCCGCGTCATCAGGCTTCCGACAATGGAAGGATCGTACTTTCCCGGATAGCCTCCGATGTGTTTTATGAGTACTTCCGCACCGTCCACCGTAAAACGGTTCACCTGCGGAAACAACTTCCGGATTTCCTGCCCATCAATATTCCCGTAGACTGCCCGTAACGGCCGGAAAGCCGCCAATTTTTCCGCTACTTCCAACGAACCGATATCGCCCGCGTGCCAGATTTCATCGCACGGTTCAAAATATTCCAGGTATTTCTCGTCCCAGTAAGCGTGAGTATCTGATAATAATCCTATTCTTGTCATAATTTTCTTTGTTTAATCCCGCAAAGATACTATATTTGGAAAAATCTTAAAGTACATGGAAAGCAAATATAATTATTTCAAGCGAGATATCAGTTGGCTCTCATTCAATTACCGCGTATTGTTGGAGGCAACGGATGAACATTTGCCGCTCTACGAGCGGATTAACTTCATCTCAATCTACTCTTCCAATCTGGAGGAGTTTTACAAAATCCGGGTGGCCGACCATAAAGCAGTGGCTTCCGGAGCGACGGAAAGCGATGAAGAAACCGTACAATCTGCCCGTGAACTGGTAGAGGAAATCAACCGGGAAGTCACCCGGCAGCTGGACGACCGTGTGCACATCTACGAACAGAAAATACTCCCCGCCCTACGTAGAAACCATATCATTTTCTATCAGGACAGACACGTGGAGCCGTTCCACCAACAATTTATCAAAGATTTTTTCCGGGAAGAAATCTTCCCTTACCTGCAACCCGTACCGGTATCGAAGGACAAAATCGTCTCTTTCCTCCGGGACAACCGCCTCTATCTGGCCATACGAGTTTATCCGAAAAAAGAGAATGAGACAGAGCAATGGCAACAGCCGTATTACTTCGTCATGAAACAGCCTTATGCCAAAGTGCCCCGTTTCATCGAACTTCCCGCACATGAGAAAGACCATTATCTGATGTTCACCGAAGACATCATCAAGGCGAACTTAAACCTGATCTTCCCCGGCTACGACGTCGACTCCAGCTACTGCATCAAGATCTCCCGCGACGCTGACATCCTGATTGACGACACCGCCAGCAGCGCCGACCTTGTAGCCCAACTGAAGAAAAAAGTAAAGAAACGCAAGATCGGCGACGTCTGCCGCTTCGTCTACGACCGCGCCATGCCGCAAGACTTCCTCGATTTTCTGGTGGACGCCTTCCGCATCCAGCGTGACGAGCTTGTCCCCGGCGACAAGCATCTGAATCTGGAAGACCTGCGTCACCTCCCCAACCCGAACAAGTCGCTCCACAGCCTTGAGAAGCCAAAGCCGATGAAGCTAACCGTCCTCGACGAGAAAGAATCCATTTTCAACTACGTCGCCCGGAAGGACCTGCTCTTATATTATCCGTATCATTCCTTCGAACACTTCATCCATTTCCTTTATGAAGCCGTTCATAACCCGGAAACGCGGGAAATCATGGTCACACAATACCGTGTGGCAGAAAACTCCGCCGTTATCAACACCCTGATAGCCGCCGCCCAAAACGGCAAGAAAGTAACCGTATTCGTTGAGCTGAAAGCCCGCTTCGATGAAGAGAACAACCTTGCCACCGCCGAAATGATGCAAGCCGCCGGCATAAAGATAATATATAGTATCCCGGGACTGAAAGTGCATGCCAAGGTAGCCCTCGTCCGCCGTCGCGGACAGAACGGCGAGAAGCTCCCCAGCTACGCTTATATCAGCACCGGCAATTTCAACGAGAAGACTGCCACCCTCTACGCCGACTGCGGCCTGTTCACCTGCCGCAAGGAAATCGTGAACGACCTATACAACCTCTTCCGCACCCTGCAAGGTAAAGAAGACCCCAAATTCACGACTCTCCTTGTCGCCCGCTTCAACCTCATCCCCGAACTGAACCGCCTCATCGACCGTGAAATAGAACTTGCCGACCAAGGCAAGGGTGGACGTATCATCCTCAAGATGAACGCCCTCCAAGACCCTGCAATGATTAACCGCCTCTATAACGCCTCCGAACACGGCGTTCAGATCGACCTCATCGTCCGTGGCATCTGCTGTCTCATCCCCGGACAGTCATACAGTCGTAACATCCGTGTCACCCGTATTGTAGACAAAAAAAAATATTTATAGATATAATTATATTAACTTTACATATGAAAAACTTTAAAAATATCGGTTATTTATTGCAAAATATTGATGAAAAGAGGAAAAAACCATGTTGGATAAAATCGTACCTGTGGACAAGGATCTGTGTTCTACGCTTCTGCTTGGCACATACTCCTTTCCGGCTGAAATTTTCTATGACAATCTGGATGAGTATGCCAATAATTTTGTGAACTGGCACCAGCAGAAGCAGGTGGAGATATCACTGATCCTGGAAGGGGAGGCAGAGGTACAGGTTCTGGAGAAAAAGACAAGACTTAGGGCAGGGGGAGGCCTTTTTGATATTTCCGGATGCGCTCCACACGCTGAAAAAGGGAAGCGGGCAGACGGTCAGATACCGCACCATTATATTTGATCCGGTTCTGCTGTATGGGTATAAAGGGAGCTTTTATTATGAAAAGTATTACCGGACATTTGCGAAAGCCCGGCCCTTCTATCATTTTGCCGATACGGGAGAATGCTGGGAAAAAGAGGCAGTGGAGAATCTGTCCTGGATCTTTGCCCATTTCGGAGAGGCCTCCCCGCACAGGGAGCTGCTGGTCTGTGAGCATCTGCAGCGTCTGTGGCTGCTGCTGTGTGAAAATCTGTTTGATGCCGGGGGGAAGATTGATTACAGCGCGCAGGAACAGCAGGCGCACAGCCGTACTGCTCAATTTCCTGCATGAACATTACAGGGAGAAATTCACCCTGGAGCAGCTTGCGGCCTCTGCCCATATCAGCAAAGGGGAGTGCTGCCGTTTTTTTAAGAAGATGGTGCACATGACTCCCTGGGAGTATCTGCTGGAATACCGGCTTTCCCGGAGTATGGAGCTTCTGGAAAAGAAGGATTTGAATATATCGGAGATCGCGGAGATGACAGGGTTCTGTACAGTCAGCTATTATATTACGGCTTTTAAGCGAAAGACCGGGGATACGCCTCTTGAATACAGGAAAAAAAGAAGCATATCTGCACTATCGCAAAACGCGCTGCCGGGTACGGAGCAAACAGTGACGCTGACAAAATAGTTTTGTGTAAAAATGAAGCAGTGGGGCTTTACAAGAGGGGCGGATAGTGATACTATATAGATGAACGATATATAGATTATCTATATAGTGACGGACAGCGACAGATCTTCATTTCTGCCTCTGCAGTCAGGGTTGAAGAAAGGGGATGAATGCTTATGAAAACCAGGATGGGAAAAATCATATTGAGTGCAGCCGCTCTCATCTTCAGTATTTTGGCGGCGTGTATCGGAATGGGACTTCTGGCAGACTCGGGCCTGACATTTGTGATGCGGCTGCTGTGCGGCCTTTGTTTTATGTGGGTGCCCATATTCGTGGCAGCTATGATCGCCACTCTGTTCAGAAAGTGAGTATTGCGGCGCTGCAGACGGCATCATCTGCTGAGAGGAGGAACAGTAATGGAAGCAAATAAACTGGATAAAAGCCTGCTGTCAGGCAGTACAACGCTTTTGCTGCTTCAGCTTTTGTCGGAGCGGGAAATGTATGGATATGAGATGATCGAAACGCTGAGGGATAGGTCGCAGAATGTATTTGAACTGAAAGCAGGCACCCTTTACCCGCTTCTTCACGGACTGGAGGAGAAGGGATTTCTGGAGGCGTACGAGAGGGAAGCAGGCGGAAAGACAAGAAAATACTACAGGATCACAAAAAAAGGGCACAGACATCTGGACGGAAAAAAGGAAGAATGGGAGACATACGAAACGGCAGTCAGACGTGTACTGGGAGGGCCGGCCTATGAAGGTTCATGAGTATCTGAAGACTGTGGAAGAACAGATCCGGTGCAAGAGTATATGGGAAGATATCAGAACGGAGCTGCTGGGACATATTGAGGAGGATACGGAATATTTCCGGAGAAAGGGAATGAGCCGGGAGGAGGCTGTGGAAAGGGCCGTGGAGGAGATGGGCGACCCGGTGGAGACGGGGATTGAGCTTGACAAGGTGCACAGAACACGGCTGGATGTAAAGCTTCTGCTGTTTTTTATAGGGATCGACCTGCTGACTGTAGTGCTTGCGATTGCGTATTTTAAGGGTGAAATGCCGGACGACGTTTCTAAGTATATGCTTTGGCGCGGTACCGGGCTGTTTTTTCTGCTCATGTTCTCTTTTGGCGGTTACAGGAAGGAATATTTCTCCAAGCCCTATCAGCTCTGGCTTCTCTTTTTTATAATCAGTGCCGTATTTATGATGATAAGTGTCTTCGGCGGTGCGGCTGTTGAGGATTCAGGCTTTCATCTGACCGACATGGCATATCAGACCATGCTGTTCAGTAACGTGGCCGGATTTGGCGGGCTGGCATTTTATTACCGGAAGGGCGGATATGGTGAAGTGCGCCGGCTGCTGGCAATTGCCGGTGTAGTGTGTCTGCTCAGTATGATTTCCCGGCAATACTTTTTTACGTTCATGGTCGTACTGGCGCATGTGATCATCTTAACGATTGCTGTCCGCAGGGGATGGTTCCGGATAAAAAGGCGTGAGTTCCTTATAAAATTATGGAGTCTTCCCGGGCTGCTGGCGCTTTTTGGGGTTCCCATGGTATACAGGGCCATCCGGGACCACAGGATCGCACAGAGTGTCCGAAAATACCTGGATATGGATGATACCCCGGGAATGCTTCTGCGGTTATTCGGCAGTGCGGGAATATTGGGGATATTTGTTATGATCCTGCTGATCATCGGTGTTTTTCTGTGGATGCTGTATGATATCAGGAAGCTGACGAACCAGTATTGCAATATCATATGCACCGGTGTGCTGACCGCTTTTAGTATGATGGTATTATATTCTCTTCTGGCGATGATGGGATTTGGGGATATCAGCCAGGTGTTTTTTCCGTTTTTTTGCTGTCAACAGGTTCAGCAATGGGGGTGCCCTCTATCTTTATTATATTCTTCTGGGGACGTTTCTTCATATGCACAGGCACGATAAGGTACTGCCTAAGGCGGAGCTGCCCACAAAGAGAGCAGCTTGACTGCGCAGTATACGGCAACAGCCCGGGATGTTCGGAAAGAGACATGCCGGGCTGTATCTTTTTGACGGGGGATTTGTTATACTGTGATTGACAGCAGATACTTAGCAGGAGGTATGAATGGACAGAAAAAATATCTATAAAGTATTTTATGGTTTTGCCGTGCTGCTGGCAGTGGGGTTCTGTGTGGGAAGCAGTGTGGATTTTTATCAATATGATGAGATGAGTAATTCCGCTCCGTTTCGTCTGTTCGTGGCTGTAAGGGGGATTGAGTTCCTTTTGCCTGGGCTTATTTTATTCCTGGCGGGCAGGGCAGTTAAGCGGAAATATAATAAGTAAGAGCGGGCAGCAATTTCAGAAATTTGAGCGTGTCAAAATATAATGATTGACATGAGATAGTATTAGTATATAATAGTATTTAGTAATACTAAGTATTATAAAAAGGAGGACAGGTATGGATAATAAGTTTGCGCAGCAGCTTAAAAAAGGTGTCCTGGATATGGTGGTCCTCAGATTGGTGCAGGAGAAGAGCACTTACGGATATGAAATTCTTCAGAACCTGGAGCAGAGAGGAGAAGGATTTTTTGATTTGAAGGAGGGTACCCTGTATCCTGTTCTCTACCGTCTGGAAGACAGCGGACTCATAGAATCCTTCTGGCAGAACGGAGAGGGGAGAGCGGCACCGAAGAAATATTATACCATAACAGAAAAGGGCCGCGAGACATACGGGGAGTACAGAAATTTGTGGACCCATTTCCAGAGCTGTATCACAAAATTATGCGGGGAGGGAGACGAATGACAGAAGACCAGAAAAAAGTC
>ENA-OQCB01000700-OQCB01000700.1-human-gut-metagenome-genome-assembly--contig:-NODE-700-length-14993-cov-3.905893_pt1 | contig 14993 bp, 14 predicted proteins | sample MGYA00242493_ERZ504568 | MGnify/ENA primary metagenome ERZ504568 (study PRJEB26092, sample SAMD00036229) | human gut metagenome | host: Homo sapiens | study: EMG produced TPA metagenomics assembly of...
ATTCAGGACCGGGAAGAACGTAAACGCTGCGCAAACACGATAATCAACATCATGGGAAATATGTTTCCCCATCTACGTGATGTAAACGACTTCAAGCATATTCTTTGGGATCACCTGGCTATTATGGCCGACTTCAAACTGGATATCGATTATCCGTACGAGATCGTAAAGAAAGAAGACCTTTACTCACGTCCTCCGCGTATACCTTATAATAATTCGCGTATACGCTACCGCCATTACGGCAAGACGCTTGAGAAAATGATCCAGAAAGCAACCGAATTCGAACCGGGGATGGAAAAGGATCTGCTGATCAAATTGCTGGCTACCCAGATGAAGAAATCGTTCCTGACCTGGAACAAAGAGTCCGTAGATGACCGGAAGATTTTCAAGGACCTCGATGAATTGTCGGAAGGCCGGATCATTTTGGATGAAGAGGTGCATAAACTGGCGGAAAGCCGTGATATACTCGCTCGCAACAATACGAACAACAAGAAAAATTATTCACGTAAAGGCCGATGAGTTCATTTGTCATAGAAGGCGGTTACCGGTTGGCCGGTGAGATTGTACCGCAGGGCGCAAAGAATGAAGCCTTGCAGGTCATTTGTGCAACATTGCTTACGCCGGAAAAAGTGACAATCCATAATGTACCGGATATACTGGATGTGAATAACCTGATACAACTCTTGCGCGATATGCAGGTGAAGGTGGAACATCCGGCGGCCAATACCTATACATTCCAAGCCGATGCTGTCGACTTGAACTATCTTGAGACGGACGAGTTCTTGCGTAAAAGCGGTTCCCTGCGCGGTTCGGTGATGATTGTCGGCCCTCTGGTCGCCCGTTTTGGCAAGGCACTGATCCCGAAACCGGGAGGCGATAAGATCGGACGCCGTCGTCTGGACACTCACTTTGTCGGTATTCAGAAGCTGGGGGCTTGCTTCAGTTATGATCCCGACCGCCAGCTCTACGAAATAGAGGCGAAGAAGTTGAAAGGAGCCTATATGCTGCTCGATGAAGCTTCGGTGACCGGTACGGCCAATATCCTGATGGCGGCTGTGCTTGCGGAAGGAAAAACAACGATTTATAATGCTGCCTGTGAACCTTATCTGCAACAACTTTCTTCCATGCTGAACCGTATGGGAGCCCGTATTTCGGGTGTCGGTTCCAATTTGCTGACAATAGAAGGGGTTGAGGCGTTGGGTGGCACTACACATACGATCCTGCCGGATATGATCGAGGTCGGCAGTTTTATCGGAATGGCCGCTATGACCGGTTCCGACATTACGATCAAAAATACAGGCTATGATATGTTAGGGATTATTCCCGATTCATTCCGTCGCCTGGGAATTACAGTCGAACAGATCGGTGACGATATCCATGTCCCGACACACGAATCCTATCAGATCGAGACGTTTATCGACGGCTCTATCATGACGATTGCCGATGCTCCCTGGCCGGGACTGACGCCGGACTTGCTGAGTGTCTTCTTAGTTGTGGCGACGCAGGCTGTCGGCAGTGTGCTGATCCATCAGAAGATGTTCGAAAGCCGCCTCTTTTTTGTCGACAAACTGATCGATATGGGGGCACAGATCATTCTTTGCGATCCGCATAGGGCGACTGTGATCGGGTTGGGCAATCGTTTCAAACTGCGTGGTTCCAATATGGTTTCTCCGGATATCCGCGCCGGTATTGCCTTGCTGATCGCGGCGATGAGTGCCGAAGGAACCAGCCATATCCACAATATCGACCAGATAGACCGCGGATATCAGAATATTGACAAACGGTTGAACAGCATCGGGGCACGGATTACCCGACTTTAAACATTCTTGTCATGATTAAAAAGAAGATGTTTTCAAGATAGGGCAGTTTGCCAAACCTCACGGCATAAAAGGGGAGATCGCATTGGTTACGAACAGTGACGTTTTTGAGGATTCGGACGATCCGTATATTATATGTGAGATGGACGGGATCTTGGTTCCTTTTTTCATTGAGGAGTATCGCTATAAGACGGATACCGTCATCCTACTGAAGTTGAAGAATGTGAACGATGAGAAAGCGGCCCGTGAATTTTCCAATCGCGAAGTCTTTTATTCGCTTGATGAAGTGGACGAGGACGATCTGGTGGGAGATATGACATGGGACAGTTTTATCGGCTATCAGGTCATAGACGAGCATCATGGCGAAATAGGCGAGATTACCGATGTCGACGAGTCGACTATCAATGTCCTTTTGCAGGTCGACCATAATGGCGAAGAGCTGTTGTTACCTGCCGCAGAGGAACTGATCTTGTCTGCCGATCATGAAAATAAGACGCTGACCGTTTCCATCCCGGAAGGTCTGCTGGATTTATGAAATTGACGAATACACATGGCACAAAAGCAAAGACGAACAAATAAGAAATCATTCTGGCACCGGATTAGGTTTAAATATAAACTGTCTTTCTTCAATGAAGGAACGCTGGAAGAAGTATGGTCTTTCCGGTTGTCGCAGCTCTCCGCGTTTGCGATGCTGGCTGTGTTTGCTTTCCTGCTGATCGCCTTTACTGCCTTTATCATTATTAAGACGCCGATACGTAACTACCTGCCGGGTTATCTGGATGTGGAAGTCCGTAAGGAAATCATGCAGAATGCCTTACGTGCCGATTCGCTGGAAAGGATGATACAGATACAATCTCTTTATCTGAATAATGTGGCGGGTATCTTGTCGGGGACGATGCCGATCGATTCGATTCGAGAGATCGATTCGCTGGCGCGGGTGAACCCTGACTATGAGATTCTGCAAACAAAGGAGGAAAAGAAATTTGTAAAAGATTTTGAAGAGGCGGAGAAATATAACTTGGCTGTCCTGGACCCAAATCCGGTTCCTACCGACGGTGTCTTTTTCTACAAGCCGGTAAATGGTGTGGTTTCTTCTCATTATGATGCCAATATCCGGCATTACGGTGTCGACTTGGTTGCTGCTCCGAAGGAAAGCGTGCTGGCGACGTTGGATGGTACGGTGGTTTTTGCCGGCTTCGATCCGAATTCCGGGAATGTGATACAGGTGCAGCATAAGAACGGTTTTTTATCTATCTATAAACATAACGAGTTATTGCTGAAAGAGGTGGGCGACCGCGTTGTTGCGGGTGAGGCCATTGCTCTGGTTGGCAATACGGGTAAATTGTCGACCGGTCCGCATCTCCATTTCGAGTTGTGGTATAAAGGTGGTCCGGTCAATCCTGAAGAATATATAGCATTTTAATACGCATGAAAAGAAACTTGGCCATATTAGGCTCTACAGGTTCTATCGGAACGCAGGCTCTGGAAGTAGTCAGCGAACATCCCGACCTTTTTGAAGTGTATGCTCTTACTGCCAATAATCAGGTGGATCTGCTGATCAACCAGGCACGTAAATATATGCCCGAAGTGGTGGTAATCGCCAACGAGCAGAAATATCCCGAACTGAAGGAGGCGTTGGAAGATCTTCCCATCAAGGTGTGGGCGGGTTCGGATGCCATCGCCCAGGTCGTGCAGTCGGAGCCGATCGATATGGTGCTGACGGCAATGGTAGGATATGCGGGGCTGAAACCGACGATTGCAGCGATCAAAGCCGGTAAGGCGATCGCCTTGGCAAACAAAGAGACGCTGGTGGTGGCCGGCGAACTGATCACTGCCCTGGCTGTCGAACACAAAGTTCCTATCCTGCCTGTCGATTCTGAACATTCAGCCATTTTCCAGTGTTTAGCGGGAGAGTGGGAGAACCCGGTGGAAAAGATTTTGCTGACGGCTTCCGGTGGCCCCTTCCGTACCAAGACAATGGAGGAACTGGCAGTCGTGACTAAAGCACAGGCGTTGAAGCACCCTAACTGGAGCATGGGGGCAAAGATCACGATCGATTCGGCGTCGATGATGAACAAGGGGTTCGAGATGATCGAGGCGAAGTGGTTGTTCGGGCTTGCACCGGAACAGATACAGGTTGTGGTGCATCCGCAGTCGGTGATCCATTCGATGGTTCAGTTCGAAGATGGTGCGGTGATCGCCCAGTTGGGGATTCCCGATATGAAACTTCCCATAAGCTATGCTTTCTCTTATCCTAAGCGGTTGCATAGCAAAGCACCTCGTTTGGATTTCACCCAATATGCAACGCTTACGTTCGAGGAGCCGGATATGGAACGTTTTCGTAACTTGGCATTCGCCTTCGATGCGGTTCGGAAAGGCGGAAATATGCCTTGTATCCTGAATGCGGCCAACGAAGTGGTAGTGGCAGCTTTCTTGCGTGACGAAATCGGCTTCCTGCAGATGAGCGACGTGATTGAAAAAACAATGGCGAAAGCCACCTTCATCCCTGTTCCCACCTACGAAGATTATGTGGCGACGGATGCGGAGGCGAGAAAAATTGCGGAGAAACTTATTTAAATTGACAAAGTATGGAGACATTTTTAGTTAAGGCTCTACAGCTCATTCTGAGCTTATCGATATTGGTGTTGGTCCATGAGTTCGGGCATTTTATTTTTGCTCGTATCTTTAAGGTCCGGGTGGAGAAATTCTATCTTTTCTTTGACCCGTGGTTTTCGATTTTTAAATTCAAACCTAAAAATAGTGATACGGAATACGGTGTCGGCTGGCTTCCTTTGGGTGGTTATTGCAAGATTTCCGGTATGATCGATGAGAGTATGGACAAGGAGGCGATGGCGCAGCCGCCGAAGCCATACGAGTTCCGTTCTAAGTCAGCCGGACAACGGTTGATGATCATGGTTGCGGGCGTGTTGTTCAACTTCCTGCTGGCACTGTTTATTTATTCGATGGTGTTGTTCACTTGGGGCGATACTTTCCTGACCGTTGAAAAATGTGAAGGCTGGTATGGATTATAGTGAGACTTTCCATAACGTTGGATTTCAGGATGGGGATATCTTGCTGAAAGCAGACGATACGGAGTTGGAGCGTTTCGGAGAAGACTGTTTCCGCCATGTACTCAATGCACAGACCGTAACGGTTTTGCGTGGCGGTGTTGAAACGGTAATTCCCATCCCTGAAGATATGGCACAGCGTGTTATGCGGGATAAGAAAGGGTTTGCTTCCTATCGTTTCCCGATGGTCGTGCGCGAATTGGGTGAAACGGAAAGTGGCGAATCGCCTGCCGCTGTTGCCGGTTTGCAGCCGGGAGACAGTATCGTGTCTATTAACGGCCTTTTAACCCCTTCCTTCTATGAAGTGGGTGAAGTGCTTGCACAAAATAAGGATAAGGATGTCTCGGTCGGTTTTTACCGTGCTGGTGTTCCGCAAACATTGACGCTGCATACGGATACGGCCGGGAAAATGGGTGTTTATTCTGTTTCCCCTCTTGAAATCTACCAGACGGTGACTCGTAAATATGGTTTCTTTGAGTCTTTCCCTGCTGGTGTCATGCTGGGTGTGAATACGCTGAAAGGTTATGTCAGCGATATGAAATATGTCTTTACGAAAGAGGGGGCTTCCAGCCTGGGCGGTTTCGGTACGATCGGCAGCCTGTTCCCAGCGCAGTGGGATTGGCATTCGTTCTGGATGAAAACGGCTTTCCTTTCTATTATCCTTGCCTTTATGAATATTCTGCCGATTCCGGCCTTGGACGGCGGACATGTGATGTTCCTGCTCTATGAGGTGATTGCACGTCGCAAGCCGAGTGATAAATTCCTCGAATATGCGCAGGTTACTGGGATGTTCCTGCTGTTTGCTTTACTGATTTATGCAAACGGAAACGATATTTTCAGGTTCTTCTTCAAGTAATAAGTAATATATGAATAAACGGGGCTGTGTCAAATTGATATTACCGGATGCAGATGACGCGGAACACGCAGACTGACGCAGATTTATTTTATTGATAATAAATAATATCTGAGTTAATCTGCGCTCGTCTGAGTCGTCTGTGTCCCATGAATATCGATATTTGCACAGCCCCGTTCTTATAAAGGCATCTGACGCTTTGTCATTGCTGTGACGGTGCATGATGGACGTTCGAGGTGCCAGACCTGATTCATACTACTTCGTCGTAAACTGATACACCATTCAAAACACCGATGCTTTGATTTCAAAACACCGATGTTTTGGATGCGAAACACCGGTGTTTTGAAAAGGAGGGGTAGAGGGATTTTAGAGCAGGCTGCTGATATCTATGTCAACCTCTCCTGCCACTTCTTCCGGAAGCGTGATAAGGGCGGTTCCGGGAAATTCTCTTTTCAGATATTGGGTGAGGTATTCCTGTGTGTTGACGGTTATCAATTCGTCTGTAGGGGGATAGAGGTTGTAGACGACTGCCTGAACCGGAATCTTGTATTGCTTGCAGGCATAGAGGCTTAATAATGTATGGTTGATACTGCCTAACTTTCCGGATGTCACTAAGATAACCGGATAGCCTTGCTCTTTTTACATAATCAATAGCGAGCGAATGAAAATCGTTCGGTACCATTAATCCGCCCGCCCCTTCCAGCAAGACGTATTCATATTTCTCCTGTAGGCGGCGGGTTGCTTCGGTGACAACTGAGAGGTCGATTGTTTTCCCGTCTTTCTCCGCAGCCATATGGGGAGAACAGGGATAGGTAAAGATGTAGGGGCAGGTTAATCCGGTTTTATCCTCTTCGGTGAAAGGGATTCCCTGTATTTTCCGGTGCATTTCGATGTCTTCCGAAACTTCTGCGCAACCTGTTTGAATCATTTTCTGGGTGATGACTTTTTTTCCTTTTCCGGCCAATGCGCATGCAATCATGCCGGTGGCAAAAGTTTTACCGATATTGGTATCTATTCCTGTAATAAATAAGACTGTTCCTTTCATACTACTACTATTTTTTTATTGCTAATATATAAAGCGGGCGATATGTGAGTGTCACTTGGCCTGTGGTTGTCGTGAACTGTTCCGAATAGTGCCGGCAGAATGATTCTTGCCGGCCCCTTGTCCAACGGCCATTCCCGGTTGCCGTGACGCCTGTTGCTTTCAGGTGTCGCAGTACGTCCAGCGGGGTTTTAAAGGTGAGGACGATCGTCTCCTCTTCGTAATGAAGCAAATTGAAGCCGGCTGTGGATAACCATCCTACAAGTGTATCGGAAGTTGGGTACACGAGTCCTTTTCCTGTCAGCTCTTTGATCTCGTACAGATTGCCGGGGACAAAAGTGCTGAACAGGAGCATCCCTTGCGGCACCAGTAGTCCCGACAGTTTATGGAGAAACGTTTTCGGTTCTTTCATCCACTGGAAAGCAGAGGCGGATGCAATCAGGTCGTACTTGCCGGGAAAGGATAGTGTTTCGGCATCCCCGGCTATGAAGAGGGGAGGAGTGCCGGGGAAAAGTTGCTCTATCTTTTTCTGGCAGTCTTCGCAAAGATCATTCAGTATCCATTCGTCAATGTGGCATTGTTGTTTCAGTGCTCCGGTGAATCCTCCCGTCCCGCAACCGATTTCCAGCACTCTCCTGTAACGGGTATCCGCTTGATGAGGGAGGAGAGAAGCGAGTTTCCGGCTGATACGGCGTTGGGCATCGGCATGATTGTCATAGCTGGACAAGGCGCGTGTAAAGCGGATATGTATGCGTTTAGCTTCTATTGTTTCCATATTTCGTTCCATTGTTTCCATAAATAAAAAGGATAGTGAGGAGCCTCTATCTCAGTTATAGGACAACGATCTTGCCAGAAGGCACGCAGGTTCGCGGCAGGAAAGATCCGGTCGCCGGAGGGGATGAGGGTATGCGTCCATCCACTGAATAAGGGGGAAGCTGATGGTGTTTTCTTTATTTCTGTGTACAGGTAGTCCAATTCTTCCCGGATGTCGGTGAGTGGACGAGGTGGTATCTGTTCGTAGGCTCCGAGGAGATCCCGTTTGCCGCACATCCTCCGGTTGAAGCGGTGCATGCCTTCCTCAGTCAGGTTATCCAATGTTCCTCGGAAGATCGTTTCCGGGATGCCCCACTGGTCATGGACAGGGTAGAGAGTTCCACCCACGGCGATAGCCTCGGTGAAGGGTATTTGCCTCTTACCAAATACGACCGATGCAACCCATACTCCTAATGACCAGGCTATCAGTCGAATTTCGGGGTATCTGGAAAGGGCTTCTCCTTCAAATTCCATCCCCCGATAGTCATAGCAAATCCAGATATCCGTATCTGGCTCTGGTTCCAGATGCCGGAATACTTCAGGAGAAGCCGCCCAGCCTGAAAAGACGAGAAGGAGTTTGCTGTTGCCTACTTTTGTTTGTTTATATATGTTCATGATTTATGATAAGATTTATGATTTATGATTTATGTGTTTTGATATAAATCATAAATCATAAATCTTATTTCCTCTTCAGTTATGTCGGCTGTTAATGAGAAACGTATTCGTGCCGTTCCTTTGGGGACCGTAGGAGGGCGGACAGGGAGGCAGTAGAAGCCTTTCCGCTGTAGGCTGAGGCTTGTCAGGATGCAGTCCTTGTTTTCTCCGATAATGAAAGGAATGATGTGGCTTGCCGATATTTCTCCTCCTTTTCCTTTCAAGGCCTCCGAAAGTAGGCGGCTGATAACGGACAGACGGTGTCGTTCGTCAGTAAAGTAGGGAAGTTTCTCAAACAGGAACTTTGTCCAGGCTATTTGGGCAGGCGGAAGGGCTGTGCTGAATATCAAAGGCCGCATCGTATTGATCAGGTATTCTCTGACTGTCCGGCTGCATATCAGGTAGGCCCCCATCGATCCCAAAGCCTTACCAAAAGTACCGACCAGGAGGTCTATATCACGGATGCAATCTTGCTCCTCGGCGATCCCCAAACCGTTTTTTCCCCTAACACCGATGGCATGCGCTTCGTCTACATACAACCATATATTCGGATAGCTTTTCTTTAAGGACACCAGGCGGCGGAGGTCGGCGACATCTCCATCCATGCTGAAAATACTTTCCGTAACGATAATAATCTGCTCATACTCATGCGCATATTTCACTAATAGTTGTTCCAAATGCTCATAATCACAGTGACGATAGCGTTGATAAGGAGCACCGCTTAACCGGATACCGTCGATGATACTCGCATGTATCAGTTTGTCTGCCAGGATGAATGACTGTTTGTCTGTCAAGGCAGGGAGTATTCCGGTATTAGCATGATAACCGCTGTTGAACAGCAGGGCGGCTTCGCGCTCGAAGCGTTCGGCCATTAGTTCTTCCAGTTCGGTATAGATCGGGAAATTCCCTGTCAGTAACCGGGAAGAAGAGGAGGAGAACGGCAGGCCGCTTTCCTGCAACTGTCCGATAAACTCATTCCGCAAATCCTGCCGGGACGAGAGTCCGAGATAGTCGTTGGAAGATAGGTTGAGCATAGTCTGCCCTTCTTTTTCGATCCATTTGCCACGATGGACGACATCGGGAAGACTGCGCAGGTTGCCGGAAGACTTCCATTCTTCCAGTTTATTGTTATAGTATTTCATTATTTTTTTGAATATAAGTGTTTTATATATTATTGAATGGATGCCCTTCTATGACATCCATATGTCGGTGTCGACGACATCTCGGTGAAGACCCTGCCGACATCTTGATGAAGCTGCCAGGGACATCGGTATGTCATTTCAGCCTTCTTCGGAGAGTGTGTTGAGCAATCCTTTCGTCAGCTTCGACAGCTCCTCTTTAGTGATGATAAAGGGAGGCATCAGGTAAACCAACTTTCCGAACGGACGTATCCAGATGCCCTCTTCGACGAAACGTTTTTGCAAGACTGCCATATTCACAGGCTCTTTCATCTCAATCACACCGATGGCTCCCAATACACGTACTTCTTGTACGCAGGGGAAGGATATTGCCGGAGCTAATTCTTCCCGGAGTTGTGCCTCTATGATCTTTACCTTTTCTTGCCATCCGCTTTCCTGCAAGAGAGAGACCGATGCCGATGCGATCGCGCAGGCTAACGGATTCCCCATGAAGGTCGGTCCGTGCATGAAACAACCAGCTTCTCCACTGCAAATCATATCGGCTACGGGGGTACTGGTGATGGTTGCCGAAAGTGTCATGTAACCTCCCGTCAATGCTTTGCCGATGCACATGATGTCAGGTTCCACTCCGGCCCATTCCCAGGCAAAAAGGCGCCCGGTCCGTCCGAATCCAGTTGCGATTTCATCAAAAATCAGCAATACCTGATATCGGTCGCACAATTCTCGTGCCTTGACCAGGAATGCGGGCGAATAGAAATACATACCGCCTGCTCCCTGAACGACAGGCTCAAGGATCAAGGCGGCGATTTCTCCTGCATGTTTTTTTAACAAGTCTTTTAAAGGTTCGATCGCCTTTTCGTCCCATTTCTCTCTGAATTTGACGGAAGGCTGGGGGATAAAATATTGTATAGGCAGGCTTCCGGCAAAAATTCCATGCATGCCGGTAACCGGATCGCAGACAGACATCGCGTGCCAGGTATCGCCGTGATAGCCACTGCGGATGGTCGCAAAAGCATGTTTCTCCTGTTTCCCTTGCGACTGCCAATATTGGATTGCCATCTTCATGGCGACTTCCACCGCAACGGAACCGCTGTCGGCAAAGAATATCTTTTCCATGGAGGGAGGTAGTAGCGGGAGTAACTTGGCTGCCAGTTCTACTGCCGGTTCATGGGTAAAGCCTCCGAACATGATGTGGCTCATCTTATCCAGTTGTGCCTTGGCTGCCGCATTCAATACCGGATGATTGTAGCCATGTACGGCTGCCCACCACGATGACATGCCGTCGATCAACTTCCGGCCGTCTTTCAGGGTGATCGTAACCCCTTCCGCACGTTCGATCGGATAGACCGGAAGCGGATCGATAGTCGATGTGTACGGGTGCCAGATGTGTTCCCGGTCAAAAATGGAGTAATTCTTCTGTCGTCATCTTTCCCAATCTGTGTTTTCGGTTAATGAATATCCTTCGGAGGTGAAAAGGACTTTGTCTTCTGCCACCCGGCTTCCGATAGTTGTCAGGAGGTCGCCGATGATGGCCGAATTGATACCAATATAAAGAGCCTTACGCTGTACCTTTTCACTCAGCCTGGCTCGTCCGCCTGAGAAACGCAGGTAAGCATTCGGATTGATGAAGCGGAACAGGGCGATCGTGGTCAGGAACTCTTCGTCCGTCAGAGGTTGTGCCTTTTCCAATGGTGTGCCGGGTATCGGCTGCAGGAGATTCAGCGGGATAGAGAGGATTCCTTCCTTTTGAAGTAACAAAGCCATCTCGATGCGCTGCTCAACCGTTTCGCCCATCCCGATTATCCCGCCTGAACAGATACGGAAACCTATTTCCCGTGCCGTTCGGATCGTTTCGAGCTTCTGCTGCGTCGTGTGGGTCGTGCAAAGGGTGCGGAAATAGGAGGGAGCTGTTTCTATATTGCAATGGTAATTTTCCGTTCCGCTGTCGTAAAGAGCTTGCAGCTGCTCACGGCTTAGAAGTCCCATCGAGGCGCAACATTTGATATCGCAGGCTTGTTTGATAAGGCGTACGGTTTCCGTAATCTTCACCATATCTTTGTCTGAAACCTTCTTACCGCTGGTGACGAGTGCAAAACGGCTGATTCCTTGCTTATGGTTATGCGTAGCATGGCGGATACATTCTTCTGCCGGCAACAACGGGTAAAGCGTCACATTTGTTTTATAATGTCCGGACTGTGCACACCATTTACAGTCTTCACTGCAATTCCCGCTTTTGGCATTGATGATGGAGCAAGTGTCGAACTTGTTCCCCATGAAATGACGGGTGATCTGATGGGCCGCTTCGTATAAGGCCTCTTTATTTGGGATAGCAGCCAGTTCTCTTGCTTGTTCTTCGTTGATCATGCCACCGGAAAGAACGTGTTGTTTGAGTGTTTCAATCATGTGATTTCGTATTTGTATAAACGAAAATCGCGGAAGGCCTTCAGCTTATAGCTGGGACCTTCCGCGATTTCGGAAATGTTATCTTTTACTATGTGTGCGTACGATGCTGCAGGCTGGCTTACAGTCAGGACAGGGCATAAGGCTTGCAGGTACAGTCTGGACAGAGGGATGCTTTCCGAACTGTCAGAACGATATGTCTTTTTCTTTTCTTCGGCTTCCCCTTCTCCTGTCTTGTCGAAAGTGAGTACGGATGTATGTACGGAACCATTTTTAGTCTGGAACCGTTCGGATACATTTGCCGACAATTGCCCGATCGTAACGGCACGTTGTATACTGACGAAAGCAGCATACCTTTTCCGGCTCCACCTTCTGAAGCGGAGAGCGACAGGTTTTATATGTATACTGCTTTCTCATGGTTGTCTTATGCTACCTTTTCTAATTTTTTCCATGACTGAGAAAATGAAAACGGCAGAAACGAGGCATACTCCGACCAATACCCCCCATACGATCCATAGAGGCATATCTCCCCAAATCCATGCCGCTACGGCTGTCAAATAGTTTCCAATAGCTGTTGCAACAAACCAGCCTCCCATCATCATACCTTTGTATTTGGGAGGAGCGACTTTCGAAACAAAAGAAATACCCATAGGTGAAAGCAATAACTCACCGAATGTAAGGACCAAATAGGTGGAAATTAACCAATTGGGGGAAACGAAAGAGGCAGTGCCAGCCTGAATTGCTTCGGATTGTGCTGCTGGAGTCAGTAAGCCGAATGATGAAAACATCATTAATATGAATCCGCATGCTGCCACCAGCATGCCGAGGCCGATTTTACGTGGAGCCGACGGTTCCTTGCCCTTTCTGGATAATGCACCGAAAATGGCCATGGAAACAGGAGTTAAAGCAACCACGAAGAATGGGTTGAATTGTTGGAAAATAGGAGCATCTACAGGAACCGAACCATTGAGTGAACTGTATCGGTATCCTAAGAATGCAAGTGCGAGTAAAATGACGATACCGGATATCGCTTTTCCTTTTCCTGTAGAAGACTGGAATAAGGAAAATAAACCATAGACGATAAAGATTATAGCAACCAGATTCCATACGTCGAACATCATACTTTCCAATCCGGTTGAACTTTTGGCCGTGAACTCATCGGCAAAATAAGTCAAGGTAAGTCCGTTTTGATGGAATGCCATCCAGAAAAAGATGACAACAGCAAATACTAAACACAGAGCGATGATACGGTCTTTTGTTTCGCTCGGAGAGAGTTCTTCTACTTTGGCCGTTTCTTTTCCTGCACTTGTTTGTTTGATATTCCCTTCCACATGCTTGAATGTGCGACGGGAGGCATAATAGATAGCCATGGATATGATCAGTGAGACGCAGGCCACTCCGAAAGCGAAATGATAAGAGTCGTTTACACTTACACCTAAACTTTGTTGGGCATATTCCATGATCTTTACGGCTGCCGTAGGAGCAAATAATGCGCCGATATTGATAGCCATATAGAAGATACTGAATGCGGAATCACGTTTAGATGCATATTCGGGAGAGTCGTATAGATTACCGACCATTACTTGCAGGTTCCCTTTGAATAGTCCTGTCCCCGTACTGATTACCAACAAGGCGGAAAACATACAGGCCAAAGCCAATGTTCCACTGCCTAATGGCAATGCGAGCAGAACATATCCGGCAAACATGGCGATGATACCGATTGTCACCATCTTGCCATAACCGAATTTATCGGCTAAAATACCGCCGATGAATGGTAAAAAATAGACTAAAGCAAGGAATGTAGAGTAGATCGTTCCTGCCATACCTGGCGATAGGCCAAAGTTTGCTTTTAGAAAAAGTACAAAAATCGCGAGCATGGTATAATAACCGAAACGCTCGCCGGTATTCGCTAAGGCTAACGCATATAAACCTTTAGGCTGTCCTTCAAACATAGAATTAAATTGTTAGATGATTATTGAATGATTTGTTTTATTGCACCTGTTTCCGGGTAGAAATAAACTTTTACCGGAGCTTTTTTGTCTTCAAACATGACGGGGGCAAGTCCTTCCCGTGTACCGAATTGGGTAATTTGTGCTTCGCCTTTATAAAGTGTTTTTTTGTTCATGCTAATTTCGATGCTGGCTTTACCCGGTACATTATATATAATGCCTTTCAGTGATTTTTCTTTCTTTTCAGCTTCTTTCGGGTCTAAAACAGGAGCGCGGTCGATGGCTTTTAAGTTCATGTATACAGGAGCTCCGCCCAAATCATCGGCATCCACGATACCAAGCTGGGGCGAGAAGCGGAACAATACTTCTTTATCAAGGTTGTCGAAAGGAACAATTGTCACTTCGTAGTCACTGACTTCCTTTGTCCGGATTCCTGTGAACAAGTTGGTTAGCGCTTTCTCCTGCTCTTCCAATTGCTGGATGACCAGCTTCATCGCTTCGCCGTCGGGCGGCAGGTTATCGGCGTCACCCGTAAGGATGTTCATGCGGCTTTCACGGATACGGTAGATTTGCTTGGCTGCCACTTCTGCCTGTTTAGCTGTAGATCCCGCCATAAGTAACTCTTCTGAAAAAACAGAGGCGTCGGTTACTTTTGTCGGAGTTTGGTTTTTCTTTCTTGCCGCTTCCAGTGCGGATTCATTGGGTGTGTATTCGGCGTTGATGGAACATAGCAGTCCGTCTTCTGTCAGATAAGCATATGGAGCGACTGTGCCGGCCTTAAATTCAACGATAAATGTATTGTCCGCATCGGGTACACCTTTGTTGATCAAGCCGATCTTTCCTAATTCGTAATAGACATTATCTTCTGTGATAGCGTCTTTTACACCTAAATATTTTTCTGCGTATTTATAATAGGGACCTGCTTTGCAGGTTACTTTCGTGACTTCTGCATCTACAACCAAAGATGTTTTGGGAAGTGAATAAGTTATACCGAAATTATTGGCCTTGACGGCATTTTTCTTTACAACTTTCGTCTGAGCCATAATGGGGAAACTAAAGAGCAGACTGGCTATAATGATTAAATTCTTCATATTCTAATCTAAGTTTAATCTCTAATAAATGATTGTACAAAACTATGAAATATTTTGTTAGTAACCAACCGGAAAAGCCTCTTTTCCTCATTTATAGATTAGAGAAGATATAAAGAACGGTCCCAAGGCGGCGGAAAAGGAGATCGAGATATTAGGCCTGGTTAAAT
>ENA-OQCB01000701-OQCB01000701.1-human-gut-metagenome-genome-assembly--contig:-NODE-701-length-14963-cov-6.717444_pt1 | contig 14963 bp, 16 predicted proteins | sample MGYA00242493_ERZ504568 | MGnify/ENA primary metagenome ERZ504568 (study PRJEB26092, sample SAMD00036229) | human gut metagenome | host: Homo sapiens | study: EMG produced TPA metagenomics assembly of...
AGGAAGCATTGCTTCCAGATTGGCCTGTATTGGCAGGGGCTTACCCATGATCTTTCCAAGTACAGCCCGGAAGAGTTCTGGACCGGGGTCAGGTATTATCAGGGAAACCGCAGCCCCAATGCGGCTGAGCGTGAGACCGTGGGGTATTCCAGGGCCTGGCTCCACCATAAGGGCAGGAATAAGCATCATTATGAGTATTGGATTGATATTTCCAGCCATAAGGAGGAGGGCCTGGTAGGCAATAAGATGCCGCTGCGGTATGTGGCCGAGATGGTCTGCGACCGGATAGCTGCATGTGAGGTGTATAAGGGCAAAGCCTATACCAGCGCGGCTCCGCTGGAATACTATGAGTATACAAAGAATTACATCACCATCCATCCCCAGACCAGAGCGCTTTTGGAAAAGCTTCTCCATATGCTGAAGGACCAGGGGGAGGAGGCTGCCTTTGCCTATCTGCGCAAACTTTTGAAAAAGGGAACGTATTGAGGAATGATAAGAGGGCATGGCAGAAGCCGCCTTCCGTCTGGCTGGAACAGCCGGCCCGGTTGGGGGAACAGCCGGCCCGGTTACCGGGGAAACAGCCGCCTCAGGGACAGGTGGCAGATAAAGCCTCCCAGAACCATGGCTGCCAGATACAGAAGGTTTCCGGCGCCAGTACCTATGGTGAGGGCAATCCGGTGGAAAACAATCTGTCCGTTTGGATAATAGGGGCTGATATAAAACATATCAGCGTTGCCGTAGGGGTGGGAAACCACGTTTATGAACGTGGCTATGCACACGCAGGCCAAAAACAGGGGCAGCATGGATACAAAGTCGCCTGGGGTCCTGCCTCCCAGGCCGGTCATGGCGCAGTACAGGCCGATGAAGATGAGCATAAAATGCCACAGGAACCCGTGGAGCGTCAAAAGCAGATAGGGATGCATGAGGCCGCTGGGTTCCGCCAGTGCCATGACGCCTCCCAAAAGGGCAAAATCCTGCATGAAGGTGCACATGCGCTTTTCCGTGGAGCGATGGGACGGGTGCCTGAATAACGGAAGAATCAGACACAGGTACATGGGGACGCTGCACAGCTGGAAGGGAAAATACCACCAGTTGTACTGGCCCTGGCTGACGATAAAATATAGGAAGCTCTGCTTATACAGTTCACTGACAGCTAAAATCAGGCCGCAGATAAACAGCACACCGCGGGGGTGCAGGCATATGCGTGCCAGGCACCGGGCCAGAAAGACGGCAAGCGGTATGCCGGCAGCGCAGAGCAGGATGTGAAAGGCGGAGTATGGTTCAGGTGCCTGGATGGGCCATGCGGCAGCCTGTAGTAATGTTTTTATGAATGATAGCATAGCTGTGCCTCCTGACGGAACGATTATACATCATATGCGGAAAGAATGCCAGAATAAAATAGAAACCTGTGGGAATGCTAAGATAACGGTAAAATAAGTGGAAGGGCAGGAAAATAATACATGGGATTTATCATAGCATTGCTGTCAGGCGCCTTAATGAGCATACAGGGCGTATTTAACACGGAAGTGACAAAGCAGACCAGCGTCTGGGTGGCCGCGGGATGGGTACAGCTCACGGCCTTTATTACCTGCGTGGTCATATGGATGTTTACAGGAAGGGAGCCCGTGGCCGGCATTATGCAGGTTACGCCCAAATATGTGCTTGTGGGCGGTATCATGGGAGCCCTCATCACCTATACGGTCATCCGAAGCATGGGAAGCCTGGGACCGGCCAAGGCGGCTCTTCTGATTGTGGTCTCGCAGATTATCATTGCGTATGCCATTGAGCTGTTCGGGCTGTTCGGCGTGGAGAAGGCTCCCTTTGCATGGAACAAGATAATCGGGGCAGTCATTGCCATAGGCGGAATTGTAATTTTTGAAAGATAAAATTTGGAAATTAACGCTTGTAATTGCAGGGGGTTTCCGATAGAATAGGAGTACAGGCTGGGACGGTGCTCTCTGGAAGGAGGGATACCGCCCAAGATGAAACTTACATCTTTCAAAGCATTGAAACTGGCAGTGATTGTCATATGTATGTTGGCTGCAGGCATATGCTATAGCTGCGGTGTAAAGAACCGGGATATTGGACCGGAAAATTTGGTCATGGCATTGGAACCTGACGGTGGTACTGTTGTTGAGGAAAGTGCGGGGATTGAAAGCCCGCGGCAGCGGGACGAACCGGAAGGCGGGGCCGGGACCATGTCCGCGGGCGCAGATGGAGAGCATCTGCGGGGACAAGATTGTATGCCGGGACAGGAGGACGTGCCGTCCCAGGCAGGCAGGCTGTCCGAAGGCGATATGCTGCCCCGGGAAGATATGCCTCTGGTATATATCCATGTATGCGGTCTGGTGTGTACGCCGGGCGTATATGGACTTCCCGCAGGCAGCAGGGTATATGAGGCCATTGAGGCAGCGGGAGGATTCTCGGAAGCAGCGGTGCCGGATTATCTGAATCTGGCCCAGGTGTTAGAGGACGGCATGAAGATACAGGTGCCGGACCGTGAGCAGGCAGAGGAATGGAAGGCCCGGGGGCTGACCCAATCAGGCATATCCGCGGGTGCTGTGTCAGCGGGCGTTCAGACGCCCGGCGGGACGGGGACCGGCGAAGGCGGCGCTAAGGCCATGGTGAACCTTAACACGGCTTCTAAGGAGGAACTGATGACCCTCAGGGGAATCGGAGAATCCAGGGCGGAGGATATCATCCATTACCGCGAAGCGTTTGGCGGGTTTAGGTCCATTGAGGATATCATGAATGTATCCGGTATCAAGAACGCTGCATTTGAAAAGATTAAGGACAGTATTACAGTGTAAATGACGGCAGGCGGCCTTGGTTATCAGGCCGCCGTTTAATGATAGATAAGGGGAATGGAACATGGCAAGAGTATTAGTGGTTGACGATGAGAAATTGATTGTAAAAGGAATCCGCTTCAGTCTGGAACAGGACGGGATGGAAGTGGACTGTGCATATGACGGCGAGGAGGCCATTGAACTGGCAAAAAAGACAGAGTACGATATTGTGCTTCTGGACGTGATGCTGCCCAAGTATGACGGCTATGAGGTGTGTCAGGCCATACGTGAGTTTTCGGATATGCCCATCATCATGCTGACGGCCAAGGGCGGCGATATGGATAAGATTCTGGGACTGGAGTACGGCGCCGATGATTATATCAGCAAGCCCTTCAACATACTGGAGGTCAAGGCCAGAATCAAAGCCATCATACGAAGAAGCGGGAAGAGCAAACGTCAGAAGCGGGAAGAGCCGCAGTCCGGCGTCATTGGCGCAGGTGACCTTAAGATGGATACGGAGAGCCGCCGGGTGTTTATCGGTGAGCGGGAAATCAATCTCACGGCCAAGGAATTTGACTTGTTGGAGCTGCTGGTGCGCAATCCCAATAAGGTATACAGCAGGGAAGCGCTTCTGACCTATGTATGGGGAAATAAGGCCATGGACAGCGGGGATGTGCGTACCGTGGATGTCCATGTGAGAAGGCTCCGTGAGAAAATCGAACCCAGTCCCAGCGACCCAAGGTATGTACATACGAAGTGGGGCGTGGGATACTATTTCAGGGTAAAGGCTTAAGAACAGCGAAGGATGCGAAAAGAGGACAGAAGATGGATGCCATTACCATAAGGACAGCGGTGCCGGCAGATTTGGACGCAGTGGCACAGGTGGAGGCAGCCTGTTTCCCGGCAGCGGAGGCAGCAGACAGAAAGAGTTTAAAGGAACGTCTGGATGTATTTCCTCAGAGCTTTTTGGTGGCTGAGGATGGAAACCGAATCATCGGGTTTATCAATGGCGCTGTCACAAATGAGAGGACCATTGGAGACGAGATGTTTGAGGATACTTCGCTCCATGAGCCGGAGGGCGCTTACCAGAGCATATTCGGCCTGGATGTGATTGAGGAATACCGGCGTCAGGGGGTGGCCTCCCGTCTGATGGAGGCCATGATTGAACGGGCCAGGAGCCAGGGGCGCAGGGGGCTTATTCTTACCTGTAAGGATCGGCTGATTGGGTATTATGAAACCTTCGGATATGTGAATATGGGCATTTCCAAATCCGTTCACGGCGGGGCTGTGTGGTACGATATGATACTGGAGTTTTAGCAGATGAAGATTACCCTTGTTACGGTTGGAAAGATTAAGGAACCATATTTTGAGGATGCCATCAGGGAGTATGCCAAGCGCCTGAGCCGTTACTGCAAGCTGGACATTATCCAGGTGGCGGATGAGAAAACACCGGATGGGGCCGGCGAGGCCATTGTAAGGCAGATCAAGGAAAAGGAAGGACAGCGCATTCTTTCTAATATTAAAGATGGGGCTTACGTCATTGCCCTGGCCATTGAAGGCAAGATGCTGACCAGCGAGGAACTGGCCGGCAGGATTCAGAGGCTGGGAGTGGATGGGGTAGGCCATATTGTGTTTGTAATAGGGGGGTCGCTGGGATTATCCGGGGACGTCATGAAGCGGGCGGACTATGCCCTCAGCTTCTCTAAGATGACATTTCCCCATCAGCTGATGAGGGTGGTGCTGTTGGAGCAGATCTACAGGAGTTACAGGATTATTTCGGGGGAGCCGTATCATAAGTAGCGCCTCTGATCATTTTAAAACTATAAAATATAGCCCTTCCATACTATCAATATCTTGCGGTCATGTCTTATTTCTTATAGGACATGGCCCATTTTTTGTAGTTCAATCTGAAGCGGAAAAGCTTATAATCTTCCTGTAAAGAAAACGTTAAGAATCCCAAAGGGGAGAACAGGAGAAAAGCTTATGATGAAAAAGGCATTAACATTGGTATTGGCCGGAGTAACCGCATTGTCATTGACTGCATGTGGGGGAGGTGCATCCGCATCCGCGACCACAGCCCCGGCACCGGCCGAAGGGGGAGAGACTAAGGATGACGAGGCCAAGGCGCCTGAAAAGGATGTGAAGACAACTACATTAAAGCTGGCTTTTAACCAGTCGGAAAAGCATCCCCAGTATCTGGCCCTGTCCGAGATGAGCGATGCTTTCTATGAGGCTACCGGCGGAGCCTATAGAATCGAAATCAGCCCCAACGAGCTTCTGGGCTCACAGAAGGATGCGTTTGAGCTGGTTCAAAGCGGTACCATCCAGATGGCAATGGTGGCAAACTCCATTGTGGAAAATGTAAATCCCGATTTTGCCGTGCTGGGTCTTCCCTATGCGTATGACAGCGTGGAGCATCAGAAAAAGGTATTTACCAGCGGTGCTCTGGACGATATCTTTGCTAGTACAGAAGCCAATAATTTCAGCGTTATGGCGGCCTTTACAGCGGGAGCGCGCTGCATCTATACAGACAAGCCGGTTCAGATCCCGGCGGATTTAAAGGGATACAAGATTCGTGTCATGGAATCCCAGACCTGTATCGCCATGCTGGATGCAATGGGCGGAGTGGGAACACCCATGGCCCAGGGAGAGGTTTACACCGCGGTTCAGCAGGGTGTAATCAACGGCGGTGAGAACAATGAAATTACCTATGCGGATTTAAAGCATTATGAAGTGGCTCCTTACTTCTCTTACACACGTCATCTGATGATTCCTGATCTTCTGGTTATGAATACAGCCACCCTAAAGGGAATGAGCGAAGAGGACCAGCAGATCTTAAAGGATCTCTGCAAGGAGTACACGGAACGTGAATTCCAGCTGTGGAATGAGAACCTTGAGGGTGCAAAGAAGACGGCAGAGGAAGCCGGCGCCCAGTTTATCGATGTGGACATCGCTCCTTTCCAGGAAGCATGCCGGCCTGTTATCGACAATGTGACAAGCAAGAGCGAGGGAGCAAAGGCATTATACGAGGAAATTCGCAGCCTTGCCAACTAACAGGGATTTGCAGAAAGCGGGGTCATGACTCATGGAATCAGCAAAGAAAATCCTGGACAGGATTATCGAATGGGTATGTGTGGTACTATTGGCTGTCATGACAATCCTGGTGACCTTCCAGGTTGTTGTGAGATACTTCTTTAACAGTCCCAACGCGTATACGGAATCACTTTCCAAGTATATGTTTGTATGGATGGTTATGTATGGATCCGCCTATGTGTTTGGACTGCGGGAGCATATGAATATCGGCTTTGTCCGTGACCATATGCCTTCAAAGACAAGAGTGGTTGTTGAAATGCTGGGTGAACTGATGGTTGCCTTATTCGCGGCAGGCGTCATGATATTCGGGGGCTATAAGCAGGTTACAAGCCAAATGATCCAGATGGATGCGGCGCTTCAGATTCCCATGGGAATTATCTATTCGGCAGTGCCTGTAAGCGCATGTTTCATCCTCTTCTATTTTATCTACAACGAGATGAAGCTGGCAAAAAAACTGAGAGAAATCTAAGAACAAAGGAGATAGAATTATGGATCAGGCAATACTTGTAGCACTGGTTATGCTGGTCTGCGTGCTGACCATGCTGGTTTTGGGCATTCCCATCAGTATCAGTATCGGTCTGGCCTCCACCATCGCCATGCTGTTCGTGCTTCCCTTTGAGAATGCCATGGGAACAGCGGCACAGAAGGTATTTACAGGCGTCAATTCCTTCTCATTGCTGGCAATACCCTTTTTCATACTGGCGGGGAATATCATGAATAACGGCGGTATCGCCATACGGCTGGTGAACTGCGCGAAAATTTTAAGCGGCAGGATGCCGGGAGCCCTGGCAGAGACCAATGTGGTGGCCAATATGCTGTTCGGCGCCATCAGCGGTTCAGGCGTGGCGGCAGCGGCAGCTATCGGCGGAACCATTGGACCTCTGGAGGAAAAAGAGGGTTACTCAAAGGATTATATGGCGGCTGTCAATATTGCGTCCGCCCCCACAGGAATGCTGATTCCTCCCAGCAATACCCTGATTGTGTACTCCACGGTTGCGGGCAGCGTGTCAATCTCCGCGCTGTTCATGGCAGGATATCTTCCCGGCCTTTTGTGGGGAATCGGAGTAATGGTGATTGCGGGTATTATGGCGTCCAAACGCGGATACAGAAACCGGGATGAAATCACCCTGGCCATTGTGTTAAAAACCGTGTGGGCGGCCATACCCAGCCTGCTTTTGATTGTAATTGTTATTGGCGGTATTTTAATAGGAGCTTTTACGGCCACGGAAGGTTCCGCTATCGCAGTGGTATATTCCCTGCTGCTGAGCTTTATCTACCGCAGCATTAAGATAAGGGATTTAAGGAGGATTCTGCTGGACAGCGTAAAGATGACTGCTATCGTAATATTCATGATTGGCGTGTCGTCCATCATGAGCTGGATTATGAGCTTTACCAATATACCTGCTATTATCGCGGATGTACTTTTGGGACTGACCAACAGCAAGATTGCCATTCTTCTGATTATGAACCTGCTGCTTCTGGTGGTGGGAACCTTCATGGACCCTACCCCGGCAATCCTGATATTTACACCTATATTCCTTCCGATTTGCGCCAGCTTCGGCATGCACCCCATCCATTTCGGAATCATGATTGTTTTCAACCTCTGTATCGGTACAATCACGCCGCCGGTAGGACCTATTCTGTTTACCGGCTGCAAGGTGGCGAATGTGAAAATCGAGGAAGTATTTAAGACGCTTCTTCCGTATTTTGCAGTGACAGCGGCCATACTGTTACTGGTGACTTATGTACCGGCCATCTCCATGACCATCCCCAATGTACTGGGGCTTGTAAAATAAAATCATACGGCATCCAAAATCCCTCAGCTTCGGTTGAGGGTATTTGGTGTTGTGGAAAGGAGGGAGTTATGATACAATGTCCGCAAAATTTAGTTTCCAGAAAGGAAAGCCTCATGTGACTTTAAACATTCATCCACGTATTCCCATGCAGAAAGCCTCAGCCCTGACAAAGGCCCTGGCAGCGGTTCTTATGGCAGCATCGATCCTTCTTACCGGCTGCGCGCCTGCCTGCGGACCGGATAGTCCGTCCCTTCCCCAGAGCCAGGCCGTAATCCTGAGGCTGGCTGAGACCATGCCGGAGCATCATCCCTCCGCCCGGGCCATGGCTTATTTTGCTGAAATGGTGAGCCGGGAAACCCAAGGACGGGTAACGGTCAAGATTTATTATAACGGCAGCCTGGGAACCCCCACGGAAATCATTGAACAGGTAAAATTCGGCGGTATTGCCATGGCCCGCGTCAATGTCCTGGAGCTGTCGGAGGAGGTGGAATCCATCCGCAAATTCTTTGTCCCTTCCAACTTTGCAGGCGGAGACGCACAGATAGAGTGGGTACGCAACAATGAGGAAACCCTGAGGGACGAATGCCAGATGGACCGTATCACGCCCCTGGTCTGGTATTACCCTGATTTTCGGTGCTTCTACGGTACGGACTGCACGTTTTTGGACAAAAAGGATCTGGAGGGAAAGAAGATTGAGAGCAGCGAGTCCGCCCTTATGGCGGAGATTTTCCGGGACATGGGAATTGAGCTGGCAGGCTCAGTCAATACCAATACCTACAAATCACTGATATCAGGCAATATCGATGGGGCTGAGTCTTCATTTTCCGAGTTTATATGCAATAACTACGACCAGTATATTCATTTTGTCACTAAAAATGATGCATGGTGCCTTCCGGATGTGATGATTATTAATACGGAAAACCTGACCTCCCTCTCCAAAGAGGACAGGGAGACCGTGGAAAAGTGTGCACAAAGCACATACCAATACCAGAAACAGAGCATGGAGCAATTCCATAAGATTTGGGTGGAAACGCTTACCGAGGAACCGGAGGTTAGATTCAGCGAAGGAGCGTTCAGATGAAGAAACTAAAATTCTGGTGGAAACAGTTCTGTTTTTCAGTGGGTGCCCAAATCAATGCAGTGCTGCTTCTGATGCTGATACTGTTCCTCTCATTTTCCATATACAACCACTCTCTGTTCAACCAGTTTAATGCCAGATATCAAAAGGAGATCAATCAGTACTACTCCATACTGGAGCTGAAAAACCATTTCCTCCAGAGCGGCATCCTGTTTGAGGAATATATGAAAACGGGAAACCGCACCACCCTGGCAGAGTTTAATGATACCTATGAAATAGCCAGGTCTGTTATAGATATCCTGTATACAGAGAGCACCAATGAGGAATCCTGGTATCTTTTGCGGGGAATTGACCAGTCCTTTGAATCCTATTACAGTGAATGCTGCAATGCCTCCTTTCTGTTTAACGGCAATGATTACCGGTACTATGACAGCTTTTACTACAGCCAGACCATCGGAGAATATCTGGAGAAATACACCAATGAACTGCTCCAGTATGCGCTGGAGTCCAGTGTGGACAGCAACCGGGAGCTGACCTACAGACGGAAGGTGATGACCGCATTCAACATGGGAGCCGTGGCAGCTGCCTGTGTCCTCATTGCAGCGTCAGCCAGCTATATTTTTGTGAGGGTGACACGGCCCTTAAATGAGCTGAAAAAACAGGTGGAGGAGATAGCCAGGGGAAATCTGGACGCACATGTTAAGGAGAGCTTCGAGGAAAATACTGTGAGCATGCTCTCGCGGGCATTTAACCATATGGCCTTCAGCCTGAAGGAAAAAATAGAGAGCGAAAAGCAGCTGCTGGTGGAACAGCGCAAAAACGAGGAGTATGAAAAGCTGCTGAGCCAGGCCCGCTTCCTTGCGCTTCAAAGCCAGATTAATCCACACTTCCTCTTTAATACCTTAAACAGCATTAACAGGACCGTCATGCTGGGGCGCCAGGAACAAGCGCTGACCATGCTGGATTCATTGGCAGTGCTGCTGCGCTATAATCTGGCGGACGCACAGACACCGGCCCTTTTAGGAGAGGAGCTGGGGATTACGGAGGAATATCTGAAGATTCAGAAAATGCGTTTTTCATCCAGGCTGAACGTGGATGTCAGGCATGACCGGAGGCTGGAACAGGCTGTGATGCTTCCAAGGTTTACCCTGCAGCCCCTTGTGGAAAATGCGGTAATCCATGGGCTGGAACCCAAGGAAGAGGGGGGAACCCTTATTCTGGATGTCAGGAGGGCGGGAGATTATATACGGATACGGATTTGTGACAATGGAATGGGCATGGAAAGGGAGCGCCTGGAGAAGATCAGAAGGCGTCTTTCGGAGAAACAGCCGGAACGGATTGGAGTCTGGAATATATGGCAGAGGCTTTCCTTATATACGGGCAGGGATGACAGCCTTAAAATCATGAGCAAAAAAGGTGCAGGCACCATTGTCAGTATTTACCTGCACAGGGGAGAAGAAGATGTATAAAATATTGATTGCAGATGACGAGGAACTGGAGCGGGAGGCACTGCGCTTCTTTATAAATGAATCCTCCCTGGATATAGACCAGGTCATAGAATGTGCTTCGGGAACAGAAGTTATCAAGCGGGTGATGCTCGACAGGCCGGATATAATCGTGCTTGATATCAACATGCCCGGCCTGAACGGGCTTCAGGCCCTGGAAAAAATCAAAAGTCCGGATTACAGGTTCCGCGCTGTCTTTTCCACAGCCTATGACTATTTTGAATATGCGGTGGAGGCCCTGCGCCTTGGGGCAGTGGATTTTATGGTAAAGCCTGTGAAAAAGGAGGCGTTTATCAATGTAATCATGCGGGCCATTGACGAGCTGGACGCGGAGGCGGAGAAGGAGTACCGTGAAACAAAGCTGTTAAAGACTCTGGACATAATGGAGAGCAAGATGGTGAATGACCTGGTTCTGGGCAATATGCCGGAGGAGGTTCTCTACTATCTGGATTTGAAAAACATTTCAACTGAGTGCGGCGGAAACTGTTTCTGCATCCGCATTCAGAGCTCTCTGGATAAATGCGGCAGACAGAAGCTGTATCAGGCTGTCAGGAAGGAGTTTGATTATCTGGACCTGACTGTTATGTTCAGCGAGACAAACCACATGGTTACGGCTGTTGTTTTCTGCCGTGAGCCGGATGTGCTGCCGGGAATTTTCCGGAAGATGGAAGAATTCCTGGCTTCGATATTAAGACAGCAGCAGATTGCCTTCATGATGGGAAGCGGAACCCCCTTTGTGGATGTAAGCCAGATAGAGGAGAGCTATGAGAAAGCCCGGGAGCGTGTGGGAGACATGGTGGCCCAGACCGAGAGCGGGGAAGAAGGCACGGAACATGACAGAGACATGCCCAGGGAGGTGGAGGGCATCTGTTCCTTCATACAGGAACATTACCAGAAACGCCTGACCCTGGATACCATTGCCTCGGAGGCCGGGTTCAGCAAATACTATGTAAACCGCCTTTTCAAGCAGTATATGGGAACCACGGTGGTGGATTACCTGATTCAGATCCGGATGAAGAAGGCAAAGGAACTGCTGAGAAACGAGACCTACAGCATCAAGCAGATAAGCGGTATGGTGGGATATTCGGAGCCGAATTACTTCACATGGACATTTAAGAAAATGGAAGGTATGTCTCCGTTAAAGTTCCGCTATGAGCAGGCGGAAGGCATCAGAGAGGAGAAGGACGGGGAATGAGAGTAGTGTACAGGGCATGGATTCTGATGGCGGCTCTGATGGTGCTGGTACTGGGAGGATGCGGCGGTTTTGAGAAACCGGAAGAGGGGCCGACGTCCGCCACAGGACAGGGGAAGGGCGTACCGGCAAAAAAACCTGAAAGGATATACTCCATGCAGATTGGCCACTCCCAGCCTGTGGACAACCCGCGTCACCAGTCATTCCTGCTGTTTAAGAAGCTGCTGGAGGAGAAAACAGATGGAGGAATCCAGGTGGACATCTACCCTGCCGGTCAGCTGGGCAGCGAGGCATCTATGCTGGAGCAGGTCTGTGACGGAACCATACAGGGATTTCGCGGGGGGCAGCTGGAGATAGTTCCCAAGATGCTTGTGTTTTCCCTCCCCTTTCTCTGCGAAGACAGAACGCAGGCAGAGCGGCTGGTAAACTCTGAATTTGCCAGGGAAATAAGCATGGATTCCCTGAAAAGCGGCGCAACCATATTGGGAATCGGTGATGCAGGCGGATTCAGGCAGTTTTCCAACAGCGTGCGGATGATCCGCGGGCCAGAGGATTTAAGAGGGCTTAAGATGCGCTCCAACGGCATGGACACCATCAATAAAACATTGGAGGCCCTGGGAGCCGAGGTCATGACTGTTCCTTACAACGACCTGTATATGGCTTTGAAGGCAGGTACCATTGACGGTCAGGAAAATCCCTGGGTCAATTCCTCCGGGATGCGGTTTTATGAGGTCCAGAAGTATTTTACAGAGGTAAATTACCAGTTTCACCCGGAACCCTTCTACGTAAATACAAGATGGTATGAGTCTCTGCCCCGTGAGTATCAGGAGATTTTGGAGGAATGTACGCAAGAGATGATGAAGGAGAATAACCGTCTCATTGATGAGAATGAAGTGCAGGCAATGGAAAATATCCGGGCCAACGCTGAAATATACACCCTTTCCAGTGAGGAACGGCAGGTCTTTGTGGAGGCCACACAGGTGGTATATGAGGAATACATGGAGAATGGACTTCTGACCAGGGATGAGCTGGCCCGTATGAAACGAATCATCAGAGGGGAAGAAGAGCGGGAGTACCCATACAGGTGATGGCCTGTATGGGTTATTGGACAGGAATATAAATGTCAGTCTGGCTGTCAGGATGATAAAATCCCAGAAACCGTTCATCGTACAGCTCAAACTCCTCTCTGCCGTCCAACTTTTCCTGGGTGGTGAGGGACCAGGTGCCCCAGATATACTGATAGGTCAGCGGCAGGCTCTTTAGGGAACCTGTGTGGGTGAACACGGCATACTTTCCGCCGGGAATGGTCTTATACACCAGGGGAGGAGGACAGGGTAGTGCGGTCTCTCAGGCCGGCGGTGAGGATATCGGGAATCTCCACGATCCGGGGGCGACCGTTAAGGAGTCTGTCAGATGGGCCAGCAGGTGCTGGTCCGCTTTTGGTTTCTGGCTTATGATGACATCCAGCCGGTTTTTCCGATAGCAGGCCGGACTTGTATGGTAGACGGCCTTAAAGGCCCTGCTGAAGGCTTCGCCGGATTCAAACCCATGGTCCAGCGCAATGTCAATGACGCGTCTCTCCGTGTAGACCAGTTCCCTGGCAGCATGGGACAGGCGCCGTTTTTTTATACAGCTGCCCACGCTCTCCCCGAGGACGGCGGAGAACTGGCGGTTTAAGTGGTAATAAGAATATCCTGCCTCCCTGGCGGCATCCTCCACGGTGAAGGATGCCGCCAGGTGGCTTTCTATAAACACGATGGCTTTTTCTATGGCATTGTTGTAGTTCATATGAGTCTCCTGTACGTAAAGATGGATGGATCCGCTGTCTGGTTCTGGATTTCGATGGACGCGGTTTCCTGGGGAAATGGATCCGAGAAGTTAAAGTCATGCCAGCCGTTTTCAGGCCGTCCTCCCCAGCACAGGGAAAGACTGCCCTGGACAGGGTCCAGTACCATGGTTTTTGTGGTACCGAAAACTGGCTGTAGTAACTGCATGACAGGCCCTCCGGATAAGGCGTCAGAAAGAAAGTCTTCAGCTGTCCGGCAGTGATGCCCTGTCTGTGCCGCTCCAGGAAGGCGGTAATGTTATCATACCGGCGGATGGAGTGGACGAATGCCTGGGGTTCATAGGGAATCAGTTCCTCCAAAACAGGATGGTTGGTGGCATAAAGGGCCTGTTCCCCGGAATCCCTGTCAATGGTTTTCACTGCCATACGTCCGTCCAGGGTTTCCACCAGGGCGCAGTGCCCTTCTCTGTCCAACACAATCAGGTTCAGGTTGTATGCCACAGGCATGTCTTTCAGCATGGACAATGCCTCCTTTACATCGCGGCAGTTTTCCAGCAGGGTACGGACCACGGCCCAGAACTGAAGTCCGGCGACCGCGGGCCTGCGCATCTCGGGCAGGGGGCCGACAGGAAAACCGCTGGAGCTCAGCGTGACGGTCAGTCCCATTTCATTGATGCCGTCGTCCCGGCCGATTCCCAGCGCGCTGGTGCCTATGTGTGTGTATTTTCCGGTGATGCGGGTTTTTATGACAGTAAAGTCCTCCGCCTCATCGTTGAATTCATAATTCCGGGCAGCCATGGGATGGCCGGAGGCTGTCATGGAGGGCAGAAGGGCCAGATGGCTGCAGCGAGGCGTAAGCCAGGTCATGCCGTAATAGAGAACCTGCTCCGGCGCGCAGCCCAGGGCATCGGCAAATCCGGCCAGCTCCTGCGTAAGTCCGGGACACCAGCGGCGGAAACAATGGCTGGCCTGGTTAAACTGTGTCAGGCCGAAGCCGGGGAAACCGCTTGAGAACCGTTTTTTGAGGCCGGGGACGGACGCCAGACGGCTGCCCAACAGGCGGCCGGCCTCGTAGCTGCTTCCTGAGAGCTCCAGGGCATGTGTATGTATGGTTTTCATAGGGATACCTCCTCTTGCTGTTATATCTCTATTTTAGGTGAAATAAAGGAGGAAGCATGATATTTCCTGCGGAATTTGATAGCAGATTCCCGCTGTCCGGGGTTATGGATCCAATATATCATATCCGGGGCAAAAACAAAAGACGCAGGGGAAAGGTCCAAAGGTCAAAGAAGATGAGTGAAAACAAAATTTAAGTATAATATAGTTGTGATTGCAGGAGGATAGAGATATAATGGCAGAAAAATACAGTTTGCGCCGGACCCGCGAAAAATCTGCGGGACGGCCGGCAGAAAGGGGCGCTATGAAAAAGAATCCCCAGGGAAAACGGTGGCACAGGCTGGATAACACAGGTAAAATATTCCCTATGATAGCCAATGAAAACCTGAGCAATGTATTCCGTATTTCCGTAACATTAAAAGAAGAGATAGATCCTGGTCTGCTGGACCGGGCGCTGGAAGAAGTCCTGCCCCGGTTTGGCGGGTTCAAGGTGAAGCTTAAGAGGGGCTTTTTCTGGTATTACTTCGAGGAGAACAAACGCCAGCCCTTTGTTGAGCAGGAGAGCAGCTGGCCCTGCCGCTATATCGACCCCAAGAGCAACCAGCTCTACC
>ENA-OQCB01000704-OQCB01000704.1-human-gut-metagenome-genome-assembly--contig:-NODE-704-length-14900-cov-3.048264_pt1 | contig 14900 bp, 19 predicted proteins | sample MGYA00242493_ERZ504568 | MGnify/ENA primary metagenome ERZ504568 (study PRJEB26092, sample SAMD00036229) | human gut metagenome | host: Homo sapiens | study: EMG produced TPA metagenomics assembly of...
GAATACTTTCAAATTTTTCATCTGTTTTCCATTTGTCTAATAATTCGCCGCAGCTATCTATTACAATTTTATATTTCATTTTTCATAACCTCTTTATGTAGTTTTTAATACCATTTCTTATACTATCACAAAACTACTTATTTGAAAAGGTTTTTTCCTAAAACACTGGGATTTTTTTTCATTTTCGTTTATACTGTTCTTATCCTTTCTTCCATACGGAAAATTTTTATAGAAATGAGGGATTTTTTATGATTGCATTACAGGTGCAGGATATAAAAAACTTTATGTCAAAATTATTGATTGGTACTGATTTTGATGCTTTCTGGCTGTCAGAAGCGACTGTCACTACCTCCATTACTTATACCTTAGACGGACTTCTCCATCCTGATTTTTTCGATACACAGGAAGCAGAACTGTTGCAGGCAGAAGGTCGTGAATACACACTTTGGAAAGACATCAAGCCCTTTTGTTTTTCCATCATGAAAGGAAAAAAAACACCTCTTCACTTTAAAATTGTATTCATGCTCTCAAAAAAAAATACAGAAAAACTTTTACTGGGAAACCGTGTTCCTCTCTCTATTGATGATATTTTCGGTCTTTTCGTAAATTTCCAATACGACGGAACACATTTTAACCTGTACTACCGGAACTTCTGTAAAAACCTTTACTCTTGATAAAACCTTAGATCATGTATGGGATGAGCTGGTTCAAAAGTTTTTCAGGCAGCAGCAAATCCCCTACGAAATTTTATAGAATTAGGAGACTGACTTATGATACAGGATATCGGAACACATTGTTATCACAACGAATACATACCTGTTCCGCCAAAAGAACAGGACTTTATTTTATGTTATAAGAAAAAAAAGCGTTTTAGTGAAAAAAACAAATGGACAGCTTTTTGCTACCACGTTTCTGTGACATTCCAAATTGGGAAACAGAGCCGTACATTTATTTATTTTCCATTGATGAGCATCATTTTTATATGCTTCCAAAAATGCAGCCTTCTCTTTTGTCTGATTTTACTTTTGAAGATTTGGTTATCTTTCGCAGCCAGCAGCCAAAAGAGCTGTGTTTTGCACTGATTACAGGCTTTCATTTATTTTCTTGGTATGAAAGCCGCAAATTCTGCGGTAAATGCGGTGAAAAACTGCTTCACGATACAAAAGAACGCATGATGTACTGCCCCCATTGTCATAACACAGAATATCCCAAAATTTCTCCTGCCGTCATTGTAGGTATTCGAAATAAAAACAAGCTCTTACTTTCAAAATACGCCGGAAGAAATACTACACGTTATGCCTTGATTGCGGGATTTACGGAAATCGGTGAAACACTGGAAGACACAGTAAGAAGAGAAGTCATGGAAGAGGTTGGACTGAAGGTAAAAAACATTCAATATTACAAAAGCCAGCCGTGGGGACTTTCCGGCTCTGTTTTGTCAGGATTTTTCTGTGATTTAGACGGTGACGATACCATCACCTTAGACCGAGAAGAATTGTCCACTGCCCAGTGGTTTGAGAGAGAAGACATTCCTTATGATGACTATGACGTAAGCCTTACAAGGGAAATGATGATACAATTTAAAAAAGGACTCTATTAAAAAATAACAAAAAGAGACTGTCTTTTAAATATTCCGAATGAGCATTTAATGTAACAGTCTCTTTTATATAATTATCTTTTATTTTGCCAGAAGCAGCATGATTTCATTGCTTCTTGTCACAAATTTTGTCATTTCTTCCGGTGTCAGCTGTCTGTGGCTGATTAACGCCAAATCATATAACTGTTCGCACAGAATATCCACGTTTTCATTTTCTTTATTTTCCAGAACATACTGTACCAGTTTATTATTTGCATTTAATACCAGTGTTTCCTGTCCGCCGAACATAGATGGGTCCATGCCGTACATATTGTACATTTTCATCATTTCCTGCATACGACGGTTTTCTTCGGAAATTGTCATCATGGAAGATACTTTATCGTTTTTCAGGCTTTCTACCTTAATTGTCAGATTTTCCTTCTTTAAAGCTTTCTTAAAGATTTCAGATAAAGTCTTTGTTTCTTCCTCTAAGTCTTTTCCTTCTTCTTTTACAGCGTCTGTTACACCTGCATCAATACGAAGGAATTTGACATTTTCTTTTACCTGTTCTACATGAGAAATAAACGGAGAGTCAATGTTGTGCTTCAGAATAACCGCATCCTGATTTTGTTCTCTGAACATATTGATATACTGGCTCTGCTGTACTTCATCGGTTACATAGTAAATACTGGTTTTTTCAGGTTCTTTTTTCGCTTCTTCTTTTGCTTCCTCAAGAACCTCTTCTTTATTTTCCTCTGTAAGAACTTTCCTGCTCTTCCGGTGTTTCTGCTGTATTTTCTTTGATGCAGTCTTCCAGTGTCAGATATTTTCCGTCAATATTCTTATAGAGAATATAATCCATCATTCTCTCAGAGAATTTCGTATCTTTTAAGCAGCCGAATTTAATAAACGGGTTGATATCATCCCAGTATTTTTCATAATTTTCTCTGTCAGTTTGCACATACCGGAAAGCTTGTCTGCCACTTTTTTGCTGATATAATCAGAAATTTTCTTTACAAAACCATCGTTCTGCAAAGCGCTTCTGGATACATTAAGCGGTAAATCAGGACAATCGATGACACCCTTTAACAGCATTAAGAATTCAGGAATAACTTCTTTGATGTTATCTGCAATAAATACCTGATTATTGTATAATTTAATTGTACCTTCAATGGACTCATATTCCATGTTGATTTTTGGGAAGTATAAAATGCCTTTTAAATTAAACGGATAATCCATGTTCAGATGTATCCAGAACAATGGCTCTTTATAGTCCATAAATACTTTTCTGTAAAATGCTTTGTACTCTTCTTCTGTACATTCATTTGGATGCTTCATCCACAGCGGATTTGTATCGCTTAAAGATACCGGACGTTTATGGATTTTTACCATTTCTTTTGCAGGAGAAATTTCTACAACCTCTTTTTCGCCGTTTTCATTTTCTTTTTCTTCTGTTTTTGCATCTTCGTGAATATGTTCTACAATAATATCGTCTTCTTTTACCTCAGACTCTTCAATGGTTTCATATTCCTGCGGCGCATTTGCTTTAGAAAGGAAGATTTCTACCGGCATAAAGGAACAATATTTTTCAATAATTTCTCTTGCACGATATTCATTGGCAAATTCTACGCTTTCTTCATTTAAGAACAGCGTAATCTCTGTACCCACTTCTGTTCTGTTTCCATCTCCGATTTCATACTCTGTACCGCCGTCACTGGACCAGTGAACCGCAGTTGCACCTTCTTTGTAAGATAAAGTATCAATCTGTACTTCATCTGCCACCATAAACGCAGAGTAAAATCCCAGACCAAAATGTCCGATAATCTGGTCTTCATTTGTTTTATCTTTATATTTCTCTAAAAACTGTGTTGCACCGGAAAAATGCAATCTGTGTAATGTATTCTTCTACTTCATCTGCGGTCATACCAAGACCTGTATCAATGAATTTCAAAGTCTTTTCTTCCGGATTTACAATGACCTGAATTTTATTTTTATGGTCTTCCGGAAAAGTGTATTCTCCCATAACCTCCAGTTTTTTCAGTTTTGTAATGGCATCACATCCATTTGAAATTAATTCACGGAAGAAAATGTCATGATCGGAATACATCCATTTTTTAATAATCGGAAGGATATTGTCACTGTTAATTGTAAAGTACCACGCTTGCTAGCCATGATAAAATTACATCTCCTTTTTCATTCTTATATTGGGAAACGTTTCCCCTGCCTAAACACCATAATAGTCCCCAAAGAAATAAAATGTCAAGAGAAAATTAGCACTCAATCATATTGAGTGCTAACAAAATTTTATAAACTTTCTTAAATAATTCTAAACTTCTTATTTTTTCTTTGCTGCAATAAAGATATTCGGCGGATTTTTATGGAGATTGACAATTTCCAGAACTTCAAAACCGTTTTTCTGGATTTTCCGCATCAGACTAATGGGTGTATCAAAAGCTACATAAGGCATCAGATGTAATTTACTTTTCCAGAATTTTTTCACAGAGTCTTTGGATAAATTTCTTCCCAGACAGTCTGTGGCAGAAAGAAAAATACCGCCAGGTTTTAAAATCTCATATATTTTCTTTAAAACCTCATCCTGATTTTTTCATATACAACAGCACATTGTACGCCGTCACCACATCATAGCTTTCCGGCTCTATTTCCATTTCCGTCAATTCTCCCATGGAAAAGGTAATATTATTCTTTGACAATTTTTCTGCTTTTTCTCTGGCTTTTTGGAGCATATCTTTAGAAATATCCGTTGCCGTGATTTCTTTTACATATTTTGAAAGAGGAATGGTCGCTGCGCCGGTGCCGCAGCCAATCTCAAAAACTCTGTCCTCCTCCTTTAAAAATGTCGCAGAACGTTTCACAGTTTTTCTGTAAGCATTTTCATATACTGATAAAACCTGCTTATCGAATACTTCTGAACGCCTGTTCCAAAATGCAGGAGCTTCAACCCTTGTATTTTTCATCCTTATCCCTCCTTGATCACTTCAAAAACAAACGCAGCAATTTCTTTTTCCCATTTGTATACGGCTGATAACGAATAGGTAAATCGACTCCCTGATATTTTTTCACAATACTTTTCGTATGACTAAAGGTATCAAAGCTTTTTTTCCGTGATAGCTTCCCATACCGCTTGCACCTACACCGCCAAATCCCATTCTTGATGTTGCCAAATGAATAATGGTGTCGTTAATACAACCTCCTCCAAAGGATACTTCCCTTAAAACCCTTTTCTCTGTCTGCTTTCTTCCTGTGAAAAGATACAATGCAAGAGGTTTTTCCCCTTTTTTAATAAAATCCTCTGCCTCCTTTAAATCTCTGTAAGTAAGCACAGGCAGCACCGGTCCGAAAATTTCTTCCTGCATAATGGGTGACTTTTCCGTAATATCATCTAAAACAGTAGGGGCAATAAACAGCCTTTCTTTATTCCCAAAGCCGCCCTTTATAATATGTTCTCCTTCCATAAGCTTCATAATGCGCTCATAGTGTTTTTCATTAATGATTTTAGGATAATCCTGATTTTTCATCGGCTCTGCCGAAAACATTTTATCAATCCAGTATTTTAAATATTCTAAAAATTCTTCTTTTACAGTTTCCTGTATCAAAAGGTAATCAGGAGCTACACAGGTCTGTCCGCTGTTAAATATTTCCCAAACACCAGACGTTTGCTGCCAGCTTTAAATTTGCTGTTTCGTCTACAATACAGGGACTTTTTCCACCCAGCTCTAAAGTAACAGGCGTGAGATTTTGGGCAGCCTTTTCCAGAACATTTTTCCCACTGCCTTGCTTCCCGTAAAGAAAATATAGTCAAATTTCTGTTCTAAAAGCGCTGTATTCTCTTCTCTGCCGCCTTCCACAGCTGCCACAAATTCTTTCGGAAAAACAGCGGAAAGAATTTTTTTAATCACTGCCGAGGTGTGCGGTGCATAAGCAGAAGGCTTTACCACACAACAATTTCCCGCTGCAACAGCGCCGATTAAAGGCTCCATACAAAGCATAAAAGGGTAATTCCAAGGGGCTATAATCAGCACTGTGCCATAGGGCTCGACAGCTTCAAAGCTTTTTGCAGGAAACTGCGCCAATGGTGTCAAGGCACGTTTTTCCTTCATCCAGCCCTTTAAATGCTTTTCTGCATAGTTCAGCTCGGAAAGTGTCATTCCCACTTCTGTCATATAAGCTTCAAAATCTGATTTTCCCAAGTCCTTATACAGGGCTTCTTCGATTTCTTTTTCATAATATAAAATTGTTCGTTTTAAGCGAAGAAGAGCTTTCTTGCGAAATTCATAAGCTTTTGTCCTGTTTTTTTCAAAAAAAGCTTTTTGCCTCTCTGCTATGCAGTTTATTTCCATGAGCCGTCACCTCACTAGCCTTCTACAATTAAATACTGTCCGTTTGGAAGAGGAAAGACTTCACTGGCATCCTCCAGCTCTTCCAAGGTCATTCCGTCTACATCCATGCCGTTTTCTTCAAAATATTCCTTTACTTCGGCTAAAGAGTCTACCACAACTGCCATGCAATCCTCTAAAAACGCCTCCGCCTCTTCCTCTGTCTCCGCTACCGGCTCTGCAAATAACTGCTCCTGATTTTTCAAAAAAGTTACCAGACATTCTTCACTATATTCATTCATTCCAATTTCCTCCTTGTTGAATTATTTTTTTCTAAAACGGTTTCTACCCGTTCTGTTTCATATTTTGCTGTTTCTTTTACTTCTTCTTTGGCATTGCTCACGGCAAAGCTATAAGTAACCTCATGGAGCATTTCCAAATCATTTAAGTTATCTCCAAAAGCCGCACAGGCGTCTGCGGAAATAAGAAAATGCTTCTGCAAAACTCGAATTCCTTTTCCCTTATCCGCACTCATCGGCATCATATCCAGCCATGCGTGACCGGAGGTTACCACAGTTGCCTGACTTCCGAAAAGCTTTTTCCAATAAGGCAGCATTTCTTCCAGTCCGCTTTCCCTGTACATGGATATTTTCAAAATATCTTCTTTTACTTTGAAAATATCATCTACCACTGCAACCTTGCCTTTTACTGTCTGAAGCATATAATCTGCAAATGCTTTTCTTTTCGGCTGAATATAGTAGGATTTTTCTCCGGAAACAATAATTTCCATATCCTCTCTATTCAGTATGCTATGCGCCATTTCTTCTGCTAATGCCCGTTCAAAAACATCTTTATGTAAAATTTTTCCTTTATACACAACCATTGCCCCATTTTCACAAATATAAGCAATGTCATCTTTTACAGGCTCAAATAAGTTTCGTAAAACTGCATACTGTCTTCCGCTGGCAGCCGCAAAAAGAATTCCCATTTCTTTTAACTGTTTTATCTGCTCCACTGCTTGTAAAGACAGCTCTCTTTTCCCATTTTGAAGAAGCGTGCCATCTATATCACTGGCAATCAGCTTTAACATACTTTCCCACTCCCTGCTATTTCTTTTTTGCGGTTTCAAAAATTTCCTGTGGCGTATCTACAATTTTATCTGCATGATGTTCCACCAGTTCCTGTCTTGGACGAAAACCCCATGTTACGCCGATGGTATACATACCTGCCGCTTTTCCCGTATCCATATCTGTATTGGTATCTCCACAGTAAAGACATTCCTCAGGTTTTACGCCAAATGCCTCTGCAATAGCCAAAGCTCCCACCGGTGACGGCTTTCTGGGAATACTTTGTGTCTGTCCCTGTACTTTATGAAACATTTCTTCTCCGAAAATTTTATTCACTACCTCTATGGCTGCTTCATGAGGCTTATTAGACAATACCGCAATTCTAATATTTTCTTTTTTTAACTCTCCTAAAAGCTCCAAAATCCCGTCAAAAGGTTTCACATGATAAAATGGATTTTGTGCAAATTTCTGACGATATACAGTGCGTATCTGCTCATAATCTGCCGTATCACCTCCCGGTGTATCTGCCAACATCCTCCTTACCAGCTCATCTGCTCCATCTCCTGCATAAAAATTATAATTCTCCACCGGTAGCGCAGACAATCCAAATTCCTCCAAAACCTGATTTCCTACATAGGCCATAGACTCCACAGTATCTGCGATTGTTCCGTCTAAGTCAAATATACAAGCTTTATACATCTTTACCATTCCCTACTTTCTATTCCCATATTTTTTAATTCCTGATACAATCTTGCCAGTGGCAGACCTACTACATTATTATAATCACCGCTGATTTCCTTAATAAAGACTGCCGATTTTCCCTGAATACCATAAGCCCCTGCTTTATCCATAGGCTCCCCAGTATTCACATAACTTCTAATTTCTTCATCTGACATAGGGTAAAAAACTACTTTCGTTTTCTCATGAAACGTCTTTTTTCTGTTTTCGTTTCCCTCTCTTGCCATAATTGTCACACCTGTATAAACTTCATGTTCCCTTCCCTGAAGACTTTGAAGCATCTTTACAGCGTCTTTTTGCGAAGACGGTTTGCCCAATATTTTTCCTTCACTTGCGACAACCGTATCCGCCCCAATCACAAGAACATCCCCTAATGACTTTTCATAAATATCGCTGCATTTTAAATAAGACAGCTCCTCTACTGCCTGCCCCGGCTGTTCCGTGGTAATTTTCTCCTCTGCCTGACTGGGGATAACTGTAAAGGGAATTCCTCCCTGCTCTAAAAGTTCCCTTCGTCTGGGAGAAGCACTTGCCAGTATAATTTTCCTCATGTTTTTCTCCTTTAAAGAAATTCCCACTTTATATTCTTTCAATTCTTAGTATATCCTGTCTTTTTCAATGATGCAAGACAAGAAAGAATTCTGCCAGGGCAACCGCATAAAAAAGTATTAATACCAAAATCATCACTTTTCCGTTATAATAAAAGAAAAGGGTGATTTTTATGATGGAAATGAAAAAGTATTTTTCAGATTTGGTAGATAGCAGAGATAATCGAGGATTGAGACATACTCTCGTGGATATCGTAGTTATGAGTATTTATGCTGTCTTATGCGGTTATACAGATACAGAAAATATGGCATTTTTTATGAAACTTCAAATGGCTCCGATATATTATTATGGACAATCATTTTATTTTTCTGCGTGAAATCAAAGGTGATATCGCTGCTGTGCAAATAATAATCTGCAAACCATTTCTTAATCATCTCTTGTTTATATCCACAACAGATAACGAATTCGTGATATCCGTAGTGAGAATATAGTTTCATAATATGCCAGAGTATGGGTTTATCTCCAATCTCCACCATAGGTTTTGGTTTCAAATGACTCTCTTCACTGATCCGGGTTCCAAATCCCCCTGCCAAAATAACAACTTTCATTCCTTTATCTCCCTCGTTATTTTTCATCACTGTATATCATAACAACGAATTCTATTCCTTTATCGTTTATTATAGCAAGGCTAACAGGGGGCGTAAATGGTTTATGCTCTCAATCGTCTACTCTACGTATATTTCCTTTTTATTTTAAGACTTCTTTCAATTTTTATTTCTGGCTTACTTTTCTTAGGTATGTATACGCTTCTTCACTTTCATATCCTCTGGCTTTGTTTTTTAGAGTGACTGAAAAATTTCTGTAGATATTCCCTGTTCAGAAGTGGTATCGCCTCTTGTATCTTTGGGAACAATTTTCTCCTCATTTTTCTATAGACTTTTTCCATGTAAAGGTATATGAGTGAAGATGAATTTGGAGATATGGATTATTTCTTAAATAATTTACCTCTCTCAACATCGTAATTTTTCTATGAAGAAAAAAGCAGTTATAAAAACAGGTTTTTATCTGTTTTTACAACTGCTCTTTATCCTATGCCGTCAAAATTTCCTCAATGCTCCATACAAATCGTGATCCAGGTTCATGGAAGAAAGTTCCGTACTGATCACAGCAAGATTTTTACCAGACATCAGAATCTGATAAATCTCATCCTTCAAGTACAAAGCCAATTCCGCCTGATTAAAAATTCAAAGCATCTTCTGGCAACCTGCTTTTCACCGCTGATCAAATGACCGGACAGTACAATTTGAACCTCATCTAAAACAGCCACCTGAGGAAGTGAAATTACCACTGCCTGTTTTTCTTCCGCATAAGTAAATTCTGCATTTATTTCTTTCCCATTTACCAGCGCCTGTGCCTGCTGACACGCTTCCTTCGCATATCCTGTCATTTCTATTGTATATGCTCTCTTTTCCGGAAGTACGGACGTCTCTCCTGTTGCCGGAGCAATGGTTAATACAGACTGCTCTCCTTCCGTATAGTTTATCTCTGTGACAGCGCAAATTCCTTCCTGATATCGGCAGGTCTCATTGTCATCCTCATACAGAGAGAAGTTTCCCTCTTTCCCTGCAAAAACTTTGATTCTCAGAGAATCCGGATTTTTCACTGTTTGTACACCGCTGATTTCATCGGTGAACGGCAGAATACTTCCTTCTTTTACCAATACAGGAATACTGTCCAGCGTTCTGTACAAATCCATCATTCTTCCGCCTGAATACTTCAATCCCGTATGCAAATCATACCAGTTTCCTTCCGGTATCCAAGTCTTCACCTTTGCCACGTTCAAACCTTTGATTCTTGGAGAAGTAATAGGTGCCACCACCATATTCTCACCGAAGAAATACTGATTTTTTACTTCATAGGCACGCCTCTCTTCCGGATATTCATAATACATCGGTACGACTAAGGGACGATCTTCCATATAGCTCTTATAATTCATCGTGTACAGATACGGCATCATCCGATGACGCTCTCTCAGTGCTTCTGACATAGCGTCATCTGTTTCTTTTTTAAATCTCCATGGCTCCTTGCCATTAAATTCACTACAAGAGCTATGCAGACGCATAATCGGAGAATAGATTCCATACTGGGTCCATCTGGCTGTCATCTCATCGTTCTTATAACCCAGCATATGACCGCCGATATCATGACTCCACCAGCCGTAACCTATATTCGAAGCTGTCGCTGTGAAATACGGCTGAAAATTCAGAGAATCCCATGTGGTATGCGTATCTCCGGAAAATCCGATCGGATATCGGTGACTTCCCGGACCAGCATATCTGGAAAAGGTAAGGGGTCTTTTTCCTTCTCTTTTGCTGTCCAGAAAATGGAAATGGTTAAAAATCCATAAAGGATCCAGTCCTTCGATTTTTGTATTATTCCCCTGCTGCCAGTCAATCCACCAGAAATCCACACCTTCTTTTTCTCTGGGGTGATGCAGATATTCAAAATATGCTTCAAGGAATTTGGGATCCGCCGGATCACAGCTAACCGGATCCTCTTGCTCATAATCTACGCCCATGGTTTCTGCCATCTGTCGATACATCTCTTCATGGGCTCTCACACCGTCTGCAGGATGCACATTTAATGTCACTTTCATTCCCCGATCATGAAGCTTTTTCAAGAATCTGGCAGGATCTGGAAACAATTCTTTGTTCCAAGTATAACCAGTCCATCCACTTCCATACTTGGGATCAATATCTACCATATGCCAGTCCATATCGATGACAGCTACTGTAAACGGAAGATTTTTTTGCTTCAAATTTCTTCATCAACTCCAGGTAACTGTCTTCTGTGTATTTATAGTAACGACTCCACCAGTTTCCCAATGCATATCTGGGCAGCATGGGAGACTTTCCACAGAGATAGTAAAAGTCATGAAGGGCCCTCTTTGTAACTCGTGTCCATATCCCCAGAAATATAAATCCTGAATCCTTTTTCCGTAGGCTCATCCATCCATTTTCTAGCAAAATCTAGTGATTTGCTGTCGTCCAGAAGAGAATAACCAAACTCCGACACTACACCGTGCTCCAATTCTGTCTCTCCATCCACCATATCCAGAGTTCTGGCTGTACCTTTCAGGTCGTGAATTTCTTCTCCATAATGCCAGATACTATGGTAAGCGCTCAGATTTCCTTTTACCTGAATACTCAGTCCATGACTCGAAAATTCTTTTTCATTATAGATCAGATGAATGCGAGAGGTATGAATTTCAATTCTGTCCTCCATGTGCAGAAGTCTGTAATTTGTCTCTGGAAAATCTCTGAAAAACGCCATCTGTGTAGCCCGATCTTCAAAGATACCATCCTCACTGTATTCCAATCGAATCAGACCCTCTGTCAGCATGGTGATTCTGTATTTTTCACCGATCACCATATTAGCCTCCAGCGCTACTGGACGGGTCTGTACCTTATAAATATCTTTCATACTCTTACTTCTCCTTTTTTATCCTTTCACTGCGGAAGCCGCAATTCCGGCAATAAACTGCTTCTGGAAGAACAGATAGATCAAAAGCACTGGAACAATCGAAATTGCTGTGGCTGCAAAAAGAGCTCCGTAATCTGTCGAATACTGTCCGTTGAACATTTTCAACCCTACCGCCAAAAGCTGTTTTTCCTTGGTATTAATCACCAAATACGGCCAGAGGAAATCTTCCCATGCCCATAAAAACTGGAAGATGGCAATACTGGAAATACCATTTTTCGCCATGGGGAAGATAATTCTGTGGAAAATGAAAAATTCATTTGCCCCGTCAATCCGCGCAGCTTCTAAAATTTCATTGGGAAGAGAGGAAATATGCTGCTTCATCATAAAGATTCCAAACCCACTGAACATTGCCGGAATGATCAGTGCTTTATAACTGTCCATCCATCCAAAATACTGAATCATGGAATATTTCGGAATGATAGTCACACACCAGGGAATCATCATCGTAGCCAACACGAAACCGAACAAAATATTTCTGCCCTTGAACTGATATTTACTCAGTACAAATCCACAAATCGTACTGGTATAAATCACAATCAGCGTAATCACCAATGTAATCACCAAACTATTCAGGAAGAACCGCATAAAATTAAAATGCGCATTCATATTCATGTAGTTGGTCGTAATAAACTCCTGTGGAAGCAAATGCTGTTCCAGAGCCATAATTTCTTTATTCTGCTTGAAAGAAGATAGGATCATCCATACAAACGGATATACCGTTATCAACCCCAGTAGAAGAAGACCAATATTCAATACAACACTGTTTATTTTTCTTTTCACAACGGCACCTCCTATTCCTCACTTCCGGATACCCGGAAAGATAACCAGCTGAATACAGCAGTAATAACAAACAAAACAAAGGATAATGCAGACGCATAACCAAAATTATATTTTACAAAGGCTTCATCATAGATGATATAAGATGCCAGATAGGTAGCTGTACCAGGGCCGCCCTCCGTCATAATCAGTATCTGAACATAAGCCTGAATATAAGAAATAATAGAAGTAATTACTACAAACAGTGTCATCGGTTTCAGCAGCGGAAGTGTAATGTATCTGAACGTTTGCCATCCATTCGCTCCGTCTACTTTTGCCGCTTCCAATGCATCCGAAGGCAGCGAATACAGTCCGGCCATATACATAACTACCGCATAACCAAAATCTTTCCAAATCGTCATGATAATAACTGCAAGCAATGCAATCTTCGGATTCATCAGCCAGTTCACATCCAATCCGAAGATCTGATTTATCGTTCCAATCTGCGGATTATACATGAACTTCCATACAAACGCCACCGCCACCATCGGCGTAACAACCGGCATATAATAAATTGCTCGGAAAAAGCTTTTGTGTTTTACCAACGGAGAATAGATCGCATAGGCAATTCCCAATCCCAGTCCCACACGGAAAATAATAACCACCACTGAAAAGATCAGTGTATTTAGCATTGATTTTCCAAACAGAGAACTGGTAAATACCTCTTTATAATTCTCCAGGCCCAGGAAATTATAGGTTCCGCTTAAAGGATTCCATTCGTGAAAGCTTCCTGCAAAAGCAATTCCAATAGGAACAATCAGAAAAATACTGAAAAATGCGATCATTGCAATTACTACTATATTCCGCAGAATAATCTCACTCTTACTCTGCAAAGGGTGGGATTTCTTAAACATAAGACCTACCTCCTTTGTCTGCTTTATTTTGCGTATTCGTACAAATTCTCTACAGATTTAAAATCACTATTCTTCATATCTTTGATGATGTTTTGCTGTGCTTCATTCAAAGCAGTATCAATATCAACACCGTTAAAGAAAATATCCTGTCCCGCTTTTTTCAGTGATGTCTCCATTGTGGCAGGCATTGGACCCGGCCAGATATAGTGGTCAATGTGCTCAGCCAATACTTTCAGAGATGGATTTTCAAGAATCTTTTCATTGTCTGCCAGAGATTTCTTAGCAGGGAATATACTCATAGCCAGATTAAATGCTACCTGTGCATCATCATTTGCCAGGAAATATTTAATAAAATCCTGAGCTACTGCCTGCTGATCTTCCGGCGCATTTTTATTTACACCGAACGTAGACTCTCCATTGTAACGATTGTATGCATATGGATTTCCGTCAAAGGTAGGAATCTCAAATACGCCAAAATTAATATCGCTCCAGGTAGTCTGCAGGGTATTGTAGTAATGTCCCCACTGAATAACCATTGCTGACTGTCCCTGTCCAAAGCTGTCTGCACCTTTTTCTCCAAAATCTTTAGAACCGATGCCGTCTACTTCATACATATCTACCAACATCTGCATCACCTGTTTCATTGCATCTGAGTTTACCTTTGGTGTCACACCGTCTTCTTCAAACAGGTTTTCTCCCAACTGATAGTTCAGACCCAGAAGATAATTCTGATGGAAATCATCATTGAAGTTCAGACCAGCCTGAATAATGGTATCTCCTTCTTTAATCGTGAGCTTTTTCGCAACCTCACGCATCTCATCCCATGTTTTTGGAATATCTGCTTCCGTGAGTCCGGCTGCTTCCCACATATCTTTGTTGTAGTATACAGATCCTGTCATCATACCATAGTCAATGTAATAAACCTCTCCATCAATCACATGGGCATCCACACCGGTAAAATCAGCCTGAAGATCTTCCAGAGGAATCTCCAACGGTGCCATATAATTGATTAAGTTCTCATGATAACTGTTATGTATATTAAAAATTGCAGGGCCATTCTCTCCGTCAAGAGCCAGCGGAAGTTTTGTCCAGTAATCCTCCCAGGGATTATTCACAAGATTAATCGTTACATTCGGATGAATGGCTGTATATCCATCAATGATTTCCTGGAAAAGTTCATCGCTGCCCCACTCCCATAATTCCACGGTAATATCCTTTCCACCATTAATCTCTACAGAAGGATCATACTTAATCGTATCTCCAAAAGGCTCTGTAGGAACCTCTATATTTTTCTTAACTTTCCATGAAATAGATAACCTCTACTATAATCATGGCAAAAATCCGAAATTGAACACTTTTGAAACCTACTACAAGTGTATTTCAAAGTGGAGAAACGAGAACGTTCACCATGCTCCGGAACTCC
>ENA-OQCB01000707-OQCB01000707.1-human-gut-metagenome-genome-assembly--contig:-NODE-707-length-14880-cov-3.622450_pt1 | contig 14880 bp, 12 predicted proteins | sample MGYA00242493_ERZ504568 | MGnify/ENA primary metagenome ERZ504568 (study PRJEB26092, sample SAMD00036229) | human gut metagenome | host: Homo sapiens | study: EMG produced TPA metagenomics assembly of...
CTAAATTCTGTTTGATATTGAACCTCTGAATGATTTTGTTTAAATATACACCACCATATTTCTCCACCTATATAGAAAAGTAAAATAGCAAAGCCAATTCTTAAAACGCAATACTGATTACCATTAATTTTATTATCAGAATCCTTACTATTGTCAATGTTAGCTTTAAAACTGCTTACATCAGATCCTATAAAGTGATGAAGTGTATATTCTAAAAATAAAAAGGCTGCCCATATACACAAACTTCCCCAAAACAAGCAAAGACTTAAATCATGATTCAGTAATGAATAACCTACGATAAGTATCCAAGCCAATAATACAAATACAATAAAGCCAATTGTTATTTTATAAGTGGAGTGGAAGTGGATAAGATGTTTCTGGGTATTATTTGTCTTCGCATATAATATGTGTTCAAAAGGCATATTCCCTTCTTTTTTCAATATTTCCCTCCAGTTCTTCAACCAACTCCGGTGTCCAATCATAGACAAATACCAACAGTAACTGGCTATAACTCCTAAAATGGCTATAATAGCCAGAATATCCCAATAAGTACAATTTAGATAGAATAACTTTGCACCCAAATTTGTAAGCCCATTATTAGAATATTCCCTTCCATCTCCAACTATTTTCCCCGTACTCACCAATTACTTGTACAATATCGCAACAAGATAAAGCACCAATTAAAACAGGGCAATTAAATAGGTTCATCCATCGTATGATATCTTTGCTTCCATCCAGTTAAAACGAGCAAACATCAACTTATAGCGTTTTAACCTTCTTTGTTCTTCATCCATCTTTTCTTATGTTTTACCGTATTCTTTCTATGTTATAAACAGTGTTTATCTCTTCCGCTTCCAGCACACGGTCATAGATACGGATATTGTCAAGTTTCATATCAGCGGAAGAACTGGTATAATGTCCGTCACAGTCACCACCGATCTGCACTTTGATTGAGGTTGGAATATCATAGACTCCTTCACAGTTGGCAACAAGCTTACCGTCCACATATAATTTCTTCTCACAGCTTGAACCGTCACCACCGGGAATATGAGTGAAAGTAACCATATGCCATTTTCCATCCTGTAGTGAGCTGAACGGATAGGAGAAGGAATAGGAGAGGCTTGGTTTTCCACGGTTATTGGAATAAAGTTCAAATTTTCCACTGGATGTACGGGTGGCAAAGCAGGGATAGTCCAGAGCCTTGTCCATATTTACAGCTGATAGAAGAATCCCCGCTCCAAAATCCTTGATCCACATGCTTGCAGAATAAGTGGTGTTCTTGAAAAGCTGATAAGGTATGTTGATATACTGTTTCTCCGCCTGTCTCAGATAAACAGCTTTTCCCTTGTTCGAAGGAGTGTCAGAAATTATATCCGGACGATTAATCAGTGCTGCATCGTAATGATTGGGAGAGCTGTCATCACCTGTTTCATTATCAAATGTATAATACGCCACCAATCCTACTCCAATGGAAGCAAGTTCGTCTGCATCAGGTATTTCTATTGGTGGTTGCGGTTCCTGTTTGTCATCATCTGTAGAAGAACAGGAGTATAAACAAATGACCAATAGTACAGGGTATAGATAATATTTTATTTTTCTCATGTTATATTTTCGACAATGATTATAAAGTATAATCCCCGACTTTCACAAGCCAGGGATTATCATTTATAAATTTAAAGTTTTTATTATATCTAAGTATTTCTCTCGCTTGAGAAACGACTTATTCTTGATTAATGATTACTGTTTCTTAACAGTGAATCCAACTTCAGCTGTCTGAACGTGACCGTACATGTCTACATAAACTACTGTCAATGTAGAAGCCACATCAGCTGTCGGATTGGTAGAAGAAGAGTTCTTACGGAACTTGATAGTCTGATTACCCCAATCTTGGCTATTTTGACTATGATCACGAACAAAGTAATCTTCATCCTTAGAACCGTTGCTTGTAATCTTGGCGTCAACTACACGAATTTCTTTCAAATTCAGTTTAGTCATGTCAACACCGTACTTAGTACTGTTGTAAGTATTTACACCAAAGATATCGGCACAATTTACTTCAAAGTTTTCTTCTGCATAAACCGCACTGGTCTTAGGCATTTCATCTTCTTTAGAAACTTTGCCATCAGCTGAATACCAAATACCATCCTTAACGATATAACCTTTATCAGCAGCTTCAATCCATCTCCAAGTATGAACCGGTTTGTGCATATAGCAATTGTATACAGTATTGAATGAATCGTATGCTTTAACTGCATGATTTTGATTTATCAATACTTTGTTATTGTCTACATAAGCACTTACACCTGCATAAACGTATTCTACATCAGTAGCATGTTTGGTTTCGCTGTTAATTAATTTATTAGTAATAGTAACATTCTTACCGAATTCTGCCTCATCTGTATAATCTTTAGTATCATTATTATACTTAGTATTAGCAAGAACAATACGGTATCCAGATGTAACACTATTTCCATCAAAGTCATTTTCCATCCGTTGAATACATTTTCCATATTCATTGTACCTTCAGAAGCTGTACCTGTTACACCCCATCCATTCTGAGCATCCCAAGTAATAGTACCATCCATATCATACTGACTTGGTATCAAGAAACAGTTATAAACACCGTTTACAATCTGGTTGTCCTTAGCTGTGAATTTATGTTCGGCAGGTTCTGCTGTAGGCAATACTTTTTCTGCGGAAACTTTTATTGTAGCCAATACAAATCCATCAGCATTCTTCAAAGTCAATGTACCGTTCAGTTTAGTATCATTCAATACCAGACCTAAGTTTTCATTGAACTTGGTTACAATTGTAGCCTTGTTAATGTTTGTAGGAATTGTTACGTCCTGCTTTCCTTCTAAAATACCATCTACTACTTCGCTACCTGTAGCAATTACAGCTGTACCAGCAGTCAATGTTACTTGGAAACCATTAGCTTTTATATGAGTTACCCCATTAACTTTATCTCCCAAACCATCAGCAGCCCATTCGTATGAAGCAATCTTCAGACCTTTCAGTTTAGCTACATCTTCTTTGCTCAATTCTACAGCACCGGATTCTGCATCAACTGTAGTTGCGATAACTTTTGTTTCGATAGAAGGAATTTCAACACCGGCCTCACCTAATTTCACATAGAACGCACGACCGTCCGGATCAACCAAGGTTCCGTCCAAGTTAACAGCATATACACGGAAACCAATGAAGTCATTGATGATTTCCTGATCTTCGTTAGGAGAAATTTTAATTGTTGCGGTTGTACCTTCAACAACTGTGTTCAGGCCTTCATATTTATATGAATTCCAAGCATTCCATTCTGAAGGTGCAGACTCAACGGCGTTAGCTTTCTTATCGAAAGTTACATACATAGCCTTAACTTTTTCTGCTGCTACCCACTTACCTTCGTTATTTTTTTCTTTCAAAGATATGGTGATAGCCTTATTTTGAACAGCCGGATAAGCCTGCATATTTGAACGGTTATCCCCTGTTTCCGGAGCTTGATTTTCTTCTTCTTTAGCAACGAAGTTTCCGTCCTTATCTTTCAATACATTTCCATTTTTATCAAAAGCTTCAGTCAAAGCATTACCAGTCCACTTATATTCTTTAGCCGGTGTAGACCCACTCTCAACTTCACCTGTGATAGACTTGCTTTCAAAAGTATAACGGTTGTTGATGTCATTAACATTAGTGTCATCAACAAAGAAATTTAATTTTTCTGAAGGATCAAAATTACCGTGTTCCAAAGTCAAATCGTAAGTAGAAATGATATTTCTCTTACCCATGGCAGTTTCATCCTCTTTCGTATTGTCTACTGCTACAGCATACAGAACTTTCTTTCCATCTTTATTAGTAGCGGCTGCATTGAAAGAGTCCTCATCATAGTTTTTCAAAGCGACTTCAACCACCCACAAACCGCCTTTAGAAATACCTCTTGTACCTGTCAGCAATTCATCGTACGGAGTGATGTTCTTCACTTCAACAATATCCAGTTTTTCACCTTTGCTGTCCTGCAAGCTGATCATGCTTGCGTCCAGATTAGCATTGGTAGGAGATACACGAATCAAGAATTTTGCGCTCTTCTGGTCCTGTGTTCCACCTTTGAACTCAAGCTTGTTTGCAATGGTTTTGTCCAAAGTCCATTCGTCACCGAAGATGTTCTTCTGAATTAAGACACTTTCAAAATCAAGATTCCATTTATCTTTTCCTTGATTATTGCTCTCGCTGTTTACCAATGAAACATGAGTAACGCCTGTATAGATGGCAGAAGATAATACATCCAAGTTAGTGTTTATCTTGGTTATTTCTTCAGCAATTTTTTTATAGTCGTTTTTCAGCTGTTCAATCGCTGCTTTTGTTTCTGCAACATCAAATCCCTGAAGGGCTTCTACTGCTTTTTCGCAGGCTTCCAGTTTGGTCTTGACATCACCAAGTTCCTTCCCTGTAGCCTCTTTATATGCGTCCAAAGCGTCCTGTTGCAACTTTAACGCACTCTGCAACTTTCCGATTTCTTCCTTGTTGGTCTTGACATCAGCTTCCAGATTGGTTATTCTTTCGCCTAAAACGCCTTCCACTTTAGACAATTTGTCCAAAATTTCTGCGTCTGCACCTTTGTAAGCGGCAGTAAGAGCTGTGATATCACCTTTGATAGTAGCGATTTCAGATTCGATGGCTTTGATGTCTTCTTCAGATGCTCCTTGATTGTTCTGAATCATCTTAACCAGTTCTTCCTTCACTTTGGCAATTTCGGCCTTAGCAGCTTCAATAGCATTCTTTTCAGCCTGCAAAGCAGCAGCTTTAGCGTCAGCAGCCTCTTTCTTTGCAGCAGCAATTTCTGCTTCTAACTTTGTCTGTGCACTTTGCAAGTCAGACACTGAAGTTTCAAGAGCTGACACTTTCTTGGAAAGATCTTCCTTTCCACCATTTACAGCACCCCAAAGTTCTTCAATGTCATCATCGTAATCCTTACAAGATACAAATGTTCCTGTCGAAGAAACCATCAAGGCTCCGAACAGGACTGCACTTAAAAATTTTTTTTTGTTCATAATGAATTTAAATTTATAAATTTAAAAAACTAAAAATTGGTTTTCATATTTATTATAAAGGACTTAATTGCTTTGTCTGAATCTTGTCATATATTGTATGGGGGTCATTCCCGTTATTTTTTTTAAAAGCTGTATAGAAAGGGCTTTTCGAAGCGAAACCACATTTCTTCGGAAGATTTTCCAAAATGCTACAGCCGGCTCTCAACAACTCCTTGGCATATTCCACCCGATACCTGTTCAACAATCCTTTCAGGTTACATTCAAAATACCGATTCACCACATTGGAAAGATAGGTCTGGTTCGTATCAATCATAGCACTCAACTTTTTCAGAGACAATTCTGAATCCAAAAACACCTTCTTTATCTCCAACTGGTAAAGCAGATTCTTGTAGATCAGACTATCTATTTCCCTGTTGCTTCTACCTTTCATGACAAATTCCTCCTCCCAGTGTTTTTCAACAGCTTTGAAGAGCAAATTCTTCTGTCTTTGAGAAGTGGAACTGACCTCCTTACGTTTTAGAAATAGATATTCCATACTGTCTTTGTTTCTTTAAATTTCCTCCGCCACACACCATTGTCAAATGTTGTATACAGATTTGTTTTTCCTGTTTTTATAGGATGAAACGTTATTTTGGTGCAAATATACATACTTTATCGAAACTTTGTGCATTTTTCCTATAAAAAAATATAGAATCTCGTAAAATAATCGTTTTTCAGGTTATTTTCAAGCTGTTATGTGAAGTGGAGTTAAATCGAATACACCTTATTTAATATGAATCGCATTTCATTAGCGGACGACAAGCAGATAAATTTAATGAGTTACATTCCTGTAACAACAAAAAGATCCACCAGCCGTTTAAAGACTGATGGATAAATTAATAACAATACACAAAAACTCCATCAAACTTCATAGCCTGACGGATTGATAAATATAGAAAGGATCTGTACTATATTACCAATATAACACAATCCGGTGAATCTCCGAAATCTCTCATCCACAAAAAAGAGAAGCACCATACATTACGTACAATACTTCTCTGTGAAAATATGATTCTTACTAATATACCAACTTCACCACCCTCTCATAATCAGCATCCACCGACATTTCCCCTGATCCGGACAGCACCAGATTTCCTTGCCGATCCTTGATTTTTGGGGAGAACAATAGAAATAGTGGCGTTTTTCCCTAGGTATCCCACAATTATATCATCAAAATATTCTCTACGCTGCTATAATCCTGCCTCCCCATTGTAGAGCCATCGCATCTGCTATTCCGGGAAAGGTCTTACTCCTCAGTTTTCTTCTTTCTTCAGGCGATACACCCGAGAAGAATATGTCAGTGAACCACTTAGGGGATTTATTTCCACTTTTTGAAACATAGACCTCACCTTTCCCTACTACATTTGTCGGAACCAGGAAAGGTAAGTTTTTCAACCATAGACAGGTCTTTTTACTAGCTTCATGACCAAACTGCCAAGGTTCTATGATCTGGTCGGGTTTTCTCCATCGGCTGCTCATGATACCAACCGGATTTTCTATAGCCAGTTTATTCACTCCTATCTTTGAAACATCCATGAAGAACTGAACAGCATCTTCACGGTCTTTGGCTCTATCAGGGAATTTCGGATGTGGTCTTCTCTGTTCTATAGGAAGGTTTTTATCGTCGGGATGATAATACCACTTTGCCCCCGAAACAGCAAGAAAAGTACAAGGTGGATGGGCTATGACTAGATTCCAATTACCGTCAAGAAAATGTTTAGTACCATTCTCCAAAGTTCCACCACGATTGGCTATTACATCAAACATATCTCCTTTGAAATGAAATTCAGGATGACTACCGCTGCACTCCTGAAGGTCACAACTGAAAGCGTTATGACCCAATTTTCTGAAAGCCAGACAAACGGCCTGACTTTCTTCACATGCTACCAAGACATTCATACTTTCTAGAATATGATTTGCATTAAAATCCTATCCGAATAAGTTCTCAGGCCGATATGCTCTACCTGCTGCCCCATCTCCATAAACAGCAGCATTTTATAGAACCTGATGAAAGCTGTTATATCCGTGTAGAAGTTTTTCCCGGCAAAATTAAGTGGAAACAGAAGAGGATAACCACCGACTTCCATCCTTTGAAATGCTCCGATTCCCACTCCTGTAATCAAAGCCATATCTGCATCATACACTATTAGTTTATTAGGGTCGCAACGAAAATCCCTGATAAAAAACATTCTGATCTCTTTCTCGCTTATTTCCTTGACTCTGAATTGTGCCATTCCGGAAGTATATTCGTCCAATGATTCCTGTACCCGTGATTCAATTTCTTCAATGCTCATATCGGTGTTCAGCATCTCACCGTTTGCTATAAAATAATTCTTCATAATTCTTTAGATTTAGTTTTTTGAGATTTAATGGTTAACGTGATATTCCAATCCTTTTTAAGATAAGATTGCAATCCTCTGTATGAATCAATTCTTCTTCTTTCTCTCGGCATGATTGATAAAGCCTCCTGAAGCGTGAGGATAATGCAGAATCCGGTTTTTAAATCATCCCCATACTTGCTTCGGAGTGATGCTACGTCTTTTTTGTATTTCTCAGGGATAGGTCTGTTGCTGTCTTTTGTCACGATAACACTTGGCTCAGCATTATTTTCCAAGCGATTAGAAACAGAAACTTTTTCAGCTCCTAATATCCTACTTATAAAATCGATAAACATTAAATGCGATTTATATTTCAGAAGTAAGGATTTGAGCTGGCGAGAATAGCGTTTTAGCGATTTGGGAAGGAGAAAGAATAAAAGAAAAGTGTCCTCAAATCAGATTTATAACCATGAATATCAGACACTCTTCTTATGAGTATTGTTTCTTCATTAATAAGGCTTTCAGTGCTTTTTACAGAAAGGATTATATGATGCTGACGTAATACTTAAACAACTAAGAAGTCAGATCCCATTATTTTCCATACCCTTTAATCATCAATAACTTTCCCAACCCTTTCTCTTTCACCATACCTATTTATATATATAAGGTGCCAAAACCAGAGGCAGACTTGATCACCACCATTTCCCGATCAATAAAGCCAAACATATAATTGCTTTTTCATGGGAACTGTTATATCTTTGTCATGAAAAAAACAAAACCAAAACATATTACAATGGCAACAACTAAGAAAACAACAGCTAAGAAAACAGCAACAACTAAAAAGACTACAACAAAGAAGACAGCCACAAAATCACCTGTAGAAATCATTACTCCTGATATTGTAGGAACCTGTGCGGGTAAGATTTGGAACACACTTAATGAATCAGAGAAAGCATTGACGGAAAGAGAGCTATTGAGCCTGACCAAACTTTCCGGACAATCATTATATCTCGGATTAGGATGGCTGGCACGTGAGGGAAAGCTGGAGTCTGATGGTAAGGGATTTAAACTGGTATAAAAGAAGCGATAAAAAAGAAGTGGTTCATTGGGGTAAAAACAACTCCTAAACCACTTCAAACTCTCACCGTAAACCAATAATACCCTGATTACCCAAAAGACAAGCAGAGTAATGTTTTTTTCTTATATATAGGATTTCTGATTTTTGGGGGAGAGGACAGAGATTTTTAACATAATAAATACTGAAATTATAATATAGCCTGACTCTTTCTCCAATCCATCAGAAGTAATATCCTTCATAGCATTCCAAGTCCAAAACATGGATGTCAGACAAAATAATCAAAAATATCCTTATTTTTCTACCTGGCTTTCATTTTTTCCCCTCATACAGTTCTTTCCATCTATCCACAAATTCCCGTTCATTTATACCAATATATTTTTCGCCTTTTTAGTAAACATTGCATTATTCCTTACCAATCATAAGGATGCTATTAGCTTCAAGCATGACAATTATTATTTTGACAAAGGTACAATGGACATTTTCCTAACAAAATCAGTATTCGAAGGATAGGATATTTTAGGAGTATCTCTTCCTTTTAAAGGGAAGAATACAACATAGGCCCAAAGATTTCATGGATATATAATAAAGTATATAAAACTCTGATCCGTTTCTATTGATTATAACGGATCAGAGTTGCCTTTTCTTTCATATAGGGAAACTGCTACCTGCAATTCTTACCGGACATATCATATTTGTGATTCTAAATGATAAAATACACCTTGACTATGATCTCATTAGTTTCTCAAAATTATAAATAGACAAGCCGCTTTATCAGTGTCTAAAAACAAAATAGGCTTTTTAATTATTATATTTATATCATTGTATCTTCTTAATTTTGTAATATAAATAAGAACTAGAAAAAAGAAAATTTATTTCGTCTCTTACTTTACCTGAAAAACAAACAAATAAAATCAAGAAAGGCCACCGCATATCACACTAGCGGCAACCTCTCCCAAATCTAATTTTTAATCTAAATCACAACTCGTCTTATTCTCGCTCTATCAATAACATAGTCACATAATTAACATGACAGTGTACACTCATTCCAATGCAGAATCACCTATTTTTGTCGGCCAATAAGGATTCTGATAAATTACAGAATTCTCAATACTGCCATCAGGTGACAATAGTTCTATCTGTCTGACTGGTACAGGAATCAAGTAATTAGCCTTTGCCCATGTATATCCATCAAAAAGCTCATTATTGGCCTTGTTAATGGACATTGGGCGAAAATATTTTGAAAGATTCTTACTAGACACGTTTGCTTTAGTACTTCCATCATCTATAAGCTTAATCTGGGTACCGTTCTCATCCCTATCTGCATATTGATAAATCTTATCCCAAAAATTACATCCTTCAGGAATAAATTTTCGGCTGATCAACTGGTCAAACGAACGCCACCGGATCAGATCATCCCAACGCATGTCTTCCCCGATGAACTCGCAACGTCGCTCACGACGAATATTAAATAAGACTTTATCAACCTGCTCATTTCCAGAAAATTTAGCCCAATCGGTTTCCTGATTCAAATCTGTAGCGTTAACAGTCATATTATAGTCTTCACTAACATGTGCACGGCGACGAACATCTCTCCAATATTTATCAGCTTTTCCTGTAATGTTGCCATAACGCATATAATAGGCTTCTATATAATTCAGATAAGCTTCTACTGCTCTATAAATTATACATCCAGTAGTTGATTCTGCCTTGCCCCATACATTTTGAGACGGTTCGAAACTGGCATATTTACGCAGTCTATAACATGTTCTATCTCTCATTTCCGATCTGCCACTGGCAGGATGCGGGACAAAATATCGAACAGTTTCCGCACCTTCCGTTGAACGTTTGGGAAGTATATTCTTTTCAGAAAACACAAATAGTTCCAAACGACTGTCCCGGTTGGTCTTTACAGCGTCCAATGTTCTGTCCCCTTTATAAGGAAATTTTTCAGACGCCGCATACCAGGGTCTACCATCTTTCATAAGAAAACTTTCCACATAGGTTTTTAATAATCCGTTATCCCCTCCTGACAGCACCCATGCAGGTGTTCCATGAGAAATTGTAAAGTCTGAATTCTTACTATAACTTCTCCACAATAGTACCTCCTCATTCTGACTTAAATCAACTTGGGAAAACATGTCAAAATAAGGATTGCCTGTCAAAGTCTGCCCCGGATCAGGTTCTACCTTACCATTATTCTTCGTAAGATGAATCTTGTCCGCAACCTGTTCTGATGCCTTCAAAGCTTCATCCAAAAGAAATTAACTTCCTCCTCCACATTCAAAGTGAATTTCGGATGCACTGTTTTTCCGGGCCATTGCGCATCACCTGGCACACGTCCCGTTCCTTTATGATACCTTTCAAAGGATGCCTCATAAAGTGCCACACGAGATTTAAAAAGAAGAGCCGTTTCCTTATTGATACGGTTGTTTGATTCAAATCCTTGAGGATGTAACTTGTCTATTGCCTTATCAAGTTCTGAAAGAATAAAACGGGCAACCCTGTTGCGAGGTTCCCTCTTCGATTTCTCTATAAGCACCTGTGCATCGTCAGGCAAGACTTCGGTTATGATAGGATAATCACCAAAACTTTTCAAGCAATTAAAATAAGTAAGAGCTCGCAGAAAATGCATCTCACCAATATAATGTCGAATGTCATCCGCAGCACCGGCAACCATACCCTGATCAAATTTGGGAACGGCCTGTTCAAAAAAATAGTTAATAGACCGAATGGTTCCAAAACTCCACGCATTACTTTCTCCAGGCACTTTCCAAAGCCCTTTGACAAAATAACGGGTACTAGCCATACCAGTTATGGCATTGTCAGTATTGCTATCACCATTGCCAATCCCCATTCCGAACCCTCCATGTGTAGGAAAAAGTCCTTGATAATGAGAAATAGCATAAGAAGCAAAATGGTCAACAGTCTGGAAATACTCCTGAGGTGTGACAGATGCAAGAGGTTCCCTGTCTAAAAAATCATTACAGGAAACTACTGTCAAGGAGGAGCTTATCAGCAGACAAACTCGAGGTAACAGATCTTTTATCTTCATGTTTTTTTTTTAGAAATTAACATTCATACCTATTGAAACAACACGTTGTAAAGGATAGAGCTTTCCCGATCCCGAGCCAGCCATATCGCCCGTGGCCTCAGGATCAAATATAGTAGAAAGGCTGCTCCACGTAAGCAAATTATCTCCGGAAACATATACCCGTACAGATGACATACCTGCTTTCTGTATCCATTGTACTGGCAACGTATATCCAAGCTGAATATTTTTCAAAACGCAAATAAGCCCCGTTCTGTAAATAACGCGTCTGCACATTTGTATTCTTACCTCCATTGAACGCCACACGGGGATAATAGGCATCCGTATTGGCACCCAAAGGATCATTTTCTGGTCTCCAAAAGTCCCAATGCTCGACAAAACCTGTAGACTGCCATTCGTTGCCTCCACCTGTAGCCCCCCAAAAATAACTTCCATCAAGCCACAAATCACGTTTACCCACACCTTGAAGGAACATACGAAAGTCGAAGCCCTTATATTCCGCATCCAATGAAATACCGAATTTGAATCTGGGAGTGCTATTTCCTATTCGCTGATAGTCACCGCTATCCCCATGCTTGTTCGCTCCTGAATTTATTTTGCCATCCCCATTCAAGTCCGCATACATAATGTCTCCTGCACCCCAGTTTGATCCCAAAGCGGACTGATCAACCTTTTCCAAATGAGCATCCATCTCCTCCTGACTTTGGGCGATTCCAATGGTTGTATATCCCCAAATTTCATGCAACATTCTACCTTTATAATAACGGGAAAGAGTGCAGTCATCATTGGGATATTTTAAAATTTTTTGTCGATCATCAGCCAAATTCGTCTTTATACCATAACTGAAATTCCCGATCTTGTCCCTCCATCCTATCTCTAACTCAAATCCATATGACTTCATGTCACAATTGTTTACTTTAGGTACACCTGTTCCCAAAACTGAAGCTAGTTCAGGAGCCGGACCAATCATATCGTAAGTAAATCGCGTAAACCAATCAAAAGAACCTGTCAGGCGGTTGTTGAAGAATGACCAGTCCAAACCTATATTCCAAGTTTCAATTGTTTCCCAGGTTTTTTGGGTACTTACAAGTCCAGGCATTTGAGCATAATTGGGACGTGTGCCGTTGACCAGCCAACCATAATTTGTTCCAACAGGCATACTTTGATAAAAAGGATACCAGGCATCTTTGGTATTTGTATTTCCAAGTTGCCCCCATGAAGCCCTCAATTTCAAACTTCCAAGACCTATCTTATCCGCCATGCCGGCAAAAAACTCTTCTCGGGCAATATTCCAACCCGCCGAAAAAGAAGGAAAGAATCCCCATCTTTTATCACCGACAAAGCGTGAGGAGCCATCATAACGTCCGTTAGCCTCGAACATATAGCGGTCTTTATAACTCCAGTTAACCCGTGCGAAAAAACCAGCGACAGCTGTATGGTTATAAGCACCAGAAGCATTAGCCTCACCCGTAGCTGTATTCAAAGTAGGAACAGAAGGTGTTATCAGCGTATTCTTTTGGGCACTAATATTTCTTGTCTTGTACAACTCTGCATTAAAACCTACCATTACTTTAAAATAATGCCCACTGCTGAAACTCTTCAAGTAATCCGAATAAATGTTGGTAGTATAATAATTTTCCTTCCACGAGTATTCATCCACTCTTGAAGCTCCCGGAGCATATGTGCTATATCCCATATCCCATGCGATAGCAAAGGGATCACCCGCCACGTCATATCCATAAACCGGAAGGACTGCCCAATGCCGGTAATGGGTTGTAGTACGAATGCTTCCTTCCAAATTAATATGCCAGTCTTTAAACGGCTCAAAAACCAAACGCAACTGGTTCGTATAAAAATCCTTCTGGCTATTCTGCTCACCCCCCATCTCCATTTGCTGTATTCCTGTTTCCTCCATCGGATTGCCGTTGGGATCGTAAGCCGGCTGTACAGGCCAACGACGTGGCAGATTATGAAAAAAATGTTTTGTCAGATAAGTCGGGCGTGCAAAATCTTCACGGGTCCATTTGTTTGACAAGACTATTCTGAACCAGTCTGTCACCTGACTGCTGATCTTGCTGTTTAGGGTATATCTCTGAAAACGATCCTCGCCATGACGTATCAAACCATTTTGATCCAAAAGACTTCCACTGACCAAATATTGAATTCTTTCCGTTCCTCCGCTGACACTCAGGTTATGCTCATGTGACGGCACCCAGTTTTTATAAAATTCGGCAAACCAGTCAGTGTTTCCGTTCGCTGTCTTCCACTTACTCCACCGACCGTTTCCATCATCAACAGTCGCAGCTGTAAAAGTACCATCTTGATAACCTTTAATCCGTTCAAGGACAGGGTCTGTAAAAACCGGCGTCCTGCCTGAATTGGAAGCCGCCCTGTTGAAATATTGTGCAAAAGTATAAGAATCCATCATTTCAGGCATAGCTATAGCATCATTGAAGCGCACATTACCAGAATAGCTAACCTTCGCCTTGCCACTTTTTCCACTTTTGGTTGTTACCAGAATCACACCGAATGAGGCTCTCGCACCATATATAGACGCAGACGCGGCATCCTTCAATACAGAAACGGATTCAATGTCATTGGGATTTACTGTATTCAAGTTACCTTCAATGCCATCAATCAGTATCAAAGGGGAAGAGCCTGATCCCTCACCAATAGTACCTGTACCACGGATGTTTATATTCATTGTTCCATCGAGAGCACCTCCGCTATTTGTAGTACTCACATTTAATCCAGGAATCACCCCTTGAAGAGCCTGGGACACATTCTGAACTGGACGGGCTTTCAACACTTCAGAGCCAACCATGCCTACGGATCCAGTCACATTTACTTTTTTTGTGTTCCGTATCCCACCACTACCACTTCATCCAAAATTTTGGCATCCTCTTTCAAAACGATCCTTAAAGGTTTACCACTCCATACAATTTCAGCGTCCACATAGCCTACATATGAAACAACAACAACATCTCCTTTCTCCACATTGGAAATACTAAAGTCACCATCCAGTCCCGTTATCGTTCCGTTCGTTGTACCTTTGACAACAACAGAAGCACCAATGACAGTTCCGTTATCCTCATCCACAACAACACCTGTACATACATTATTCTGCTGGACGGAATGCATCTCCGTAGCTACAACATAAGGTGCAGCCTGAATATATCCAACAAAAAGACCTGATAAAAGCAATGCCGTACTTACTAACTTTTCTGTTTTTTTCATAGTATTAATATTAAAATTAATTTAATACAACTAATCACATCTTATTAACTCCAAGATAAAATTATTATAATTTAAGATTCAAAGTTAACAGGTCAACAAATTAGCCTTATTTCCTTTATT
>ENA-OQCB01000708-OQCB01000708.1-human-gut-metagenome-genome-assembly--contig:-NODE-708-length-14835-cov-2.903318_pt1 | contig 14835 bp, 23 predicted proteins | sample MGYA00242493_ERZ504568 | MGnify/ENA primary metagenome ERZ504568 (study PRJEB26092, sample SAMD00036229) | human gut metagenome | host: Homo sapiens | study: EMG produced TPA metagenomics assembly of...
CAGAAAATTATTTGATTTCATTTTCCGATTTTTTTTCTTTCCATTCCTGAATAATTATTTTCTGTATTCATCACTCTTCCTTTACTTCCATAGCTATCTATCTTTTTATCATCCCTATTTTACCATATTTTTTCCAAAATCAGCATTACATTTATCAATATATAAGTACCATTTTTTCTGCAAAAACAATCGTATTTTCTTCTTTTAATAAATATTCTGTCTCCGGTTGTATGATTTCTCCGTCTAATTCCGTTCCGTTTCTGGAATTTAGGTCAATTAAAAATGTCTGATTATTTCGACAGATAATTTTTGCATGAACACGACTGATGGTAGGCACACTCAGACAGATATCAACCCTTCCTCTTTGACTTCCTATAATTGTATGTTCTTTTTCCAGAAAAAATTTCTTTCCCGTTTCTATTTCTAAAAGATAAGATTTCCCTTGGACTTCTGACTGTAAAAGTACAGTTTTCCCAAAATCCTCCGACATCTCTTCCTGCCTTTCCTCTTCCCCCATTATTCCTGTTACTTCTTCCCTTTCAAAAGTCTCCGGAATATGATTTTCTAAATCTTGCTTTCTATATTTCAAAAAATAAATCAATCCGCCTACGGCAATCACAAATACTATAAGAAAAACTGCTGCAATCCCCAGATAACGTATTCCTATGTTAGATAAATATCTTGCCAAAAAGATGACAACTCCTATTACCAAAAGAATTCCTACTACAAATATTTTCTTTATGGGAGGTTCTTCTTCCTCCTCTTCCTTATAAAAATCATCCAAAATTTTCTGTCTTTCTTTTTGCTCCTCCTTATTTTCTATCTCAAAATCAGTGTTTCTATTTTCCGTTTCTCCATAAATAAGCTTACATATATCATCCGGTTTGAAGGCGATTTTTCTACTGCAAGTTTGTGCATACCATATCCGATGGTTACTGCGCCTTTATCCTTATGCTCGATTTTAGGCAGTAAATATTCTGTAAGAACACAAAACTCCTGTTCTATGGTATTTTCTTGCTCCGGAAACCAGAAAAAGGAGTAGGTATCTTTGTCTAAGTTTTTGTATAAATACGCAGGATTTAGAAGCAGAAAATCTCTATTCAGCAAATATTCGTCTAATTTTTCTAAAACCGAAACTATTTGTAAAAAAAGCTCTTTTAAAGTATCCTTATCAAATTTTCCTTTCTCATACAGATTTTCAAGACTCTGACTCCCTGTAATTTCATAATAAAGATATTCTTTTCCATTTATCCGCTGCATTTTACAAGGAAGTAATCCATGCACTTGATTTTCCAACAAAATACGAGTTTGATAATTATCCTTTAAAGGGTTTTCCAATGGTAAAACGGCAAAATTACAGCTCATATTTCTCTTAAAGATAATCTCCAAAGTGCTCCCTCCCTTCTCTTATTTTTTCATTCTATATTTTGTGAAAATCTACGGTATTTCTGAACCTTTTCAATAAAATCCACAGGTTTTATTACCTTGCTTTTCCACTTTTCCTTCATGCTCCAGTTCAAATTTTGGAACGGAATGTAAAACTCCTTTTGAAACCCTACCGATATTTCTTTTTTTCCTCCGCTTACCGTATAGGACTCCTGCATATCCGCTGCTTTTTGTTTTGTTTCTTTTACTGCGGTTTCTTCGCTTATCACCGATCGACCGCTTCCATACACAGAAAGCTCGCAAATTTGTGCTGTCTTCCAAACCTTTGTCTGCGTGCCCCATATCAAAAACAGAGAAGCAAAAATTACCAACAGCCATACACCGCTTATCAATGCCATTTCTACCGTATAACTTCCTTTTAGTCTTGATTTTTTTATATCATCCACATATACGCACCTGCCATCCCCATTGTTAAAAAAGGGAGAAACGGAATTTCTCTGTCTTTTCTCCCTCTGTTTCTCACAAAAATAAAAACTGCCCATAAAAAAGCGCCGAAAAGTGCCATTGATAAAATGCCCAATGTATTCCAAATTCCTACGGATAGTCCCATAAGCAAAATAATCCAGCAATCTCCGTAACCTATTGCTTCTTCGGATGCTTTACTGATTATAAAGAAAAGAATACCCGGAATACTTCCCATAAGGGCAAATACTGATTTTTCATATATATTTTCACCTTGAAAAAGCACTTCCCCTATAAACGTTCCCATCACAAATATTCCGTAAAAACCAATTTTCCACAAAGCAACTGTCTTTTGTTTTCCATCTTCCACACTACACAGCAGAAGAATACACAAATGCACCAGCCATTTTTCTTTCACACATTTATCCTCCACACCTGTCACAAATATTCAAATGTTTTACCTGCGATTTCTTCACCAGCTTTACGTGACGTGTCAATCCGCCGCATTCCTTGTCCTTATGATAGCGGTTTCCCGTGGACGTAACGTAAACGGTTGTCGGTTTCTCTCCTATTTCCATACATCTCTCACAGCTATGATACTTTTCTCCATATATATTTTTCTTCTGTTCTGCATGAGAATAGGACATTCCCTGTACCGAAAGTCTTAAATGACTGCAAGAAGCGCTGGTATGATAAACACTTTCCCAATCCGTAACATAAACCATTTCTTCTTCCTGAAGCAGTTCCTCCTTAGGCGTATATCCAATCCATGCTCTCGCCTGCCCCTTCACCTGAAATCTCACAGGAAATGTCTGAAAAGGTGTAAAAGGAGCTTGATAGAAAAAGGAAGCTTTCAAAGAAATCCTTCCATTTTCGTATACGGACTGTGCCAGATTTATTCCGTGAACACCGCCTACGACCCCAAGCAAAGCTTCACCTGTAAGCTTTTCCTGCACTTTCCTCCTCGCATAGATTTGGCAAACAGCATTACTTACTGTTCCCACCGGTGATTTTGTATCGTCCTCCTGACAATACGCATACATTCCCAGTTCTTTTGCGCTTTCGCACAAGGCGCTCTGTATCACTGTTGTTATTCTGTATAAATCTAAAATTCCTGCTAATATTACCACGGCAAAAAAGAAAAGAGGCAGAACAACCGCACACTCCACAGTCAAGCTCGCCTTTTGCCGAAGAACTCGCACCTCCTTCTTTTGTTTTCTCTGCTTCATGGTTTTCTACCTCCCCTTCTGCCATTTTACATATCATAAGAATACATTCTTTCCGCCTGCCATATCTTATTCTCCGGCCCTGCAATCTGAAAGCTGACAGCAACGGTATCGATACACGCATCAAAAGCAAACTTTTCCTTTCCCTCTTCCTGCCGAAGATTAACTTCTATCACATCCATAATTCGCATTACCAGTTCCTGTTCCGGCACACTCATCAGTAAAATCCGAAGATATTCCTCATAATCCGCTCCTTTTTCTGTGCTTATCCCTGTATCTGCCCTCAAATCAGAAAGCTGTGTCTTCCAACTGCCGCTATCCTTAACCAAAGGCACACAACCACCGGACAGCAAAGCCTTTACATCTGCAATTCCTTCTATATACGCCCATCCTGCTGCCAGTACCCCTTGCACAAAAGTCATCCCTTCAGGTATAAGCAAAAGAAACGACAACGCAGAGGCGCATGCTGCTAGTTCTCCCCTTTTCTGTGGGTTGGTATAAAGAAACGCCAGATTACTGATTTCACGAAGAAGAAGCAGCTTTTTCACAACAGAGGACAGGTTTTCTCTATCCCCCTCTTTTCCACCTAAAAGATATTCTATTTCATAAGCTAAGGGCGTTTCTGCTCCGTCTGTAAAGCTTTGAAACTTCTCAAAAGCATATTCCTGAATAAAAATCTTATCGGCAAATCCCTCTTCTGTTTCCAGCTCCGGAAAATCCCCCATTCCCTGCTGCCTTTCCCTCTTTGACAAAGTAGCCGATAAATCGATTGTTTTTTCCGATACATTTACACCGGAAGGTAAAACAAAAGATAAAATCCATTTTCTTTAAAGCTTTTTATAATTTCTAATGGATTATTGGTCTCTGAAATTTCCGGCATAGGCGTTGTTTCTTCCGGATTTATTTCCTCCATTCCATTGTTTTTTATGTTTTCCTGTTCCTCCAACACTTGTTTTTCTTCCTCTGTTTTCTTCAGCAAAGCCTCTATGCCTGCATTGCCCAGATTTTCTTTCATATAGCGGATTATTTGCTGCTTCACCGCTGCTCCGTTCTTATCCGATGCCGCCCGAAACCCGTCTGCGGCACATATCTGTACCGCACATTTTGTCAGTCCTGAGTCTAAAACAGGTTTCATGTAGTCCTCTAAATGATTTAATACCTGAGCAATCTGTATTCTGCCGGTATTATAAGATGCGTCCAGAAAAAACAGATTATACCTTTCTAAAAGCTCTCTGTCATATTCCGAAAAAAGTGAATATAAGCCTGTATCCATACTATTAACAGCCTGCACTCTGGCACAGGCTGTTCGAGATGACTGAATGCTGACTGTAATAAGCGATAACAAAACCAAAAGCAAAATACTCATAGCTGCGGTCATACTTCCCTTTTGCTTCACTCTCTCACCTCTATATGCTGTTACTCTGCTTTGTAAATTTTAGATAAGATGCTTTTCACCAGACTGGTAAGCTGTTCCTTGAAAATCAAAACCAAACCGATAAGCACCACAAGTATAAGTATAATTTCTACCACGCCGACAGCGTCTTCTTCCTGCCCAAAATTCCTTTAATACTCCCATAATTCTTACCTCCTGTTATAAAAAACTAAAAATGCCGGTATCATTAAAATCATTAACACAACAATCAGTTGCAGTACCATAGGGAGCAAAAGCTTCGTAGACGCCTCTTCCCCTCTTACCTTTGCACTGCGCTTTCTCTCGTCCTCTGCCACTGCCTCCTCCCTTTCCAAAAGCTCCAAAAGGTTTTGATTTCCCTTTTTCAAATTCTGCACTAATAAAACAGACAAAATTTTATACTGAGAAATCCCGCACCTTGTTCCGAAACGCTCATAGGCCTCCAGCCTCATATATACCGCTCTGCATTTCCTTGCAGGTACGGACAATTTCTTCATAAGCGCTCCTTTCTTTTTCATGATATTTTTCCCTGCTGCGCAGATACCCGTCTGCAATTTTTTCCATAGCCTTTCGTATGGTAAATCCGGCTCTCAAAAATCAACACCAATTTCTGAATAATATCAGGATAATCTCTTTGCATTTCCTTTCTCACAAGCTCCTGCTGCTTTTCTTTTTTTTTCCTTCTGTAAGGGATAAACACCCAAGCCCAATATCAAAGACAGCATACAGATAATTCCTCCGGTCTGTGTTCTCGTTTTCCTATAACGAATTTCTTCTCCCTGTACTGTTTGGGGAAGATATAAAGGTCCTGAAGGATTTTCGCTTAAAAGCTCTGCTTCTTTTTGAATTTCCTTCTGCATTTTTTCTCCTTCATTCAATTTCGGTGGATAAACCGTAATCTCAGCATTCCATATATCTGTTACTTCTCCAAGAGAAAGAAACGCAGCCACTTCCACACTTTCTCCTTTTTCAGAAATACCTTCTTGCGGTATTCCCTCCCAGCTCAATATATCCGGATTTCCTGTGCTCCATGATATTTGTACCGGATTTTCTTCCAAAGCCTGCGGAAACCGAAAGTCACCTCCTTCTTTCTTTGCCTTTTTCAACCACTTGTCCAACTCTTTTTTGGCTTCCTTTACGTAGTTTTCCATCTCCTTTTCTGTATATCTTTCTTCCTCTACATAAACTGTAATTTCCTGTGTCTTTCCCTGTGTTTCGGCAAGAAGTGTCTCCTCGTACCCGCCTTCTCCATAAGGATTTCTTTCCAGATACTCCATACTTCTTTCTTTGTCTTCTTTTATAAAAATTCCTATACCTAAAAGATTTCCAAGCAAAATTACCGACACTGCCATACAAAAACTCTTTTTGTCCTTTCCCCACTCTTTAAACATCAATCTGAGTCAACCTCACTCCCCATTGAAATGCCGCAGTATACAAAAGAAGGCAAGCTGTCATAACACAAATCCCCACAGGATTTCCATATAACACGCTTAAAAATTCCGGAGAAGTAATCTGCATATAAAGAATAATCCCCAGAGGAATAAAGCTCATAATCTTCTGTTCCATTTTTCGAGATGCCAAAACAGCATCAATCTCCTTCTTCACCTGAATACGTTCTTCAATAGACGAAATACAACGGTTTAAAATTCCTCTCATATTTCCTCCCATTTTCTTTGCCTGTATCAATACATCTGTAAAATTCAAAATATCTTCTACTCTGCTTCGAATTCCCAAATCATACAGCAATTCTTCTAAGGGTATGCTGTGTCCCAGTTGTCTTTCTATATAGGCAAATTCCCTTGCCATCTCTGCTTTTTCTCCATACAGTCTTTCCAAATCTTTTCTTGCTTCCCTTATGGTGTTATCTAAAGAATAACCTGCCGATATCCCCACCTGCATAGCATTTAAGGCATCTTTAAACTGATAATTTAGCCTTTTCTTTCTCAGACGGATTTGTTGTTTTTTCCTCTGATGTATGTACCAGAAAGGTAACGGAAGCATAAAGAAAAAAACTGCCGTGCTCTTATAAAACAAATAATTTATTCCCATGCAGGCACACACTGCTTCCATAAGGTAAAGTCCCCACTGCTGTATGGAAAGATGATAAACATCATAATCAATTTTATTCACAGGATAATCCCTGCCTTTGTAAGCTTTTCGGTGTGATAAAGCTGTCCTCTTTTTTCTAAATTTCTGTTTCTGACAAATAACGGATTTAATACAACCTCACCTTCCTTTGAAATTTCTTTAATCTCACAGATTTCCAATACTTTTCTGCTTTTATCTGACATTCTTCCTAAATGTATAAAGATATCAAAGCCTGACACAATCTGGCGGCGAATAACCGGTATAGGCAAATCTATTCCCATCAAAACCATTGTTTCCAGCCTGCTTATCATATCCTGACAGCTATTGGCATGAATGGTGCTCAGGCTTCCGTCATTTCCTATATTTACAACCTGCAAAAGCTCTGCCGCTTCCTTTCCTCTCACCTCTCCTACAATAATTCTGCTTGGTCTCATACGAAGGCAGGTTCTCAATAAATCTCCGATGGTAATTTCCTGAGATTTCTCAATATTCGCCGGTCTACATTCCAGACGAACCAGATTTTCTATCCCCTGAATTTGCAGTTCTGCATTATCTTCGATAGTAATGACTCTCTCATCCTTGGGAATATATTCTGATAACGCATTTAAAAATGTAGTTTTTCCCGAACCTGTCCCACCTCCTATTAAAATCGTATAACCTGCTTTCATAAGCTTTTCTAAAAAAATAGCTGCATCTTCTGTAATGCTCTCCAATTTCAACAAACGTTCCATAGTAATAGGCTTTTCCGGAAATTTTCTTATGGTAAGCACCGGACCGTCCAGCGCAACGGGAGCAATAACCGCATTTATTCGTTCTCCTCCTGCCAGTCGTGCATCTACAATGGGCTGCAACATATTGATTACACGATTGCATTTTGATGCCATTTGCTGAATAACATCCTCCAGCTTTTCCGGAGAAGAAAAGCTCTTTTCAAAGGCTTCGATTTTACCGTCCTTTTCTATAAAAATTTTATTCCATCCATTAATCATAATCTCTGTGACATCATCGTTTTCCAGCAGCTCCTCCAGAATATCCATACGCCGTACAGACATAAAAAGTGCATTTCGCAGACTTTCTCTCTGTGCAATAGGCAGATATTTTTTCTTGCCATGCTGATGCAAAATTTCATCGATTACCTCCAAAACATCTTCATCTAAATCTTTCCATGTATTTTCCAACCTTTCCACCAATATTTTTCGCAAATTTTGAAATTCATCACTGCTTTCTTCTTTCATAATTTTCCAGCACCTTTCTCACAAAGCTTCCCCAAGGTCCCATTTTCAGTTCCTGTACTGTATTTATTCCTTCCATACTCTCACCGGAAAGAGAAACTATCCTTATCCTTTCTTTCTCTATAACACCCCAATTTTCCATCAAGGTATGGAACTGAGAAAGTTTACAGTCTGCTATAAATCCTCCCTTTACAGGCACATAAATTTCACTGCATAAATTCAATACAGAAAACAACTCATCCACTGCACTGCTGATATTCAATATCAAAACATCATATCTGCCACTCTTTTTCACAGCTTCAAAAAGCCTGCTCCAATGTGCAAAGGGAATTGATTTAATATCCTCCGGCGACTCCACAGGAGGCAGATAATCCCATGTCCCCCTGCTGCTGTATCATCCCTTCCATTTCCTTCCCATAAATTTTTCCTTTCCGCAGCGCCAGTGCAAAAAAGAAATCCGTAAGGTTTTTCTACGTATTCTCTCAAAAATAACTGCTCCAATCCTGCAAAATCTTCCATGCTGATATACAGTACCCTTTTCTCTTCTCCCAAAATCTGTGCTGCCGCCAATGCAAACAAACAATTTGCACAGATTTCAGAAGGTGAATAAATTCCCACAATTTTCATGCCCTGTCTTGCATCCGAGCAGAAAGGAACCTGCGTTTTTTCCGTATAGTATTCCATCACCTCCTTAATTACACTTTCCGCCGACTGATACTTATAGATACACTTATACGGCGATTTTGGCTCCTCTTTTTCATCAGAAAGCACCACTACATTCTCTTCTTTTATCTGCTGTATCCGTTCATCTACATCTTTCTGTGCAATCAACAACATAGGCGGAGGCTGACTTCCCACCGAACTGTAAAATTTTTTCCACATCTGTAAAAGCTTCTGCACGAAACGGAAGCTTTTTCTTATTGTTCAAATACTCTGTAAAGTTACAGGCATAATCCGTATCTGAGTCACAGACTGCAATCATACTTTTTCTTCAATAAAATCCTCCTACATAAAGCATGACGCTTAGAAATATCGGTACTGTAAAATGGAAATTTTCAGGTCGACTGCCCTTTTTCCTGTAAGCACACAGCACCCTGCTTTGACTATATTCATAAACATAATTGAAAAAATAAGAAAATCTCTCTTTGAAATTTCCACAGGAAATCAGAAATGCGAAAGATAAAAGTCCTCCCAGAAAAAGAGAACAAAGAATAAGCTTAAAAACAGCAGTTACACCTAAAAAAATTCCCAGACCGGAAAATAATTTTATGTCTCCTGCACCTAACATTCGAAAGTAAAACAACGGGAACAGCAAAACACAGGGCAATAATAATCCCAAGCCTCCTGATAAAGTCCCAGCTATTCCATTTGCTCCCATCTGCCAGAAAAAGCCTGTCAGAAAAAACACTACAATAAATCCGTTCACCACCCTTTCCATCAGAAAATCCATGCACATGGCAATACCCGAAAAACACAATACAAATAACGATTGTACTGACAACAAATCACCTCTTTTATTTTATAAAATCTTTGGAAAATCCCAGTCGAACGACTGTAAGAATATCTTGAAGTTGTATCTGATTATAGTCTCAGAAAAAGGTATTTGTAAAGAGAAATTATTACTAATTTTTCGATTTGGATAGACTACACAAAATTAGCATTTGCAATCTCTGTGATTTTCAGTTAAAATATTGAATAGAAACAGTAATAAGGAGTATAGACTATGGGACTTATTATATTTTTAGGTGACAGTATTACCGATGCCGGCAGGAAAACTTCTCCTAATGAGCTGGGATTTGGTTATGTAAATATATTTTCAGAACGTTTAAAAGCGCAAAGCCAGAACTGGAACATTCTCAATCGTGGTGTAGAGGGTTATGTCGTACAAAATGTTGCAGAAACTCTCCATCGTGAATGTATTTCCTTAAAGCCTGATTATATCAGTATTCTGGTGGGAGTGAATGATATCGGACTGATTGCAAATTCCTCTGCTTCCGAACAGGATAAGCTCTATATGCTGGAAGACAGTATCCGTGCCTATCACGAAATGCTTTTTGATTTATCCAGAGAAACACAGGCAAAAGTCATTATTTTAGAACCTTTTATTCTGCCTCAGCATGAAAAATATGAAGACTGGGTACCATGGCAGAAAAAAATGTCTAAAAACATTCAGAAGCTTGCCCGCAATTATGGCGCTTATTTCATTCCACTGCAAACACCTTTGAATAATAAAATTCAGGAACAGGGATATGAAAATATTACTACCGACGGTATTCATCTTACCACTCAGGGACAGCAGCTCCTTGCAGATATTGTAAAGGACTCTTTCCATTTATAAATTTTTTCAAAATTTAATCTTTCAAAAACAAAAGGCGGGATATACCTCAATGTGTATATCCCGTTGCTATTTCAACAAATTTTCCCGATACAACTTCAGCTAAATCTTTTGGATTTAATTTCAATGTCGTACCAATTCTTCCTCCGCTTACATAGATTTCCTCATACGCAAGAGCACTTTCATGAATAATGGTAGCGTACTGTTTTTTCATTCCCAACGGACTGCAGCCGCCTCTCACATAACCGCTCACTTTTGTAATATCCTTTACATGAATAAGCTCTACGGATTTTTCACCCACTGCTTTTGCAGCTTTTTTCAAGTCAATTTCAAGAGCAATGGGAATAACAACAACATAATACTCTTTACTTTTCCCCTGCACAATCAAAGTTTTAAAAGATTGCTCCACAGGAGCTCCTGTTTTTTGTGCGGTATGGAGTCCGTCAATAAACTCATCGCACTCATATTGAAGAACCTCATAAGGAATTTTATTTTTCTCTAAAATTCTCATTGCATTTGTCTTAATTTCTTTTTCTTTATGCTTTCCCATTGCTTTACTCCTATAATTTCAAATGCTTCATAAAATGTCTGTAAAGTACGCAGCCTACAAAAGCCGCCAAAAGCTCTGCGATTGGGAAGGTAATCCATACCCCAAACAGCCCCATACTCTTGGATAATAATGCAGCCAAAGGAATAATAATTACCAACTGACGCAGCACAGAAATCACCAGTGACTGAATTCCTTTTCCCAACGCTTCAAATGCGCCGGAAAGTACGCAGCCTACCGTGGAAATTAAAAATCCCACAGCAATCACCCGAAGCATGGGTACGCCGATTTTCAGCATTTCCTCATTTGCATCAAACAGCTTCATAATAAATCCCGGAAACATCAAAAACAACAGCATACCTGCCAGCATAATTACACCGGTTGCTTCCATACTTGCCTTTAGCGTTTCCTTCATACGTTTTTTTATTTCCCGCACCATAATTGTAGCTCATAATCGGACGCATACCCTGCACAACACCGTTTGCCGGCATATATACAAAAGACTGGATTTTAATGTAAAGTCCGAATACTGCAATGGCAGTTGCTGAAAAAGCTGCCAAAACAGAATTTAAGGCTGCTACCAGAATAGACGGCATTGCCATCATAATGGCGGAAGGAATTCCCACCGTATAAATTTTTTTTCAAAATTGCTCCGTCCAGACGGAACCCTTTGAAATTGATTTTAATAGACGGACATTTTTTCAGGAAAAATCCCATAGAAAGCACTGCTGCTAAAATTTGTGCCGCAACCGTTGCAATGGCTGCACCCTGCACGCCCATCGCAGGCAAACCAAACCATCCGAAGATTAACACAGGGTCTAAGATAATATTAAAAATAGCTCCTATTCCCTGAAAAAACATAGGCATAATCATATTTCCCGTTGCCTGAAACAGTTTTTCGGAATATAAATGATACATACTTCCGACACTGAAAAATAAAACATCTGTGTATATTGGCAGCTCATATCCAAAAATCTCAGGACTGTCTGTAAACGCACTGAGAAATGGTCTTGTCAGGAAAATCCCCGCAAGTACAAACAAAAAGCCAATGTACTGCGCAAAAATATCAGTCCGTGGTTCGCTGTTGCCGTAACCTCTTTGTCATCCTTTGCACCCAGCGCTCTGGCAGCACAGGCACTTAAACCAATACCAAATCCACAGGATACTGCCAAAATCATATTTTGCAGCGGATACGCCAGGGAAACTGCTGTCAGAGCGTCTTCACTTACTCTGGCTACATACATGCTGTCTACAATATTATATAACGCTTGTATCAACATAGAAATCATAGGCGGCACAGACATGGAAATCAAAAGGGGCATTACTTTTTTTGTCCCCATTGCATTTGTATTTTTATCCATTTTTGTTTTCCCTCCTTTTATACCTCATACAGCATAACGATTTCCGTGTTTTTTGTCAATCATTTCATACATACCGCACTGCTTTTCGGAAATACTAAAAGAAAAACAGGAGGCGCATTATGAATAAAAATACGATAAAAAATTCCCATTTTGACAAATTCAACGTAGAAGCCACTTCCATCAATGATTTAGACGGCTGCGCTACAACAGAGGCTACCGGACTCATCCCCGCCATGCCGAAATCCCTCTCGGAAAATTGACTCCTATAAAAAAAATACTTCCCTACTCTCCTGATTGTTATGTGGAGAAAAACAGACAAAAAAAAGAGAGCAGTAAGAGGCTGATTTTCAGCTTCTTCATTGCTCTCCTGCCAAAATTATTCTTCTTTTTTAGTCTTCTTTGAGGTTTCCTTGTCTGTCTGACTGTCCTCATTCTCCTTTTGCTTGTCCGACTTACTGTCTGAATTTACAGTCTGCCCTTCTGTCTTTTCTGACGTATTGCTGCCTTCCTTCGTATCTTTTTCTGCATCTCCCTGTTTCGCATCTACTTCTTCGCCGGAAGTCTTCTCTGTGCTGTCGGTTACCGGAGTTGCCACTTTTTCAGCCGCTTCTTTTAAAGCAGCCACTGTAAACTCTGCTTCTTCATCTTCTGTATGAATTTTGTGTTCCTCAGCCAATGCGTCTGTGTAATCAGAAAGCTTATAAACTCCCATTTCTGTAAAATCGTCATTATAATGTATTACCAACGGAACTAAACCATATTCCTCAATAGTTACTTCTCCTGACTTCGCATCCTTTTTTAATGTAAATTCTGCCATTCCTCCCAGAAGATTTTCCAAAGATGACTGATGACTTACAAAATTTCCAAGAGAATAATACACCAGCATTTCTTTTCCATCCGGTCTTGTCAGCTTTCCGTATTTTTTCAAAATATGAGGATGTGAACAGATTACGACATCCGCTCCCTGTTCTGCCAGAAAATCAATTTTTTCCTGAAGCTTTTCGTCTGTATCCTCTGCGTCACTTTTTCCTCCGTGAAGATATACAATACTTACATCTGCTTCTTTTTCTGCCTTGCCAAATCCTCTTTGATATTCTTTTCTGAATAGGTATCCACCATATAACTTTTCTTCTTCCGGAATAGAGTGATTTTCACTTACCATAGAACTGTAATTCATCATCGGCAACTTTAAAATTTTTCTTCTTAATTACCTGATATCTGGCTTCGTCAGCTTCTCCATGTATTCCAAGGTCGACAATCTTCGGATAGCTTTTCTTCCAAAACTCTACGGAGTCTGTAATTCCGTCACTTTCTCTGTCAAATGCGTGTTCTGTTGCCTGTGTAACAATGTCAAAGCCTGCTTTTACCAATGCGTCACCTACTTCTGTGGGCGTTGCAAAATCAGGATAACCTGCTGCCTTATCATGCTCCTTAATAAAAGGCGTTTCCTGATTTACTGATGCCAAATCAGCCTTTTCTATGTCTTCCTTAATGTTCTCATACAGAAAATCAAAATTCCACTCCTGCTCTTTACCGGAGTTAATAACAGCGTCGTGAATAAGATTATCCCCTACCGCTACCATCTGAAGCACATTCTCCTCTTCTGCTGCTGCCTCCTGTTTCTTCTGTTCTTCTATCTTCTTCGCCTGTTTTTTCTTCATTTTTCTTATGTACAGACGTTTCCCACATGCAATGCCGCCAACGACCAAAACAAGTGCGCCAATTCCTGCTAAAATCATTCTCTGGCGCATAATTCTCTGACGTCTTTTTCTTTCTCTGATAATTCTTCTGCGTCTTTCTATTTCCCGCCTTCTGGCTTCTTCTTCCGCTCTACGTCTTCTACGATGCTCGCTTCATGATAATCATCCTTCCTTATCATTCACTTATCTACTAACATGCGAAATTTTCGCATAAATTTTGTGTAACATAATTATTTCACAATTAATAATATGAGTTTTAAGTTTATGTCAACTTAATTTACGCGCAAAAAAAGAAGATGCTGTATCAAACAACATCTTCCCAATAAATCAACCAATTCCTTTATAAACCAGTCCTAAAATAAATACAATAATTGTCAAAGGCACATAGATGTATTTTGCGGTAGGTTTGAAGATTTTTGAAAGCCCCTTTTTACGTCCTTCTTCCAATTCTTCCTTAATTTTATCAAATCCTAAAATATAGTAGATAGAAATTGCTCCCAGAACTGCACCAAACGGAACTACAATAATAGTAATAAAGTCCATCCATGTTCCTACTCTTGCTTCTTCTTCCATGAAAAGTCCGACAATAAGTGTCAGTGCACCGCAAAGTAAAACTGCATGATTTCTTTTTAATTTAAATTTATGCTGCCAGCTCTCAATCACAGCTTCAAACATATTGATTAAAGAAGTAATTCCTGCAAAACATACAGACAGGAAAAAGATAACTGCAAACAGTCTTCCCATCGGCATCTGTTTAAAAATGTTCGGAATAGTCACAAACATTAAAGACGGTCCTGCGGAAGGTTCAATACCAAAAGCAAATACTGCCGGCATAATTGCCAAAGCAGAAAGCATGGCTGCTATCGTATCAAAAAACGCTGTCTGCATGGATGCCCTTGGAATGTCTTCTTTCTTGCTTAAATAAGAGCCGTAAACAATCATCCCCGAACCTGTAATAGACAGAGAGAAGAATGCCTGTCCCATAGCCATTACCCATGTATCAATATTTGCCAACGCTTCCCATTTCGGTACAAACAAAAATTTCATAACCCTCTTTTGCTCCCGGAAAGGAAGAACTACTCCTTAA
>ENA-OQCB01000709-OQCB01000709.1-human-gut-metagenome-genome-assembly--contig:-NODE-709-length-14834-cov-6.741756_pt1 | contig 14834 bp, 18 predicted proteins | sample MGYA00242493_ERZ504568 | MGnify/ENA primary metagenome ERZ504568 (study PRJEB26092, sample SAMD00036229) | human gut metagenome | host: Homo sapiens | study: EMG produced TPA metagenomics assembly of...
TCTTCAAAGCTGTCACGCAAGCCGTTGCGGTAACGTGCTTCTCCCATTTGAATCGCCATTGCGGTTGACCATAGCTCATCATCCTTCTGCATTTCCTCGTACTTGTCCATGATAACTCTACCAGTTCATTCCAGTGCCTTTCCTTTGACTTCAGTATATTCATTTTTTTCATTATTTTCAAACAGGTATATCAGCTGTTCAAAGTCATTCAGCCTCTGCATTTCCTTCTCCTTTACGATGTCATTGATTGCCGGCATATGAACAAAGGTGCGAAGGATGAGCGGATAGTAGCTTTCATTCTCTCCCTGCTCATTGCGCATCTGATACTGATTGATCAGATTTCTGTTGTTCCATGCATACTCATCAATGAAGATAATTTGATAAACCGGCTTTAATTGATCATAAAACTCACCGCTTTTCAGCTGATTGTTCAACGCTCTGGCACCGTAAAATTCAAAGCGCATCATTTCCGCTAAACCTTTGTAGGTTGTCTGCATCTCGATATTGAAATGGCGGTTTTGTTCATCCTTCACATGAACATCCAGAATGATGCGCTTCTTTCCGATGATGCCCGGGTCCAGATTCGGATTGAGGACGGTGCTTTCCTTTACCTTGATTCCGGTAACACGTTCAATGATGGTGTTGCGGGCGTACACAGAGCCTTCATCCTCACGGGAAAGGGCGTACTTAAAAAATAGATCGTTACTGTAGTTGAGTTGATTCCTTGCATTTGACATTTTTATGTCCTCCATTCTGTAAGGGCTCCTTACCCCCTTCTATACGTATGGAATCTGTCAAATTCCTAAAGAATCCACGAATAATTGATAAAATTTGTTATTTTCACGTTAAAAGGAATTCAACTATACTGGCATTGCTTTTAAAGGATTTCCTTAGCAATATGCAATACGATTTTTTATTTTCAAATAGTAAATGAAAATCATCTGATGGTCCTGCGATTCGCAATGTCTCACACGAAATATTTCATGTATTTCTTATGTGAATTTACTAAAAAACCTATTGCTTTCGCAGAAACTTATTGCTATAATTGTATAGCACTTACTTTAAACCCACCTGAGGTTTAAGGCGGAAGGAGAGTTAAAATGAAAAAGGAATTCATCCAGAGTACCACCGTATTATGGTAAAATGTACTTCTTGTGGAGCTGAATTTGAAACTGGTTCAACCAGCAAAGAGCTGCGTGTTGATACTTGTTCAAACTGCCATCCTTTCTATACAGGACGTCAGAGATTCGCTGCTGCACAGGGACGTATTGAAAAATTCAACAAAAATACGGACTTAAATAACAACTACAGTGGAAAAGGGGCATATGCCTCTTTTCTTTTATAGTTTTACAGGTATTATATTTTCTGAATTACAGGAATTGGATAAAGGTTTACCTAAAAGCTGAGATATAGGATGAAAGAAAATGAAAGTTAAGTAACAGATGTAAATTGCACATACTGGAATCACTTTATGATATAATACAAATCGTAATGTTAGTGAGGAGTGTCGTTATGTATCAGCAGTATAAGGAAGGATGGCTGGAGGTAATATCCGGCTGTATGTTTGCAGGAAAGACAGAGGAGCTGATTCGCCGGATCAAGGTACTGGAATATGCGAAAAAGAAAATCGCCGTATTTAAACCGAAAATCGACGATCGCTACAGTGAGGAATGTGTTGTATCGCATTGCGGAAGCACGGCAAAAAGCTTTGTGATAAACCGTGCGCATGAGATTTTTGATTACATAGATGACAGCTATGATGTAATTGCAATCGATGAGGTACAGTTTTTCGATGAAGAGATTGTAGAGATATGCGATTATTTTGCAGATCATGGAAAGCGTGTCATGGTTGCCGGGCTGGACATGGATTTTCGCGGGGAGCCGTTCAGTGTCATGCCGCAGCTGTTTACACATGCGGAATTCGTTACAAAACTGACAGCGGTGTGTACAATATGCGGAGCACCTGCCACAAGAAGTCAGCGGCTGATTGACGGCAGAGCCGCCCGCTATGATGATCCAATCATTCTGGTGGGAGCAAGTGAGCAGTACGAGGCAAGATGCCGTCATTGCCACGAGGTGCCGGGGAAGCCTTTGATCCATAAATAAACAGAGATTTACTTAAAGCAGATATGTCGAATCGGATATATTTGCTTTTTTTAATATCCTCATAAGGTATGAGCTAATGCGTGGCTCTTTTTTTCACACGCATGTCCTATTGCTTTTATCTATTCAGAATATAGACTTCCTGTAAATTTCCAATTAAAAGCTATGTACCGGCATTTAATCATTGCCGGTGAATGTACTTTCGTACTTGCTGGTATCTCATTCAAAGAGAATCGTTTTATTTTTTGCACAACGTGAATGCTCATCATAGTGATGTGCAAACGTATATCCAAACATAGTACCTAACAATTCTTGTGAAAACGGTTTCGATAAAATATACTTATTTTGTAAGGAAGAGCTTGCGCGCAAATATGATTTTCCTTTAACAAAAGGAGGTTTGATAAGATGAATGATACATTGATCTGTGATGAGCTTTGTGAACTTGATTTAGATGTGAGAAGTACAGATGAGTTTTTTGAAGTCATGAGCAAAAAGGCTGTGGATCTGGGCTATGTAACAGAACAATTTCTATCAGCCATAAAAAAACGGGAACAGGATTATCCTACCGCATTGCCGGTAAAGCCTTATCCGGTTGCAATACCGCATTCCGATCCCATCAACATCGTGAAGCAGTTTATTGCACCTGTTCGTTTGAAAAATGCAATCAGCTGGTGTGAAATGGCGAACAATGACAGCATCCTTTCGGTACAAATTGTGTTTCTTCTGGGCTTTAAAAGAGAAGAGGGACATGTGGAAATTCTACAGCTGCTGCTGCAGAACTTTCAGAACGAGGACACGATGGAAAGCTTGCTGAAGGCCGCAACAAAGGAAGAATTTCTGGAAATAGTGAAGCAAATGGAAGGACTCTAATGAAAAAAGTAATCGTTGCTTGTGGGAATGGGGTTGCAACCTCTCAAACAGTGGCTTTTCGTATCAATCGCATGCTGGAAAAAGAGAACATCACCAATGTCAGGGTGGAGGCAGTGAACCTGCGTTCTTTACAAAGAGAGCTTCATGGAGCTCTTGCCTATATCGATATTACAAATAGTCATATGGATTATGGAATTCCTACTGTTAACGGACTTGCTTTTCTCTCAGGAGAGCATAAAGAAGAAGCGTTTCAAGAACTTATCAAAATCATAAAAAACAGGTAGAAGGAGAACATTATGAAAAAAGTAATCGTGGCTTGCGGAAGCGGAGTAGCTACAAGTCAGACAGTGGCATCAAAGGTAAATCGTTTGCTGAAGGAAAAAAACGTTGATGCAAAGGTAGATGCCGTAGATTTAAAATCGGTAGACCGTTACCTTGTAGATGCTGCAGCATATATCACAATAACAAAGGTCACAAAGGAATACCCAATCCCTGTGATCAACGGTATCGCATTTTTGACAGGCATGAATCAGGATGCGGAGCTGAGTAAATTAATTGAGGCAATAAACAACGCAAAATAGAACTTTGAAGGAAGAGAAAGAAGGGAAATATAATGGAAATTTTATCAGATGTTGTTAATTATCTATTAAGCTTAGGCGCAGCAATCTTTGTTCCTATTATCATTATCATTGCCGGTTTGATTGTTAGAATGAAATTGAAGGATGCAATATCCGCAGGTATTACACTCGGGGTAGCGTTTACCGGGATGACGATGCTGATCAATTTTATGACGGGGGCAATTTCACCGGCTGCGGAAGCGATGCTGAAAAATACAGGGATATCTCTGCCAATCGTAGATGGTGGCTGGACCACAATGTCAACCATTTCTTGGTCCTGGCCATATGCGTTCCTAATGTTTCCACTTATGATTGTCATCAATATAATCATGCTGGTTATTAAAAAAAACAAATACATTCAATGCGGACTTATGGAATGTCTGGGGTAAGATTTTTACAGCGGTTGGCGTTGTGGCAATTACCGGCAGCGTACCGCTGGCATTTCTGGTAGCCGCCATACAGATTGTATTTGAATTAAAAACAGCGGATGTGCACCAGCGCAGAATTGAAGAATTATCCGGTATTCCAGGCGTAACCTGTACACATAAGATGGTCCTGTTTGGAGCGTTGATGTATCCGATTGACTGCCTGTTGAAAAAGATACCTGCATTTAACAAAAAATTTGATGCGGCTGCATTAAAGGATAAAGTTGGTATCTTTGCTGAGAATCATGTATTGGGGTTTATTCTGGGCGTTATCTTCGGTTTGCTTGCTCAATATCCTGTCGCAGAAACACTGACGCTTGCTATTCAGTGTGCCGCAGCCTTAACGCTGTTCCCGGTCATCACAAAATATTTTATGCAGGCGCTGTCACCAATCAGTGAAGCGGTATCTGACTTTATGAATAAAAAATTCAAGGGAAGAACACTGCTTGTCGGTCTTGACTGGCCTTTCCTTGGCGGTTCCAATGAAATATGGCTGGCAGTCATCTGGTCTGTTCCGGTAACCTTGATCTGTGCAATGCTTTTACCGGGTAATGCGATACTGCCGTTTGCAGGAATCATCAATATAGCACTTGCTGTTCCTGCTTATCTTGTAACAAAGGGAAATCTTCCGAGAATGCTTATTTTATGCACACTTGGAGTTCCTGCGTTCCTGTGGGTAGGTACTGCATTTGCTCCCTTTATCACAGACCTTGCAAACACAACCGGTGCGGTAGCATTGAAGGCCGGCGAAATGATTTCCAATTCCTCGATTGACGGGCCGGTATTCACGTATGCAATTTCACAGGTATTTGATGTGATCAACGGCAACTGGATTCCGATTATCGTATTGTTTGTATGGGTTACCTGCTACGCATTCTACTACCGCGCATTAAGCAAAGAAAACAAGCTTGCCGAGGCGAAGGATGGTAATGCAAAAGCAGCAGGTGAGTAGGCATGTCTTTTACTAATAAAGAAGGTAAGCTTATCGTATTGAATATCATAGATACAATACAAAAGCATAAGGATTACCTAAGTGAAATAGATGGTGCAATCGGTGATGGCGATCATGGTATCAATATGAATAAAGGAGTAACGATCGCAAAGTCACAGGTGGATAAAAACGAGACATTAAGTGAAGCGCTGTGCACGCTTTCCTGTGTGCTTATGGAAAAAATAGGAGGATCCATGGGGCCTCTCTACGGTTCAATTTTTATGGGAATGCAGGCCGCATTGGGAAATGCAGAATACATTAACGGTGCAATCATTGAAAAGATGCTGAAGCAGGCCTATGACAATATTCAGATGATCTCACCGGCTAAGCCAGGAGATAAAACATTGGTAGATGTCCTTGCTCCTGCTGTTTCAGCGTATGCATCAGTCTTTGAAAAAACACAGGATACATGCGCTGCTCTTACAGCCTGCTCACAGGCTGCAGAAGAGGGGATGCAGGCGACCTGTGATATGCAGGCTAAATTAGGCAGAGCATCACGTCTGAAAGAAAAATCAATCGGTCATCAGGATGCAGGGGCAACCTCCTGCTGCCTGATTCTGCAGACATTCTGCTCAACGATAATAGCGTTGGAAAAAGCTTCACGAAAGGAGACTGGAGATGCAGCGATTTGTTAACGATCCGGACATGATTGTAGATGATATGTTAAAGGGGTATGTGAAATGTCATAAGGATATCCTTCATATCAGTGAAAAGAACGATCATGTAGTTGTGAAAAACCGGCAAAGGAAGCATAAGGTAGGAATCGTAAGCGGAGGGGGAAGCGGTCATGAGCCATGTTTTCTTGGTTATGTTGGCGAACACATGCTGGATGCCGTAGCAGTAGGAGAAGTATTTTCTTCTCCCCCTGCCACTGCGTTTCATCAGGCATTTTTAGAGGCTGATACCGGTGCAGGCGTTGCCTGTCTGTTTGGCAATTATGCCGGCGATAATATGAATGTGAAAATGGCAGTACAAATGGCGGCAATGCAGCAGGTAAATGTACGCTATGTTACGGCCAATGATGATATTGCAAGCGCACCGTTGGATGAAAAAGAGAAGCGTCATGGAATTGCAGGAAGTCTGTTCATGTGGAAAATCGGGTGTGCAAAGGCTGAGCTTGGCGGTACGCTGGATGAAGTGATCGATGCAGCACAGGCTGCTGTGAATGAAACCAGAAGCTTGTGTGTAGGGCTGACCCCCTGCTCAATACCTGCTGTCGGTCATGCTAATTTTGAGATTCAGGAAGGTACCATGGAATATGGTATCGGACATCATGGTGAGCCCGGGCTGATTGTAGAATCATTGAAAAGCGCAAAAGAAATCGCCGCGGTACTCTGTGAGAAAATAGAAGCAGATTTAAAGCTGAAGCATGGAGAAGAAATATCTGTCATCGTATCCGGGCTGGGCGGAACGCCAATTATGGAGCTTTATGTTCTTTATGATGAGATAGAGAATTATTTTACAGAACGCGATATTTCAGTCTATCGCTCCTTTGTAGGTGATTATGTAACCTCGTTGGAGATGAGTGGAGCTGCGCTGACGGTGATGCGTATGAAGGAAGAATTTAAAGAATTGCTGGATTTTCCTGTTGATACACCGGCAATCACTATAAAATGAAATTTGAGGAAAGCTGTGCGGATCGGTAGAGGATGATGCTGTCCTGCTGATCACGTTATTTATAAGGAGGAATCGCAATGTCGTTGGATGAAAGAGGCTTGAATATTTTAAAACTGCTTGTAAATAATCCGACGATCAGTGGTTCTCAACTGGAAAAAGAAGCAGGATTGTCACGAAAACAGCTTAGTTATTCTTTAGCGAAGATAAATTTTTATCTGAAGGAAAATGGATTTGAAGAAATCGGAAGAATGCGGACGGGGAAATTTATCATACCCCATAATGTTATCAATTCCTATAAAACAAATCAGTTCACCTTTGATGAAGGTGCGTATGTATTTATAGAAAAAGAGCGTCTTTACTTGATTGCCCTGATTCTCTTGCAGCATAAAGAGGAACTCAGCATTAACCATTTCACCTCGATCCTGAGGATTAGCAAGAATACGGTTTTGAATGATTTGAAAAAACTGCAGACGGTGATTTTACAGGAATTCGATTTGAAGCTATGGTATGATCGTTCCAAGGGATATTATCTGGTTGGCAAGGAATATGAAAAGCGTACGTTGATGATTCGCATGATTCAAAGCATCCTGCCGTTGCTGAGCGGAGAATCTATTCTGCTTTCCATACTTGAAATTGATGAGGAACGGATCCGGATGCTTTGTGCCGATGTAGAGGAAGTAGAAAAAACCTTGAAAGTACGTTATACCGATGAACGGATACGGGAGATTCCCTTTATCCTATATTTCATTCTTATTCGAATCGAGGCTCAGAAATTTCTGGATGTGCTTCCGGAGGATTATCAGCATATTGCAGGTACCAGTGAATATGGCTCTATTATGAATATCTTCGCTAAATATGATATCCAGAATACAATGGACAAATTATATCTGGTATCACAGTTTCAGATATCAAGTGTTAATTTTGAAGACAGCCGCAGTAAGAAATTTGAAAAGGAACTGGCGGAAGCGGCAGAGAAGACACTTGAGAATTTTGAAAATCTCGTCTGTATTCGTTTTCAGGATCGTAAGGCCCTGCTGGATGCTCTGATTCAGCATCTGAAACCGGCCCTTTACAGAATACGCTATCAGTATCATATCGAAGGCAATATTCTCAATATGATACTTCCTCATCATTCCTATCTATTTGAAATCACAAGACATGCAATGGTGCCGTTTGAGGAGATGTTCCATATTCTTATTCCGCAGGAGGAAATGGCGTATATCACCATCCTGTTTGGCGGGTGGATGACAAAGGAAGGAACACTGGATTTTCTTGAGAAAAAAAGAAGAGCTATTGTCGTTTGTACCAATGGTATTTCCATTTCCAATTTTCTGTTTCTGAAGCTGAAGGAGGCATTCCCTGAGCTTGAATTTCTTTGTTCTTTATCCTCACGGCAGTTTTACGAATACCATAAGGAATATGATGTTGTATTTGCTACCGTTCATCTTGATACAGCGGTACCACAATTTCTGGTAAAGCCGATTATGGATGATAACGATTTGCATAATCTTCGCAAAAAGGTGTTCAACGAGCTTTTGAATAAAACTATTTATGAGGTTAACTCAGCAAGTCTACTGCATGTTATTAGTAAATATGTGGATGTAAAGGACCGTAAAGGACTGTTGACGGCATTAAAAAGCTATCTTGGTGAAACCACGCAGGAAATGGTTCTGACAGAGCATTGCCATCAAATGGACACAAACAATCTTCATGATCTGTTAACACCGGAAACCGTGCATATAGCAGAGCATGAACTAACCTGGATGGAAGCTATTCAAACTGCATCGGAACCATTGCTGAGAAATGGCTGTATTACAACGAAATATATAGAAAATATGATTTACAGCGTCAAATATGATAAACCGATCTGGACGATTGCGGATGGTCTGCTGCTGGCACATGCAAGTGTAGAGGAGGGGGTTAATGCATTGGGCATGTCCCTTCTAAAGCTGCCGGAAAGTATTTGCTTCAATGGTTATATGGAAGCTGTTATCGTTGTCGTTATGGCAACACCAAATCGTGAAATTCATTTAAAGGCGCTGTATGCACTGATTGATATCGTAGAAAATGAAGAAGATTTTAATCGGATGAAGTCTACAGACTCCATTTCGGAAATATTAGATATAATATCTAAAGAAAGGTACGAGGTATGTTAGAGAATTTAAAAAAAGATGTATGTGAGATTGCGAAAAGAGCACAGCGTGATGGATTATGTAAGCATAAATCAGGGAATTTCTCAGCCCGTGATGTGAAAAGCGGCTATATTGTTATTACACCGACAAGTGTGGATCGTGAGCTGCTGACTCCAAGAGATATGATTGTGATGGATTTGGAGGCCAATGTCATTGAAAACCTGTCCGGTTTAAAACCGACAAGTGAATCGCTGATGCACATTACCATTTATAAGACCAGAAAGGATGCGAATGCTATTGCACATACCCATTCTATGTATGCAACTACGTTTGCATTATTAAATAAGCCGATTCCTGCTATCGTATATGAAGTCGCAAATATGGGACTTACAAAGGGACGCGTGCCGGTGGCGCCTTATGGAAGACCGGGGACGATGGAGCTGGCAAACAGTGTGGTTGATGCATGCATGGAAGCTGAAAGCTTTTTGATGGAAAGTCATGGCGCTGTAGCCTTTGATTCACAGGATATTTATGAAGCCTTTTTGAAGGCCGCTTATATTGAGGAACTGGCACAGCTTTATTATAATGCAGTTACTGTTTTACAGGGCAAGGAACCAAAATCATTCGCTCAGGAAGAATTACAGAAATGGGAATACCCAAAAGAAATCAAATTTCCGAAGCAGTGATATGATGTATTTCTATTTTGTGCGCCACGGGGAAACACTATCCAATATATGGCATACGCTGCAGGGATGGTCGGATACTCCGTTGACGGAAAAGGGAATCGCACAGGGAAAGGCTTTGGGAAGAGGACTGGCAAATACACCGTTTGAGAAGATATATTCATCAACAAGTGAACGCGCTTATGATACTGCCTGTTATATACGGGGAAAAAGAAATATGGAGATAACCATGTGCAGGGGTCTGAAGGAAATGAATTTCGGTACCTTTGAAACCAAGGCCAATACATTTGCCGGATGTGAAACCTATCTACAGAGAATTCAGTTTCCATGGAAGGCTGCCGGTGGAGAAAATTTGGAGGATGTCTGCCAGCGAATCCATCAGACAATGAGACAAATATTGGAAGAGAATAAAGGAGGACATGGGAATATTCTATGTGTGAGTCATGGAATTTCCATACTGGCTGCTCTGCATACTGCGGATAAGGAAGTTTATGAAGAATGTCTGAGGAATGAAGTGAGGTTTGGAAATTGCAGTGTGACAATTATCGGCTATCATAAGGGAAGGTACACGGTAGAATGCATCAACTCAACAGAATATGTTACAAAGGGAGGCTATTATGAAAAAGATTATCAATGACCCGAATAAGTATCTATCGGAGATGCTGGAAGGGATCTATATCGCTCATCAAAATCAATTGACATATGTAAATGATGATCCGCAATGTCTGGTTACCAAAACAAAAAAAGCAGGGAAGGTGGGAATCGCAACCGGTGGAGGAAGCGGACATCTGCCTTTGTTTCTGGGATATGTAGGTGACGGTATGCTGGACGGCTGCAGTGTAGGCGATGTCTTTCAGTCTCCAAGCGCTGAACAGATGCATGCAATCACAAAAGAGATTGATTCAGGTGCCGGAGTTCTCTATATTTACGGAAATTACAATGGGGATATATTTAATTTTGATATGGCGGCAGAAATGGCGGATTTTGAGGATGGAATTCGTGTGGAAACAGTGCTTGGTGCAGATGACGTCGCTAGTATCGGGCCGCTTTCGCAGGACGAGAAGACAACAAGGCGGGGTGTTGCAGGTATTTTCTTTGTTTATAAATGTGCCGGAGCAGCTGCTGATAAAATGATGAGCCTTGACACTGTGACACGCATTGCAAGAAAAGCAAGCTGGAACACAAGGACGCTGGGTGTTGCTTTAACATCCTGTGTCGTTCCCCGTGTCGGGCATGCCGGTTTTCATATCGAAGAGGATGAAATGGAAATCGGAATGGGAATTCATGGAGAAACGGGTATTCGCAGAGGAAAGATTGAAACAGCTGATCAGATAACAGAAGAGATGATGAATAAGATAATAGAAGATCTTCCTTATGCACCTGGAGATCGTGTTGCGGTACTTGTAAATGGTCTGGGGGCGACTTCACTGGATGAACAATATATCGTAACGAGAAAAATCAATCAGCTTCTCATGGATAAAGGAATAGCTGTTCACCGCTATTATGTGGGGGAATATGCAACCTCACTGGAAATGGCAGGAGTATCCATATCCTTACTGAAGCTTGACGAAGAGCTTACAGAGCTGATTGATTATCCGGCAAATACCCCGTTCTTTAAACAGCTGTAGGAGAATTTAATATGGATGTTAAATATATAAAAAGCCTGTTAAACTGTTTTGCAGAGGTTATGCAGGAGAATAGAGAGTTCTTAATTGAACAGGATAGTATCGTGGGAGACGGGGATCTCGGCTTAACGATGAGTGACGGTTTTCAGGCTGCTGCGGAGGCTGTACGCAAAAGCGATGAAACAGATGCAGGCAAGCTATTATATATGGCAGGAAAAGCGATGTCTGTTGCCGTACCCTCCACAATGGGTACCCTGATGGCAAGTGGATTTATGCAGGCGGGGAAAGCGTTAAAGGGTGTCTGTGAGCTCGATCTGAACCATATAGCACAGTTCTTTCAGGCATATGAAGCTGGTGTGATGCACAGAGGAAAAGCAAACATAAACGAAAAAACGTTCCTTGATGGTATTGACCCTGCTGTACAGAGTATGAGAAGCAGCCTGAAAAACCATGAGAGCCTGGAAAGCTTCGCACAAAAAGCATATGAGGCAGCATGTGCAGGCTATGAAAATACTGCTACCATGCTGGCGGTTCATGGCAGGGCGGCTACCAGAGGAGAAATGAGCCGTTCGCTGAAAGATCCGGGGGCCTGCGTTGCTATGCTGATGATGAAGGCATTTGTGAAATCCGTTAAATAGCAATGGTGGCTAACTATTTCTGTATGCAGATAGCCAGATAGTATACGTCATGCCTGCGTGATCGGTGCATAAAGTAGCAAGGGAAGACGCAGACTGAAATTCGGATAGGAAACAAAGAAAAGGACTGTGTCTATATGATGACAGTCCTTCTTATAGTAGATAGACAAACGGATTTTCTACATTTCCTTTATCGTAGATAAAAATCATCCTCGAAGGTACGTGCTCCACTATCGGTTAACGGATGCTCCAGTGATTTCATATACAATGTGTATGGAATCGCGGCATAGTCCACCTTCATTGCTGCCAGCTTCTCCAGCTGTGCCAGATTCTTGATGGATGCGGCAACAGTTTTCACCGGATATCTCTTAGCTGCTATCATTTCCTGAATATTGCTGAGAATACGCATGGCATCACTTCCGTACTCCTCGTTTCTTCCGATAAAGAAAAACAGATAATCCACATGGACATTGATGGCTGCCACAGCCTGTCCCATGGTGAAAATCAGTGTCATTGCCGTTTTAACTCCACGTTTATGCAGCGTGTCTGCAAGATGCAGACCATCCTTTGAAAAATTGATTTTAATAACAATCTCACTGTATAGGGCAAGAAGCTCCTCTGTCTGCTGCAGCATTTCCTCATAGGTTCCGATGACCTCTCCACTTAGGAAATCAAGCTCCCTGTTTGAATAGCCGTTAACAAAATCATGCAGACGGATATCGTTTTTGCGATACATACTTGTGTTGGCTGTTACACCTCTTGCGCCCAGCATCAAAGCCTCTTCTATTTCCTGTGCATTCCCGCTGTCAATCAGATACAGCATACCATCACTCCTCTTCTTTTTCTTAAGTATACAAAATCTGTGTATATTTGGGCCTTCATCATGCAACCTTTGTTTCCATAAGGATGCGGTAAATATCTCCCTGTATTTTTTTCCGTATCATTATGGAAGCACTCTGTATAGCTGTGTTCTATACAGCGGTGAAAAAACACGTATAATGAAGCTGTAAAGAGGAGGTATGTACTATGTTTCATTATTATCAGCCTACAAAGATTCATTTCGGTGCAGGTCAGCTGAATGAGCTGGGGCATGTTTGCAGAGGCTATGGAAAGACCTGTTTTCTTGTAACAACACCGGATGCTCCCCTGCAGCCGTTATATGAACGTGTGAAGAAACTGCTGGATGCGGAAGGTATCAGCGTTATTCATTTTGATAAGGTAGAACCCAATCCAAGTGTGGAAATCGTAGAACAGGGATTTGCCATGCTGAAGGAGCAGCCTGCCGATTTTGTATTGGCAGTCGGGGGCGGAAGCTCGATTGACACAGCAAAGGCGATTGCATTTGCGAATGGTAAAGAGTCGATTGACTGGGATCATCTGTTTAACGAATACAGCTCACCGTTCGCATATTACCCTTCCTACAGTGAAAAACACCTGCCCCTGCTGAGTGTACCGACAACCTCAGGAACCGGTTCTCAGGTAACACAGGCGGCTGTCATCACAAGAGGAAAAGAGAAAATCACATTCTTTCATCCGGATAACTTTTCACAGGAAACGATTCTGGACCCGCAGCTGATGCTGACCCTGCCAAAGCGCATGAGTGCCGCTACCGGCTTTGATGCGTTTACCCATGCGTTTGAGAGCTACATCAATGCCAATGCATCCCCTTACAGTGCGATGGATTCCATGGAGGCAATGCGACTGGTGATTGATCATCTGCCACATGTACTGGAAGATCCGCAGAATCTGGAATTCCGTACAAACATGTGTCTTGCCGACACACTGGCTGGCCGCGCACTGGCTAATTCCGGTGCAAGTGCACCGCATCCGCTCTCTGAAATTATTGGCGGAATTGTACATCTGCCGCACGGGGAAGCACTGGCTGTCGTTTTCCCTGCCTTCATTCAGCATATGGCAGATAAAAACAAGGAGCGTTTTGCGGATGTCGCAAAGCTGTTTGGCAGTGACGATTTATATACGGCAATGATTGAATTCCTGGAAACAATCGGGCTTCACAAGAAGCTGAAGGATTTCGGAGTCAGTGAGGAAGACTTTCAGGAAATTCTGGCATCTCCAGTTCTGGATCATCTGCCATTTGGAAGCAGAGAGGAGCTGGAGGCTATTCTGAAAGACTCCTATGCCTGAAATTCGCCTCATAGGTCTTGATCTGGATGGAACCCTGCTGAGAAAGGACAACTCGGTAAGTGATGAAAATATTAGTGCATTGCAGGAATGTATAAAACAAAACATTCAGATATATCTGATCAGCGGACGGCCTTACTGCTTTACAAGGATGATTGCGGAAAAAATTCATCCATCCGTAAGGGTGATTTCCTCTAACGGAGCGATATACGAAATAGGGACGAAGTGTATCATGCATACGATGGAGCCGCATGTTCTGTATCAGATTATTGATGTGCTGAAGGAGCATGCACACGCACATGCCTTTTTCAAGGGAAAGCACGAATTCTTTACGCATGAGCCTTATGATGAGAGGTTTCTCTACGATCATATAAATAATCAGCTGCCGGCAGAGGTTCAGGTAACATCCTTTACCGGCATGAGTTGGGAAGATCTGAAGCACCATGCTCATGATATTGCGAAGATACTGGTCTATGATATGCAGACGGATCGGCTATTAAAAGCCAGAAAACAGATAGAATGTATAGAAAACATCACGGTAACCGATTATCAGCCTATCAGCTTTGATATCACTGCCGGTGGTGTTCATAAAGGGAATGCTATAAAAGCTGTACTGCAATCCCTGCATTTGAAGAAGGAGGAATTTATGGCTTTCGGTGATGCCATGAATGACCTTCCCATGTTTGCGGAAGCGGGACTTACTGTAGCCATGGCAAATGCTGCTGAGGAAATTCAGGCATCCTGCGATATTGTAACTGCAGATTACATGGATGACGGGGTTGCTAAAGCAATACAGCGGTATATTTTATGAGAAAAAGGGGCTGTGACGAGTAAGAGAAATTAGTGTTTCTCTGAAAATCACAGCCTTTTTTATTATGATTTTTGTATTTTGGGTACACTGAAAACAACTTTTTGAGTGAATCTGGTTTTAGGCCCTTTTTTCGTTAGAAATCCCCCATCCCATTGTGGAAAACTAATTCAGTTTGCTTACATT
>ENA-OQCB01000711-OQCB01000711.1-human-gut-metagenome-genome-assembly--contig:-NODE-711-length-14780-cov-7.140517_pt1 | contig 14780 bp, 13 predicted proteins | sample MGYA00242493_ERZ504568 | MGnify/ENA primary metagenome ERZ504568 (study PRJEB26092, sample SAMD00036229) | human gut metagenome | host: Homo sapiens | study: EMG produced TPA metagenomics assembly of...
CATTGGGGAATATGTTGTCCAGAGAGCCGAAGACACCGTCCATCAAATCACCTCAGCTTGTCGCTTCCCAGCCATTTGATAACTCCGGTCATCAGTGGCTGGAGGGCTGTGTAGTCTCCATTGGCAATGTTCTGGATGACTTGTGCGTCGGTGCCCATGTTGCCCAGAATATCCGTAATGGAGGCGGATTGTGTAGGGCGTACCACATTGTCCGCACTGTAGTAGAAACGGCCCTTTACTTTGTGTGAAGTACCTCTTTCAGGATTGGTGAAGTTGAAGAAAGGGTCAATGCGGAAGTTGTTGGACTCACGTCCCATATTAGTAAAGGGAGAGGGGCGGTAGGCCTCGCCGGGCGAGCGCCAGATGAAGAAATCCCCGTACTTGTTGGAAAGGAAATCCACGTTGAAACCGTAGTTCATCAGTTTCATACCCATATCCGGCTGATAGTAGGTGAGGTTTCCGTTGATGTGGAAACGTTTGTTGTAACCTTGTTGGCGGTAGCCCTCGTCGGTAAAGAGATTCAGTCCGCCGCTGACGTCAAAGTTACCGATGCGGCGGGAGTGGGTGAGGTCGAAACCTTCGTAGAGCGGATTGCGTACACCGCTGAAAAGGCTGTTGCGCAACAAGGGCTTTACCGGATATTTGTCCTCTTTCCAGAAAGATTTGTCACTCCATTGGTAATCGCTGTTGTCGGGGTCGTCATAGATTCCTACATAGGCACTGAAACGGGTCTGAGGGGTCAGTCCCGGCCGTGCGGTGCGTATGTTGATGATGCCGTTCAGGGCCGACGAACCATAGAGCACGCTGGAGGCTCCTTTGATGACCTCTACCTGCTGCACATTTTCCAGAGGTACGCTGTTCCAGTTGATGACTCCGTTTTGGGGGCTGAGCACGCTCATCCCGTCTACCAGTACCAGGCTGCGGGCACCTACGCTGTAAGTCCAGCCGCCACCGCCTCGAATGCTGGGTTGCTTGTCGATGATATCCACCCCCGGAATGGTCTGCAGTGTCGAGGTGATGTCTGTGGGAGCCTGGCGGGCAATGTCACTGGCCTTTATCAAATCCATGGAGACCGTCACATCGCTCAGCTTCTGTTCAAACCGTCCGGCCGAGACCACGACATCTTCCAGCAGGTTGGTGCTTTCCTTCATGTACACGTCTTTCTGCATAATGTCTCCTTTGCTGATGACGATGGGCATTGGCACATCCTCATATCCCACGTAGCTGAATACCAAATCTACACCTCCCGCCGGCAGGTGTACTTCGTATGCACCGTTTATGTCGGTCACTACGCCTTGCGTGTCTTTCAGCTTGTAGGTGACCGATGCCCCTGCAAGCGGTTCATTGGTCGTTGCATCATATACGTGCCCCTTCAATATCTGTGCAGATATGGAAAAGCTGAACAGTAACGCTGCGAATAGCGTTATTAGAATTCTTTTTTTCATAAGTCTGTCTTTTTGTGAATAGTTATATCAGAATGTTTGCAAAGTACGTGAGATATTATCAGATTATCAAGGTGTATTTTTATGAATAGATGCTACATATTTAAGATAAATTCGGGGAGTGAATTCAAAAAAGTGCTATATTTGCTTGCATGAAACTGGAAATATCAGATTGGAACATGATTCCTTATGCCGGGGCATGGAGCCGGCAGACGGAATGGTTTGACGCACTTGTACACGCCAAGCAGGCAGGAGAGTGCTATGTCAATCATATTGTGCTCTGCGAGCATCCCCATGTCTATACATTGGGGCGTAGCGGGAAAGAAAGGAATATGCTGCTGGGAGAAGAACAACTGCGCAGGATAGGGGCTACGCTCTATCATATTGACCGTGGTGGAGACATTACGTATCATGGTCCGGGACAGTTGGTCTGCTATCCTATTCTGAACCTTGACGACTTTTCTTTGGGGTTGAAGGAATATGTGCATCTGCTGGAAGAGGCGGTAATCCGTGTTTGTGCTTCGTTTGGCATCGCGGCCGGACGCCTGGAGAAGGCAACGGGCGTATGGCTGGAGGGCGATACTCCCCGTGCCCGTAAGATTTGTGCCATCGGCGTGCGCAGCAGCCATTTTGTCACCATGCATGGATTGGCACTGAATGTGAATACCGATTTACGTTATTTCAGCTATATCAATCCCTGCGGATTCATAGACAAGGGTGTCACTTCTTTGCAGAAAGAGCTGGGACACGAGATGCCGATGGAGGAGGTGAAGGAGCGTCTTTGCAAGGAGCTGGTAAATCTTTTGTCATGAACTATCTGGCACATATATTCCTTTCCGGTTCGAACAGAAAAGTACAGTTGGGCAATTTTGTAGGCGATGCTGTAAAGGGAAGCTCCTATAAGAATTATCCGCCGGATATAGCCAAGGGTATTCAGCTTCACCGCGCTATTGACGACTATACCGACCGTCATCCGGCTGTCTGCGAGGTGGTACATAGGCTTCAACCTGAATTCGGACGCTATTCGGGGGTATTGCTGGATATTTATTTCGATTATTTGCTGGCTTCCCGTTTCGAGTCGTTCTCCGGAGTTTCCTTGAGGAGGTATACCCGGACTTTCTATCTTTCCCTCCTCATCAATTACCGCTATCTTCCGGTACGGTTCAAACGTTTCATCTGGCATTTTATCCTGACCGACCGTTTGCGGAAATACGCCACTCTGAACGGAATAAGAGAGTCTTTGAACATCATGGTGGAATATCATCATATTGATATATCCGTAGACAAGGCTATTCGTTACCTTGAAGAGCACGATGAGGAACTGTTTGCTGTGTTCCAGCCATTTTTTATTGAATTGCAGAGGTTTTGTGCTGAATACCGGCATGATTATAAGGTATAGTTTTAAGGACGAAGAAGAAATTCATATCGTGTCGGCAAGGAATTAATTTCCTGCCGGCACGATATTTGTTTTTTGTATCACACGTTATTGATTTCCTGCATGACATGTTATTGATAGCTTGTGCCCTGTGGAATCAGCTTCCCGTACTCCGCTTCTCTCTTGCCAGTACCGAGATGATGTACCCTCCCTTGCTGTTCACCTTGCTCCAGTTCGTCCCATTGAATATTTTCCAGACGTAGTTTCCCAGCCTGCCGTAGTCCGATAACTTCAGAATCTTCCTGATTTCCTCCCGGTCGGTGATGTAGAGCTTTTCCAGATTCAGCATGAGGCATTCCAGGTTGTGCGTATTCCTGTTGTAGGCATATCCGGGAATGTCCAGATCAGGATTCCCCTGCGCTCCTCCGCTTTCCCCCGGGGGAGTAAGAGGGGGAAGTGCTTTACTTTCTTTTGCTTTGCTTTCTTCTACTTTGCTTTGTTTGGAATTGCATGCATTTTCGGGGAAAATGTCCGCATCCTGCGTACAATTTTCCCGTTTTTGCGTACAAGTCTTGTCCTTGTCCGGTTTATCTTCCTCCGTCTCTACCTGCAGATAGGGTAGGGTGGTGAGGTCCCTTTTTCTTCTTTTGGTGGCTTCCAGCCATATTTTCTGTATCTCGGTAAGGTCAGTACCCCTTGCTCCTTATAGGTTTTGGGGTCGAAAAAGGCTTTCTCCACCAGGATGTCCACGATTCCCTGCATCTCCTGCTCGTTGATGTCCTTTCCCGCCTTGTTTGTGAACAGTGTGCATTGCTCCGCGTTCCATTTTAGGTAATATCCGTTTTCCTTGTGTATCTTGCACAGCAGTTTCATTACCGCCGCCGTTCCTTTCAGTCCGAACCTGGCTTCCACCAGTTCCACTGCTATCTCTTCGAATAGATTTACTTTGAGGGGGAAGTATAGCATTCCCCCGTACATCATGGCCATTATTTTTAGTGTTTAATGATTAGTGATTAATGGTTAATGGTTAGCATATGGGGCTCCATTCGAGGAAGTTCTCCAGCTGGAAAGTTTTCCATGCCTGCAGTTCCACATCCCAGAAGGCTATGGTGCTTGTCACTCTTGTGATGTCATAATCTCTTCTGAAGTCAGCCTTGTAGGGCAGTAAGGTGGCTTTCGCCAGCCTGAATGTCCCGTCCTGCTTGTGGTAGGCTATGAGTGCGTGTCCGTATTGCATGTGGTCTATCAGGCTTTCTATCCGTCGGGCCATCCATGTGGCGCATGTTTCCGTGTAGTTCTTTTCCAGCATGATACGTATTTTCCATAGGTTTCTCAGTGCTTCGTGAAGTGAAGCGTTCTTTGTCGACTTTCTCATCTTGTTGTCTTTAAAATTAATAATTGTATTAGTTTGGCAGGAGGTACGCTTATATATAAAAAAGATGCCGCATTCGTTGAGAAAGCGGCATCTATAGGCGGTGTGGCTTCATCCTTACCAAAGTGGCGGCAAAGATAAGTGGTTTATTCCTTAAGTTGTTTATATTTAATTGTTGTCAATAAGTTTCGTGGTTTCTGCCCTTTTTTGTTTTATTCCCTATATCTCTCCTGCTACCTTCATTTCCCGCCACACTTCACCGAACTCTTGTATTATAGTATTTTCTGATAGTCTTTTATAGTCTGGCGTTCTGAAGTCGAAATGTGAGTATGCCCATTGTGCCAATGCCTTGTTGCTTGTCGGCTTTTTCTTCTATAAAGTATCTTGAATTTTTTCCATAGGATGATGTCTTTAATGACTTCTTTCCTATATTGTGGCAGTATTCCTATAACCTCCCCGCTTGAGGGACGTCCTACTCCTGCTTTAGGAGCTGATATGCCGTGCTTTACATCCGTTTTAAGGGTGTCTCTTTTTGTTTTTTTTTCCTTACTTTGGAGTGTCTCTTTTGCCTTCATTTTCTAATGTTTTTGGGTTAATAATTAAAATTACTGTAGTTTGTAAAATAAATGCAAAGGTATATCAAGTTTTTTGTTTTTGTGGAGTAAGGATGGAGATAAAAAGCTGGGTTTTATCTTTATGATGGGTTAATGCGTTGATATATAAATGGAAATGACTTTGATTTGGAAGTGTTTTTAAACGTTCGTTTAATGGACGTCAAATTTCAGGAAATGAAATAGGGAATGAGTTAATAAAAGGGAATGGAAATTTTAAATATTAAATAAGATACTTAATATACTGAATTACTGTAGATTAAACTGATATACGATGGGTTTTCCAAAATATTTTTATTAAACATTTTGAGGATATAAAAAACAGTCTTATCTTTGCGTCCATTAAACGAACGTTTAAAAAACGCTTTTTGTTTGTAATCCGTTCGTTTATAGTCTCTTACCAGAAGGTAATGACGAACTGCAAAAAAACTGTTGGCAAGAAGGGCACAATGCTTGCTGTATTTTACATAAGGTGCTCGCAAATGATTGGATACCAGGTATATACCGAGGGTTCAAAGCCCTAGAGGAACACTCTTTTGTGAACAAAACAACGAAAATGGAAACGGATAACGAGGTTGAAGTCTGGCATGCCATGCGTGCCACATACCGCAGAGAGCTTGATGCGGTGCATCTTCTCGAGAAGGAGAACCTCGGCTGTTTTGTCCCCATGCAATATAAGGTAAGTATCCGTAAGGGTAAGAAAGTCCGTACTTTGGTTCCCGTCATCCGTAATCTGGTTTTTGTCCATGCACGTCCTTCCGACGTACAGCGTGTTAAGTCTCAAATTACTTATTTGCAATATATAACCGATACTCGCAGTGGTCAGAAGATAATTATTCCCGACCATGAGATGCAGCGCTTCGTCGCCGTTGCCGGAACCTATAACGACCATTTGCTTTATTTCCAGCCCGAAGAGTTGAATCTGTCGAAAGGAACTAGAGTCCGTATTACGGGTGGTGACTTTGCAGGTCAGGAGGGTATTTTTCTGAAAGTAAAGGGTGCACGTGACCGTCGTGTGGTTATAGAGATACAAGGTGTCATTGCTGTTGCCATGGCTACCATCCATCCGGACCTTATAGAAGTGATCGGCTGAATTATAATTCATAATTTACAACTCATAGTTTACAATTCATAATTCAAAAAATGTCCTCCTCCCTTTTCGAAGAAGCAATTAATCTCCAGCGTGCTGCGCACGAACTGATGTATTTAGGTATGGACGGTAGTCCTATCTATAGTGATGACCTTTCCCGCCGCAACGGTGAGGTTTACCGCTTGACTGCGGCTTTGTATGGTTCCAGTGCTCGAGGTACTACTACGGAAGAACAGGCAAACGTCTGTCTTGCTCTCTTGATGGGTTATAACGCATCGTTCATTGACCATGGCGAGAAGCAGGATCACCTCCAGGAGATATTAAACCGTTGTTGGAATCTCCTTGATACCCTTCCCGCTTCGCTGTTGAAACTCCGTCTGCTTACTGCCTGTTATGGAGAAGTGTTCGATGAGCTCCTGGTCGACGAAGCCCGGAAGATTATTTCTTCCTGGGACTCCGCATCGCTCACTGCCGAACAGCAGGAAGCTGTCGAGGAATTCCGGAATGTAGTTGACAATCCCTATCCGTGGGAATATCTTGAGGACTAAAACAGGTGAAAGTTTTCTCGCAAGGCAAAAAAAATGGAGTGGAGAATGTAAGAGACACGGGAAAAGTTAAAGACATATAGAGCTAAACATACAAGTGATATATTCATGTAATGAGTGAAAAGGATTCCACGCATTGTATTACGAAAAATAGCCTCCAGAGAAACGGATTATATGGCATTTCTGCCAATGAATATAGTAAAATAACTTATTATTTGATTAAAAATATAACTCAAAGTGGGTTATCCCCCCTTTAGTAGATGCCCAATATCTATTGAATATCCGGGAAGCGTGGTACTAACTCTTTCATTACTACGCGAAGTAATAAATATAAATCACCTTTGGTTCCACCTTCCCGGATTAGTTTGATTTTTTCAGTGTGTGACATATAAGAATCTAACAAACATTAAATTATGCGTCGAATCTTATTTCTGATTTTATGTCTTTTTATTTTCTTCGGTTCTGCCTATGCCCAGCGCATGTCCGACGAGCAAGTGGTTGAATATGTGAAACAAGCACAGGCAGCCGGAAAATCTCAGAAGCAGATGACTGCCGAACTGTTGCGCCGTGGTGTGACCCGCGAACAGGTGCTCCGCATCAAGGATAAATATGAGAACTCGGGTGTTGCTGTCCCGGGTTCCGAAGCTCCCTCACAGATGCGCAAGCGTTCGGTTGCTGTGGGAGAATCCTACGAGGCTGCCGAACTGGATGACCAGAAAGCGGTTGTTGATGAGAGACTTGAAAGCCAGTCCGCCCCTGAGGCTGCCGGCATACAGATTTTCGGTCATAATCTGTTCCAGAACCGTAATCTCTCCTTTGAACCTAGTGTGAATCTGGCTACTCCGGCAAATTATCGGCTGGGGCCCGGTGACGAGGTGATCATAGATATTTGGGGAGCTTCCGAGAATACCATCCGCCAGACCATCAGTCCCGAGGGTAGTATCCAGGTGAAAGATCTCGGTCCCGTTTATCTGAACGGCATGACTGTTAAAGAAGCCAACGCTTATCTGCAACGGGAACTGTCCAAGATCTATTCCGGTATCGGAGGGGGGGATCCCAATTCACAGATCCGTCTGACTTTAGGCGATATACGTACCATTCAGATTCATATTATGGGTGAGGTCACGGTGCCGGGTACTTATACACTTTCGGCCTTTTCTACGGTTTTCCATGCCTTGTACCGTGCCGGTGGTGTGAATAATATCGGTAGCTTGCGTGACATCCGTCTGGTTCGTAACGGAGAGACGATAGAGCATTTGGACGTCTATGAGTTCATCATGCAGGGCAAGATGAATGACGATGTCCGTCTGCAGGAGGGCGATGTGATTATCGTGAGTCCCTACCAGTCGTTGGTCGAGATAGTAGGTAAGGTGAAACGTCCCATGTATTATGAAATGAAGCCTGCCGAGACGGTTGCTTCCTTACTGAAGTATGCGGGTGGCTTTATGGGAGATGCCTATAAGAAGGCTGTACGCATCATCCGTAAAAGCGGACGTGAACATCAAGTATATAATGTGGATGAGATGGACTATTCCGTATTCCGTTTAGACGACGGTGACTTAATGACGGTTGACGCCGTACTCGACCGTTTTGAGAACAAGGTTGAGGTCAGTGGTGCCGTCTATCGTCCGGGGCTTTATCAGTTGGACGGTGAGGTGAATACGGTGAAGCAGCTGATAAAGAAGGCTGAGGGACTCCGGGGAGATGCTTTCCTTGCCCGGGTCCTTCTGGACCGTGAGCGTGAAGATCTTACGCACGAAATGGTTGCCGTTGATCTGGAGGGTATTATGAACGGTACGGTTTCTGATATCCCCCTTCAGAAGAACGATCATCTGTATGTTCCCGGTATCCACGACCTGAAGGAGAGCGAGACGGTCTCCATTTATGGTGAGGTGCTCAATCCCGGTACTTTCCTATACTCCGACAACTTAACGATAGAGGATATGATTGTCCAGGCGGGAGGTCTTACTGAGGCTGCCGCCACTACCTGTGTGAGCGTGACGCGCCGCATCAAGGATCCCAAGAGTACTGCCTACAGCAGCAAGCTTGCGGAGACATTCACCTTTGACATCAAGGACGGTCTTCTGACGGGTGCCGGTAGTTTCTACCTGCAACCTTTCGATGTAGTCCAGGTTCGTCGCAGTCCTGCCTACCAAGTTCAGCGCATGGTGACGGTTGCGGGTGAGGTGCTTTTCAGCGGCAGCTATTCGTTGTTGAAAAAGAATGAACGTCTGAGTGATGTGATAGGTCGTGCAGGCGGAATTACTCCGGCGGCATATATAAAGGGGGGACGTTTGATTCGCAAGCGCAATGATGAGGAACGTCGGCGTGAGACGGATGTGCTTCGCATGGCACAGGGCGGTGAAGGTTCCGATAGCATTGCAGTGAACAAGCTTGCCATCTCTGAGACTTACGCAGTAGGCATCGATATGGAAAAGGCTCTGTTTAATCCGGGAAGTGACTATGATATTGTCCTGCGTGAGGGAGATATCGTTTATATTCCTGAATACGTCAATACGGTGAAGATCAGCGGTTCAGTGATGTATCCTAATACAGTAACCTGGGAGAAAGATGCCAAGCTGAAACATTATATCAATATGGCAGGTGGTTATGGCGAAAATGCGAAAAAGAAGAAAGCATACATCATTTATCTGAATGGTACGGTAGCCCGTGCTAAGAAGAGTGACAGTGATTTAATCCAGCCGGGTTGTGAGATTGTGGTTCCCACGAAGTCTGAGAGGAAGCGTCTCCAGCTTTCCGAGATTATGGGTATGAGCTCCATGACTGCGACGATTGCGGCGATGGTGGCTACGTTGACTAATGCTTTTAAATAAGAAACAAGTGGAAGATATAAAAAGAAAGGATGCTGATATGAATGACGGACAACAGAATAAACATCCACAGGAAGAGGAGATTGATTTGCTTGAGCTTGCTTTGAAGGTCTGGGCAGAGCGCAGGTGGATATTGAAGTGTTGCGGCTATGCAGTGATTGTGGGACTGGTGATTGCTTTTAGTATTCCCAAGGAATATACAGCAAGTGTAATGATTGCTCCGGAAGCTTCTGATAATAAGGGAGGAAGCCTTTCCTCACTGGCAAGTTTGGCAGGCATTAGTCTGAATACATCTTCTGGGTCTGATGCGATTTATCCTGATTTATATCCGGATATTGTGAGTTCCACTCCTTTTGTGACAGGGTTGTTTGATGTCCCTATCCGGGATATGGATGGGGAGATAAACACCACACTTTATGATTATATGGACGAATACCAGCGTGTGCCATGGTGGTCGTATATCATATCTGCCCCATTCAAGGCTTTAGGCTGGATTGTTTCTCTGTTTAAGGAATCAGAAGAAGAGGTGGAAAAATTAGATCCTTTTCAGCTGACAAAAGAGCAGACTGATATTGTGAAAGCACTGAGTGATCATATAGGTGTTTCGGTAGATAAAAAGACCGGGGTTACTACAATTTCTGTCACGATGCAGGATCCCCGTATTTCAGCATGTCTGACAGATACTGTTGTAAATAGGTTGCAGTCTTACATTATTGATTATCGTACTAATAAAGCCCGTAAGGATTTTCATTTTCAAGAAAAGCTTTTTGAACGTAAGAAGAAAGAATATGAGATGGCGCAGGAGAATTATGCCAAGTTTGCCGATGCCAACAAAAATATCATCCTCCAGAGTTATCGTGCCGAACAAGTGCGTCTAGAAAATGAGATGAATCTTGCTTATCAAGTCTATACATCCGTTGCACAGCAATTGCAGATAGCAGAGGCAAAGGTGCAGGAGATAACCCCTGTTTATACAATTGTTGAGCCTGCTACTATTCCTGTAAAGGCGTCAAAACCGAGTAAGGCTATGATTCTGATAGGAGTCATTTTTCTGACAGGGATGGGATGTATTGGCTGGATTCTTATGGGAAAGGATTTGTTGTATAGCATGAGGAAGAAAAATATTCCGAAGGTTTAAGGTGATAATTCTGTCTATTGCATGCAGGGATCTTTGAGAGATAAGACCGCCCGTGGAGTAGGGTGGAGTTTTATTGACAACATAGCCAACTCGGGCATAACCTTTCTGGTAGGGCTTGTCTTGGCACGTTTATTGACACCGGAAGAGTATGGGGTTATGGCCATGATTGCTATTTTTATAGCGGTGTCCGATTCGATTATAGACAGTGGCTTTTCCAATGCGTTGATACGTAAGGTGGATATTGAACGTATTGATTATAATACTGTCTTCTATTTTAATCTTATAGTTAGTATTTCACTCTATATTCTTTTATTTTTTGTTTCTCCTGCTATTAGCGCTTTTTTCAGAGAGCCTGTTTTGGTTGATGTTATGAGGGTCATAGGTTTTGTGCTGATTGTAAATGCATTGGCTATTATTCCCCGTACCATATTTATTCGGAATATAAACTTTAAGACACAAACTAAAGTTTCTTTGATAGCTTCCATCAGTAGTGGTGTTGTCGGCATAGGGATGGCTTTATCTGGAATGGGAGTCTGGAGTTTGGTTGGACAGCAATTGTCCCGTCAGCTGTTGAATACGGTTTTTTTGTGGGGGTATTGTAAGTGGAAGCCTGTTTTTGAGTTTTCTGCCAAGAGTTTCAAGGAAATGTTTGGTTTTGGTTCCAAACTACTTGTTTCCGGATTGTTGGATACTATTTATAAGGATATTTATTATTTGGTCATAGGTCGTTTCTTTACTTCATTTGTATTGGGGCAATATACCCGGGCCAAACAATTTAATACTATATTTTCTAGTAATCTGACCACTGTTGTCCAACGGGTCAGCTATCCTGTGCTTAGTTCCATTCAAAATGAGCCGGAGCGTTTGTGCGGAGCTTATAGGAAAGTCATAAAATCAACGATGTTGGTGACGTTTGCATGTATGCTTGGATTAGCAGCGATGGCAAAGCCGTTAATTATAATTCTTATAGGAGAGAAGTGGCTACCTGCTGCTGGCTATTTGCAGATTATTTGCTTTTCGGGCATGCTTTATCCGCTTCATGCCATCAATCTGAATATCCTGAAAGTCAAAGGGCGTTCGGATTTATTCTTGAAATTGGAAATAATAAAAAAGATTCTTGCCATAGGTCCTATTGCATTGGGGGTATTTGGGGGGATAGAATGTATGTTGTGGGGTAGTGTACTTAATTCTTTTGTTGCTTATTTCTTGAATAGTTATTATTCTGCCGATTTGATAAACTATCCTACTGTGAAACAGATAAAGGACATACTACCTACATTTTGTGTATCTATAGCTGTGGCTGCTGCCATGTGGGGATTGTCTTTTTTTAGATTGTCCGTTTACCTGCTTCTTCCTTTACAATTACTGTTAGGAGTTTCTCTTGCTTATCTGGTTTATGAAAGGACTGCTCTTCCGGAATATCTTGAATTAAGACAAGTGACTCTTTCTCTCTTAAAGCGGAAATCATATACTTAAATAAAAATGGAAAATAAAGTTATTACAGTAACTTCTCCGTTACTTCCTTCCTTGGAAGATTTTATACCTTATTTGGAAGATATTTGGAATCGTAAGTGGTTGACAAATAATGGGTATTATCATAAAGAACTGGAAAAAGCCTTGTGTGAGTATTTGAAAGTACCTTATGTCAGTCTTTTTACAAATGGTACATTACCTTTGATATGTGCATTGCAGGCATTGCGCATTACCGGTGAAGTAATTACTACTCCTTATAGTTTTGTGGCTACTACACATTCCTTGTGGTGGAACGGCATCAAGCCTGTGTTTGTGGATATCGACCCTGTCACTTGTAATATTGATCCGGATAAAATAGAGGCTGCCATTACTCCAAAAACTACGGCTATAATGCCTGTCCATGTTTATGGTAAGCCTTGTGATACGTCACGTATTCAAGAAATAGCTGACAAATATGGATTGAAAGTAATTTATGATGCTGCCCATGCCTTCGGAGTAGAAGTGAACGGTAAGTCTATTTTGGAGGCCGGTGATATGTCCACTTTAAGTTTTCACGCAACAAAAGTTTATAATACCATTGAAGGTGGTGCTTTGATATGCAAAGATGAAAAAACGAAAAGGCGTATCGACTATTTGAAGAATTTTGGTTTTGCAGATGAAACTACGATTGTGGCTCCTGGCATAAATGGCAAGATGGATGAAGTGCGCAGTGCCTATGGTTTGCTAAATCTGAAGCAGGTGGATGCAGCTATTGAATCTCGCCATCGGACAGCTGTAAAATACCGTGAAGCATTACGTGGTGTGGAGGGTATCAGTTTTATGGAGGATATGCCTGGCGTACGTCATAACTATTCCTATTTTCCGATTTTTATTGATGCGGAAAAATATGGAATGACACGTGATGAACTCTATTTCAAGATGAAAGGACAGAATGTGTTGGGACGTCGTTATTTCTATCCTTTGATTAGTGAATTTTCTGCTTATCGCGGACTGGAATCTGCTCAACCCGAAAATTTACCGGTTGCCTCTAAAGTAGCCGATAGTGTGATTTGCTTGCCGATGTATCATAATCTGAATGATTCAGATATCCAAAGAACTTTAGAGTTAATTGTGAGGTAAAAAATGAAACAGAAGAAACTCATGCTTTTAGGAGGTATTCGTTACCTTCTTCCCGTGATAGATGCAGCTCATAAACAAGGCTATTATGTGATTACAGCGGATTATTTGCCCGATAATATTGCACATAGATATAGTGATGAATACGTAAATGTGAGTATTGTTGATAAAGAGGCAGTATTGAAGGTTGCGTGTGAGAAAGAAATAGATGGTATTATGTCGTTTGGTGTTGATCCTGGAGTTGTGGCGGCTTCTTATGTGCAGAACAAAATGTCTCTTCCTTCTTTTGGTCCGTACGAATCTGTAGAGATTCTTCAGAATAAAGATAAGTTCAGAGAGTTTTTAGCTATTCATGGATTTAATGTACCTTGGAGTTTGGCTTTTTCCTCTTTAGAGGATGCTTTGTCGGATCTTGCTATATTTTCTTACCCTCTTATAGTAAAGCCTACAGATTCAGCAGGTTCTAAGGGGGTGACTCGTGTAGATAAAGAAAAGAATTTGAAAGAAGCTTTATTGCATGCTTTTGCCCATTCAATCAAGAATAAAATCATTGTAGAACAGTTTATAGAGAAAGAAGGTTGTTCTTCGGACAGCGATTGTTTTTCAATAAACGGAGAACTTAAGTTTGTCTCATTTTCTGCCCAGCGTTTTGATGAGTATGCGGCAAGTACATTCGTTCCAGCTGCATACTCATGGCCTTCTACTATGACTATACAGCAAGAGTCAGAACTTAGTTTTGAACTACAACGATTGCTTAAACTTTTGAATATGAATACTTCTGTGTATAATATAGAAACACGGATTGGTGTGGATGGCAAGCCTTATATTATGGAAGTTTCTCCACGTGGAGGAGGTAATCGGCTTTCAGAAATGATTCGTTATGCTACAGGAGTGGATCTTATTACTGCTGCTGTGTGTGCCTCAGTAGGAGATACTATTGGAGAAATAAAGCAAAAAACTTACCAAGGATATTGGGCAGAAATTGTACTTCATGCTGATAATGCAGGGCGTTTTATGGGGCTTGAAATATCAAAGAGCTTTTCGGCAGAAATTGTTGAAGAAGATTTGTGGGTAGAGGTCGGGGATGAAGTAGAGAGCTTTGAAGGAGCGAACAATGCTATAGGAATGTTGATTTTGAAATTTGATTCTTTGAAAGAATTGGAACATGCTTTGGCTACACAACGTCAATGGTTGAAGGTGAATGTGAGATAATGGAAGCAATAGGGGGATACTTTGAGTTGGAATTACATAAAGGAGAGGAGTATCATAAAGATGCTATTTCACTGAATACAGCTCGTAACTGTTTTGAATATATATTATTAGCTCGTAATTACAAAAAAGTTTATATACCTTATTATACATGTGAAGTGATGTTGCAACCTTTGGAGAAACATCATATTTCTTACGAGTTTTATTCTATAAATGAGTTGTTGGAACCTATTGGTATAACAAAACTACTTCCGGAAGAAGCATTTCTTTATACCAACTATTTTGGATTAAAGCAGAGTTGTGTGGAAAAGTTGGTTACCATTTATGGGACACAACTGATTGTTGATAATGCACAAGCATTTTTTGCTTCTCGTATAGATGGTATAGACACTTTTTATTCTCCTCGAAAATTCTTAGGAGTATCTGACGGAGGATATTTATACACAGACTGTTGCTTAAACCGAGATATTACTTATCATTATTCTTATATGCGGATGCAGCATTTGTTACAACGGATTGATGAAGGAGCTGAGCAGGGTTATATTTCTTTTAGATATAATGATGATGCTCTTGATTAT
>ENA-OQCB01000713-OQCB01000713.1-human-gut-metagenome-genome-assembly--contig:-NODE-713-length-14719-cov-4.201617_pt1 | contig 14719 bp, 14 predicted proteins | sample MGYA00242493_ERZ504568 | MGnify/ENA primary metagenome ERZ504568 (study PRJEB26092, sample SAMD00036229) | human gut metagenome | host: Homo sapiens | study: EMG produced TPA metagenomics assembly of...
ATGGTGATCATCCGGCTGTTACGGCTTTCGATCGTACGAGAGGCCATGATGGCCGGTACGTTGCAACCGAAGCCCATCACAAGCGGGATAAACGATTTGCCGTGCAGTCCCATCTTATGCATGATCTTATCCATGATGAAAGCGGCACGTGCCATATAACCGGAGTCTTCCATGAAGGAGATAAAGGCATATAGTATCAGGATGTTAGGCAGGAATACGATAACACCTCCCACGCCTCCTATAATGCCATCGACCAGCAGATCCTTCAATGGGCCTTCGCTCATATTACCTCGCACGAACTCTCCGATCCAGCCCACGAATGATTCGATCCATTCCATCGGGTATTCTCCCAGACGGAAAGTTGCTTCGAACATGATCCACATGAAAAGGATAAAAATCGGGAAGCCCAGCACTTTATGAGTTACGAATAGATCGATGATCTGTGTGCTTGTCGCTTCTTTTATTTTGTTTTGCTCGTAGGTCTCACGCAGTGCACCGGAAATAAAACCGTAGCGGGCATTGGTGAAGGCTGTCTCACAATCTTCTTTCAGAAGGGTTTCGATTTGAGCGACATTGCGGTCGCGTTCATGAAGGACTGTTTCGGCACCAGGCATTGACTCCACGAAAGATTCCACTTCCGGATCGCCTTCAAGCAACTTGATGGCGAGGTTGCGTTTGGAAAGGCTTTTGGGTACATTCCCGTTCAGTTTCAAAGCATGTCTTACCGGATAAATGGCCTTTTCCAGCACGTCGCCGTAGTTGATATGGATATGACGGAGCACGGGGTCTTCTTCTTCGTAGACCTTTATGACGCGGTTGAAAAGTTCTTCGATACCGAAACCGGTCTTACTGATGGTCGGGACAATCGGCGTACCAATCATCCTTGAGAGAGAGTTGTGGTCAAACTTATTTCCGTGCCGTTCCAATTCGTCGTACATGTTGAGGGCGATGACCATACGCACATCCATGTCGATCAGTTGGCAGGTCAGATACAGATTACGTTCCAGGTTGGAAGCATCGACTACATTAATCACGATATCCGGCTGTTCTTCATTCAAGTGCTTGCGAACGTAGAGCTCTTCGGGAGTGTAAGCCGATAGGGAATAGGTTCCCGGCAGGTCTACGATCTTGAAGGTGTAGCCATTCTGATGGAATGTCCCGGCCTTGGCGTCGACAGTCACGCCGCTGTAGTTGCCGACATGCTCGTGTGCACCGGATGCGAAATTGAATAAAGATGTTTTACCGCAATTGGGATTTCCAACCAATGCGACATTGATGGTTTTGCCTTTGTGCATGGCCATGGCCTGTAGGCTCTTGCCGGAAGTTTGGATATAGGAACCCACTGGGCGGTTTTCCGGTTTTTCGGTACCGGCTTCTGTGAATTCGGCTGCACTGACGACTTCTATCATTTGTGCGTCATTTCGTCTCAGTGAAACGTCATAACCCATTACACGATAATGTATAGGGTCTTTAAGCGGTGCGTTCTGGATGACATCAACCTCTTTTCCTCTGATAAACCCCATTTCGATAATGCGCTTGCGGAATGCTCCGCGTCCCATTACCTTTACTATAACCCCTTTTTCGCCTGTACGAAGTTCTGATAGTCTCATCTTTTTAAAATCTTGCGCAAAGGTAGCATGAAATGGTAATATGGTCAATACCGTATTGTAGGTATTTTTTTGTTAGTTTTGTCTCCGTAAAGGCTTTAAAATTATGACTATGTGGAACAATGTTATATTATGTTTGGGGGCCAATACGGATTGTGAGGCGAATCTAAAGTCGGCGGCCAGTCTGTTGCGTGCCTATTTCGGATCGATCCGGTTCTCTGAAGCGATTTTATACGGAGCCGATAGGTTTACCTGATTCCGGCTTATTCCTGAACCAAGTGGCTGTTGCCGGTACGAATGCTTCGCTGGAAGAGGTGAGGCGGGCAGTGAAGGCGATGGAAAAACGATTGGGACGCATGTCGGACAGTAAGCAGAAAGGGAAGATTCCGATCGATATAGACCTGCTTTTATGGAATGGAACAATCCTGAAACCTGCCGATTGGGAAAAGGAGTATGTGCAACAACTCTTCCGGTCTGTTGCGGATTAGGAGACGTAACCCATAGCTTTGGCTATTGTAACTCATCGTCCTTTGTTATCGCTCTGTAGGTGCAGGGTTATAAACGGGGCAAGTAGGAAACCTGCTTTTCCGCTGATCCTGATCAGACCGTTGATACCTAAGCAAATGAGTGTGGAGATCGGGTTGGAGCGATCCGTGTTGTAGAAACCTTTTCCTATCCGGACTTGATAACCGAAAGGTTTTGCCAGCGAGCGATATGTTTCGATGGGTAAGATGCGTTCCGTCCAATTCCCGTTTCGTGGATCGCAGGTGTTGAAAGCATCTTTCAATAGGGGATAGGAACCGGTCTTGACAGCCTTGTGGATATGTGGGAAGGTAAGTCCGCGCGTCTTTCGTGCAGCTTCTTTCGCTTCGGCAGGAGAAAGGGCCGGAAAGTGCAGTTGGATATAATGCAGACGTAAAGCATAATATTCCTTTTCCCAAGTGGTCATAAGCCGATGCAGCCTTCTTTTTACATACGGGTTAAAAGGTGTGGAGGCCGTTGTAAACAACATTTGCATCTTGTTGTCGATGGCAATCAAATTGGCGAAAAAAGTCGACAGGTCGTAAACGTGTTCGATCAGGTCGGTCGCGATCAGCAATTGTGGCTTGACTTTATTTGCCGAGCACCAATCTGCTAAGGTGTCTGAGTCTCCATGAAGAATAATGTCAGGTCCTGTATTGACCAGCTCTTTCAAGATGCGGATCGTATCGACGGAATCCGGATTGAGGTCGATGTAGATGACTCGGCCGATTCCGGCTTGTTTGGCAAGCATACTCAGGAAGCCGCTTCCGCCACCATAGTCGATAAGTGTTATCTCCTCCGGTGAGCTACCGATAGATTCCAGCCCTTTAAGGAGACAGTTCGCATAGATTTTCATGTAATAGGATAAAACCGGTTTTAGCCGGGCAATATAACGTTTGTTATATTTACTGATAGGCAATCGTTCGTAATCGATAGCCTTTAGTTGGCTAACTAACGCTTGTGCTGCTTGTCGGATATCATACTTCATAGATCAAATGTAAGAGGTGTTCGCCTTGATATTGATTGGAATAAGTCGGATAAAGAAAGTCGCGGCGCTGCTCGATCAACTCCGGAGCCATATTGGTATGCATCAATTTCCGACAGATGAGGATCATTTCGTCCGGAGTGTCGGCGATATGGCAGAGTGGCTCCAGTCCGCTACCTGCTATCATCAGTCGGTTGACCACTGTATGGCGTCCGGCAAACAGGCTGTTCAGTAGTTTTAGTTTCAATCCGGTTGCTTGAAAAGTGATCAAGGCATGTATTTGTGCATTGTGTATCAAACTGTTCATCAGCTCTTCTGACGGATTGGCTTCGATATGGATATTCGGATAGGGAGCTGCCGCTTTCAACAAAGAAGCCGGCGGGTTCATACCGGCAATGATGCAACGGCAGTCCAGTTTACTGAACACGTTCCGGATAAGAAAGAGGGCTGCTTGTGTATTCTCTATTACGGATAGTTTACCATGATAGAGGATGAAATCGGAAGAACCCGGCTTGACCGTAATTTGGTTGTTGGTGTGGAAGCAAGGCATGAACTCGACCGGCTTGTCGGGGAACTGGCGTCGGAGGTAGTCAGCATCGGTTGTTGAAACGGCAATCATCAGATCGGCATGTTCCAGTACTTTCTGATAATGTTTGAATCGCCAAGCCTCTATCCGGAAGAAGCTTTTCCTGATCGGATGGCTCTCTGCCTGTGCCAGGTGATAATAATAGTCGTGTTCGATATTTGCTTCCCGGTAAATCTTTTTCCGGTTGTGTAGTCGCGGATCGTTTATGTAATAACAGCAATGGAGTCCTTCGAACAGGATCGGGTAATCGTTCTTCAACAGATTGGCGATCAGTTCAGGATGCTTGCGGCTGTATACGTTATAAGGCAGCAGGGTTATATTGGTACGCAGCCCTGTATGTCGCTTGTAATAAAATACCTTTTCGCAGATGGCTTCCAGTTCGGGCGAATGGGCACGTTCGTATTCGAAACAGTGTAAGATGATCTTCACACCGCACTGGTGCAGAGCTTTCATCTTATAATATACATCGATGATTCCCCCGTAGTTGGCAGGCCAGGGAATATTGAAAGCTATAATGTTCAGATACCTTTCCATGTCTGTCATTTGCTGTTTAGTCGGGTAAAGATACGCATAAATTGTTCAGCTTGTTTTTTACGGGAGAAACGTTCCACTGCTTCCTTATCCGTATTTATGTGTGTGTATCCATTATCCTGCCAGAACTGATAATGGTGCAGGATAAAACGAAAAGCTTCTTCGGCTGTCCGGGCTGCCAGTCCGGAACGGGTATTCCGGATGGTAGCTTCGAGGCAACTTTCGTCACTCTTTACACAGAGTAAAGGTTTCCCGACAGCCATCGATTCGAAAAGCTTGGTAGTCATAAATCCTTTTGGTCCATCGGATGCAAAGGTATTGGCGAGTTGCAGCAGAATGGAACTGCGGTTTAACACGCCGGGAATCTCGGAAGCGGGAACATAGTCGAAAAAGTCCATATACCGGGCGACTGGGTAAGCGGTTGCTGCCTGCATGATGATCGCTTTTGATCCGGCGTCGACATACCATTGGATGCGGAACTGGTCCGGGTCAATGAGCTTTTCACGATCTAACCGGCTAACGGCCTCGAAAAGCAATCGAGGGTCACGTGTCGCCAAGCTAATCAAACGTCCGGTATAGGTGATGACGAATTGAGAGGTCCGATGTTGTTCAGGATAGAAGAGCTCTGGATCGTAACCGTTGTAAACCAACTCTGTGTTAGGATTGTATGCTTGAAGTTTTTCTACATGCCAGGGGGAAATGGTCGTGACCTGATCCGCCTTTCTCAATGCATTATTTCTGTCCCGCAATAACTTATGACGGAATGTTTCCGTGATCTTTCTATCCAACCAGGAAAAGGTACGGAAGTTATGAGCGATATATTCGTTGGAAGCATATTGTTCGACTATGTCTCGAAGGTCGATTACTAACGGCAGATGATATTTCTCTGCTATATATTGGGCGGCCGGCAAGGGGAAAGTTCGGTATGAACTACACAGGATACCGGCATATTCCCCTTCTTCCAGTAAACGGGAGGCGACTTTTGCCATCTTCTTGTCTTTATAATGGAAAAAATAATCGAGTATGAATACGCATATCCACTCTAACTTTTGGAGGATTTTCCCTTTGGAATGAAAGAAATTTACATATGTGACAGGCGTTTCTCCTTTCAGGAAAGAGAACGTGCTGTCATCGATTTGCTCAGTGACAACGACAGGTTCCCATCCGGCCCGCCTCATATATTTGCATAAATAGCCCATTCGCGGTCCGAATGCAGGGGGAAACATATCACATAATATCAGTATCTTCATGATTTTATCAATTCTTCAATGATGGCGGCGAATAGTTTTCGTTGCCAGTCGACAGAGACATTCGGCTTGATCCGGGTGGTGATGGAGTCGTTATGCCAGAGCAACACCAGTTCGCCGTTGGCAGATGCCACCTGTTTGATGAGTTGTGTTGAGTAGGCAAGTGCCCCCTCATAGTCGAGATTCATATAAACAGGTTCGTTCAGGCTGCATTCCATGATTGCCAACGGGTGGAGGATAAGTGGCGAGATGCGTTTATTCTCAGGATTAATCCAATGTACCGGACGGGAAGTACCGAGGCGAAAGCCGGCAACATCCGGGTAGCCTACCGTGAAATCGTCTGTAATTCCTGCTTTTTCCAGCCATGCCATATCTTCTGGTTCGCGTGAGGCCAAATAATGATGCCGATTGCAAGTGACGGATTTTCCGGTTTGTCTTTCCAACAAATCTTTTTCCGTTGAGATGAGTGCCGGAGTTCTACCGGCGTCGTAACTGGTATGCAGTCCAATCCGTACTCTTTCGTTTTTACAAAAGAGCAGAAGCTCTTTTAAATCCTTTGAATACAGTTTATAATGAGGCTTGTCATAAACGGATGAGCCGCCTGACTTGATAAAGAACAGGGATTCGCAGCGGTCTTTTCCGATAGCTGCCTTTAATTCGTTTCGTTGTTCTACAAACCAGGGAAATGTGTAGAACGGATCTTCCTGTAATGGGCCACGAAACATTTTCCAAGCTTGTTTCAGTCCTGTACCTTTAACGGTTTCCCGTATCAGATTGCGGAAAGTCCTACAAAAAAAGGGGGGCATCCACATCGTGTGTCAGCCATACTTTTTGTATGTGCGGGGTCGGTTCGACAGCCGACTGTACACGTGCTTGGCGTAACCAGCGTCGCAATAATCTTCCGTATTCGTCAACTATCGGGCGATGAATGAATCCTGCTTTGAAGGGTAGGGACTCTTTTCCGGGGAAGCGGCCGTGGATGTCCCGTATGTTTCGTTTCCGTATTTCTTCATATCGTGTCAGCAGGAAATAGGCACTGGCGATGATATCGGCATGTACCACCCAAGTATCCCCCTGCCATTCTGTTTTGGAAGAGCCGAAAAGCAGCGGTACGCCTTCTATCTCTTCCAGTGGCAGTTTGGGCATAGACTCGGATGTCCCGTAAACTTCATCCCGAAAAAAAGGGGAAGGGATGATGACTACGCGATAACGGGAGAATTTGTTCGGGTCCGATGTGTAACCGACAAGGCTGCTCAATGCACCGGCTTTTTCTCCTCCTATCAGGAATTTGGTGATATAAGAAATAACGGCTTTCATACTGTCTTTTAGCTTTACAGGAACAGACGGACCACCTCGAATGCTTCAGCATAAGGGCAGCCTGCTTGTACACCGCGTGTTTTTGCCAGTGAAAAGATGAACTCTTCGGATAAATAGTCGCGTGTTCCTTGTGATTCGTATGCTTTTAATGCTTCGACTTTGGCCTGAATGTGTTCCCTGTTTAGTTCAACGAAGCATTGCGTATTAAATGTCAGATTGTTCCAAATCAGCTCGTAGCCCAGTAGTGTCGTGTTTTTGAAAGCGCGTAGGCCTTCCTGGGCGATCGTTGTGTGATCCTGGTGAATGTCGTGCAAGCTTGGAATGAAGACCAGGTCGAAATTGTTCGCTTTTTTTTAGGCGGATCAGTTCTTCCAATATCTCCTGCCGGACATATCCGAGTTTACGGACTTCGTAATTGTAGATGATGAGGTTTTCGGGGGATATACCCAATTGGGCAGTCGCTTTCTTGACTTCCGTCTTCAAAATATCTTTCGGAAAACCTTCAGGTACGGACTGCTGGGCGGTCGAAAAAGCGACATAGGTCACTTTCTTTCCCAGTTCGATAAGTTTGCTTATGGTTCCTCCCAGTCCTAATTCCCCGTCGTCTGTATGGGGAGCTAAAACCAGTATATTATTATAACTGTTTAGTATCATAAATAATCTATCTGTTTATTATCCTTCCTATTTTTAAACAGGCTCTATTTAATAAACTTAATTTTCCTTTGGTTATTGTGAAGAAGGGGGTTTGAATTGCACCGAATTCGCGGAAAAAAACGTTCGACTCCCGGAATCATAGAACCTTCGAAGTCGAATGTGTCGGTATATTGTGAAACATAACGGATTGCTTCCCACAAAATTAAACTGTGTGCTCCGGACTTCCGAAGGGCTGGATCTCCTCCTCCTGCCAGATACCAGGCGGAACTTTCTTGCCAGACGATAAAAGCAGCAGCATGCAAACGTCCTTGTTCGTCATAACCGCCCCATATATCTCCCTGGTTCCGTTTGCGGCAGATATTGATCAATTTGACTAGTATATCCGTATCTTCTTTGTTTAGAACCTGCTGACGCTCGAATGTTTGTTTCTGTACCTGTAAAAATTCTTCAATAGAAATGCCTTTTTTTACCGTGATACGATATTTATCTTTAGCTTTTGTTATGTTCCGGCGGATGTTGGAACTCATATTTTCCAGTATTGCTTCTGTGTTTCGAATATTTTTCAGCAGATAGGTGTAACGTGTTGTTTGCTGGTAGCCTTCCCAATAGAAAGGAAGCCAGTCAGTGATTCCATAATGGAAATTTTGCAGGAAATGCGGATAGGATTTAAGCTCGTTTAGTAGTTGTTTGCATAAAATTTGCCGGCGACTTAATGCTTTAGTATATTTGGTGTCTTCGGATTCCGGTGAGAACCAAGGACCCATTGTTTGCGTATAGAAGGGCATCGAGATAATTCCTTGCCGAGGACAGTAAAGAGGGATCGCTGCCGTGATCCTTTCTTTTTCTTCGATCAATAAGACTTCCCATTTATCTTTGCCACAAACCGTATCGAGCCACCAATCACGGGAAAAGATGGGAATACTTGTTTCTGTGTTGCAAAGCAAATGGTATTTGTCTTTCATGTTCATGAATGATTTGAGTTCTGTGAGATGGTGATCTGTCGCTGACTTTTATCAGTATAATCACGGCACACAGATAACATAAATGACCATAAATCTGATCTGGGTTATCTGTGTACCATTGATTTTATCCTTTTAACGCTTCGAAGATCAGGCCGGACAATTCGTCTGCCAGTTCTGGATTGTCGGCAACACATTGTTTGGCGGCATCACGTCCCTGTCCTAATTTAGTGTCGTTGTAACTGTACCATGAACCGCTTTTCTTGATGATATTCAGTTCTGCGCCCAAGTCGATTATTTCACCGGCTTTGGAGATGCCTTCACCGAACATGATGTCGAACTCTGCTTTCCGGAAAGGAGGAGCAACCTTGTTCTTGACTACTTTTACGCGCACTTGGTTACCTTTGATATCGTCTCCGTCTTTCAATTTACCGATGCTGCGAATATCCAGACGGACAGAGGCATAAAACTTCAACGCATTACCACCGGTAGTTGTTTCGGGATTACCGAACATCACACCGATCTTGTCACGCAATTGGTTGATGAATATGCAAGTCGTGTTAGTCTTATTGATTGCGGCTGTCAACTTACGAAGCGCTTGAGACATCAATCGTGCCTGTAACCCCATCTTGCTTTCACCCATATCTCCTTCGATTTCCGCTTTTGGAGTCAGAGCGGCAACCGAGTCGATTACGATAATATCCACGGCAGATGAACGGATCAACTGTTCGGCGATTTCTAACGCCTGTTCGCCATTATCCGGTTGGGAAATCCATAGGTTTTCGACATCTACTCCCAACTTTTCTGCATAAAAACGGTCGAAAGCATGTTCCGCATCGATAAATGCTGCAATACCACCGCTTTTTTGTGCCTCGGCAATTGCGTGGATCGCCAGAGTTGTCTTACCGGATGATTCCGGTCCGTAGATTTCGATCACGCGGCCTTTGGGATAACCTCCTACGCCTAATGCTGCGTTCAAGGCGATAGAGCCTGTCGGGATCACTTCGATATTTTCGACACTTTCGTCGCCCAATTTCATGATCGAACCTTTTCCGTAGTTTTTCTCGATCTTGTCCATTGCTGCGCGAAGCGCTTTTAATTTATCTGCGTTTACAGTCGGTTTCTCGGCTGCAGGCTGCTTGCCTTCTTCGAATAAATCTTCTTTTGCCATTTCCTTTTATAGATTAAGGATTTGATTTGCATGGTCTTTAGTCTTCACCTCTTTCGGGCCGATGATGTTGGTAACGATGCCATCTTCATCTATAATAAAGGTGGTGCGGAGAGTCCCCATGTATGAACGTCCGTACAATTTCTTTTCTGCCCAAACCCCGAACTGCTGTTGAAGGGCCGTATCCGTATCAGCGATGAGGCTGAAAGGAAGTTCCTGTTTTGCGATAAATCCCTGATGAGACTTGGCACTGTCTTTGCTGACACCCACTACTTCGTAGCCGGCAGCTTGCAATTCCTTGTAGCCATCCCGCAGGCTGCATGCTTCTGCTGTACAACCACTGGTATTGTCTTTCGGGTAGAAATAGAGCGCCAACTTCTTGCCTTTGAAATCGCTCAGCTTTATCTCTTTCCCGTTTTGGTCAAGTCCCAGAACTTCGGGAGCTTTATCCCCTATTTGTATTGCCATATATTTATTTTACTTGATGTTATAGTTCATCTTGCGTGTTACATCCGCTTTCCGGCGGGCTTTCCGTCCGAAGACTTTCCAAAGCAGTTTTCTTCCCATGTGATGGGCGACGGCATATGACTCGAATGTTTCTGTCCGGTAATCGAAATCATCTTGCCAACATTCCTGGGGAGAAACATAGCAGTATGTAATCTTTTCGATACTGTTGTCATCTGCCTCGTTTTCCTCCAGCACGATGATGTTCTGCTTGTCGGGAACCAGACAGGTGATATGCCTGCGGTGGCACTCTTCTATTAGCGGAACCAGCACGGCATCATACCTCGCATAGATATTAGTCAGATCGAAATCCTGGTATTCGCTCTCTCCGATCTTTTGTATCGGGCGGAGTTGCAGGATATCCAGTTCATTTCCGACGACTTCCCATATCCGGCTTAGTTCTTCGAGATTGTCGTTGTTGATTGTATAATTGATGCGTAACTTGAATTGCGGATGCTGTTTCTTTATTTCTGTGACATTGGCGAGTAACTTGCGGAACAAGTCGAATTTACCGTTTGTCATCAGAAGCTCGTATGTTTCGCGTGTAAAACCATGTGCCGAGAGCGTCAACTCGTCCAACCCATTCTCTACGGCGGCGGCTAACTGCTCTTTTGTCAGCAGGTTCCCGTTTGTCGTGAGTGAAACGTAGGGGACGTTGTATCGTTTACCCAGTGCAATGATTTTTGACCAGGTCCTTGTGCAAAGTCGGTTCCGCTCCGCAGCCGATCTGAAGTTTCAAGGCACGGTGGAACAGGCTTCCGGCAATGGCTTCTATCTCTTCATATTTCAGAGTACCCCGTAGACTTTTCCTTTTTTTCCTCGTCGCTGAAATAACACATCTTACAGCGGAAGTTACAGGCAAGTACCGGATCGAGAAAAACGCCGATGTACCGTTTGCCTAATACATGAAATAACCAGAGGCCCAATAGTTTGAGCCTTCTGCTTTTGATTTGTGTACCAAGACGTAGTATGTTGTAAATATTACGAGCCATTTAATTAATTGATAATTGGAGGGTGTGTCAAATATCGGTATTCATGGGACGCAGGCAACGTAGACGAGCGCAGATTAACGCAGATATATTAATTATCAACAAAATAAATTTGCGTCCGTCTGTGTGCTCTGTGCCATCCGCGTCCGGTAATGTTAATTTGACACACTTTCTTAGAGTTCCAGATCTATATTGAACAGTTCGTGCCAAGGCAGACCTTGTTCGTTCAGCTCCTTCATGAACGGATCGGGATCGAACTCTTCGACGTCCAAACTCCCGGTTTTTTCCAAACTCCCTGCATGAACAGTTTGGCTCCGATCATGGCCGGAACACCGGTCGTGTAGCTTACGCCTTGTGCTCCCGTTTCCTGGTAAGCAGCCTGGTGACTACAGTTATTATAAACATAATAGGTCATTTCCTTGCCATCCTTGATTCCGCGGATACGGCAACCGATGGAAGTTTCGCCTGTATAGTTTTCACCCAGATCACCCGGATTAGGCAGCACGGCTTTCAGAAATTGGATCGGAACGATTTCCTGTCCGTTATACATAATCGGATCGATGCGAGACATACCAATGTTCTGTATCACGCGCAGGTGAGTCAGATATTCCTGTCCGAAAGTCATCCAGAAGCGGGCACGTTTGATTGTAGGGAAGTTTTTGGTCAGGCTTTCCAACTCTTCGTGGTACATCAGGTAAGATTCTCTCGGACCGACATTCGGATAGTTCAACGGTTTGTGTACAGACAGCGGATCTGTCTCTTTCCATTCTCCGTCTTCGAAATATTTACCTCGTTGGGTAATTTCGCGGATATTGATTTCCGGGTTGAAATTAGTAGCAAATGCTTTGTGATGGTCTCCGGCGTTGCAGTCTACAATATCCAGGTATTGTATTTCATCGAAGTGATGTTTGGCTGCATAAGCCGTATATACACCCGTTACGCCCGGATCGAATCCACAACCCAGGATAGCGGTCAGGCCGGCATCTTCGAATCGTTTCTTGTATGCCCACTGCCAGCTGTATTGGTATTTAGCTTCGTCCAGCGGTTCGTAATTGGCCGTGTCGAGATAGCTGACACCGTATGCCAGACAGGCATCCATGATGTGGAGGTCCTGATAGGGCAAAGCCAGATTTACTACCAAGTCCGGTTTGAAGGTGTTGAACAAGCGGACGAGTTCTTCCACGTTGTCTGCATCGACCTGTGCTGTTTGTACCTTTACATTCTTAATATCGGCGGCGATCTGGTCGCACTTGCTTTTCGTGCGGCTGGCAACCATGATATCGGTAAAGATATCCGCGTTCATCGCGATCTTCTTAACAGCAACGGTACTTACGCCCCCTGCACCAATAACTAATACTCTTCCCATTTACTAATAGAATTAATCTTGTTAATATACAGTTTACAAGGTTTTAAACCTAACGACAAATATACGATGAATCTTTGAATAATCGGGCAAGGTAGGGGGAGAAAAACAGTTTCATTGGCATGAAACAATAGTTCCCTCGGCGGGGAACTGGAGTTTCCTTAGAGGGAAACTTTTGTTCCATGCCTATGGAACAGGTTCCGGTTAACCGAGTTTGCGCCTGTAGTATTGCGGAGAGATACCGGTGTGCTTCTTGAAATACCGGCCGAAAAACGATTGGTCCGGAAACTGGAGGCGGTTGGCTATTTCCTGTATGCTTAGGTCGGTCGATTCCAACAATACCTTTATTTCGAGTATGACATGCTTGTCGATGATGTTTTTTCGCCGTCTCTCCGGCAACGGTCTGCGCGATGGCCGATAGATATCGGGGAGTGATGAACATCTTTTGGGCGTAGAATGATACTTCACGCTGGTTGAGGCAGTGTTTGTGTATTAATTGGATGAACCGTTTGAACAATTCTTCCTGCCGGCTGATTCCTTCCGGGCGGTTCTGCTCGAAGATGCGGTGTGTTTTATCATAAATGTCCAAAAGGAAACTTTGTATGTAGTTGCGAAGGATTTGCAGTCGGAAACAGTTTTCTTTATCCTTATAGAGATCTTCCAGTGCGATGATGAGTCCGTTAATGGTGCGTGTACGCTCGACTGGTAGCGTGACGACCGGATTCTCTTTCAGAAAATGAAAAAAAGAAGGATCGAGCCGGACTGTCGCTTCTTGGAAAAACGCATTGGAAAATGTTATATAAGAGATGGAGAGATCTGGACTGGCATATGAATAATTGATGATGCTGTTGGGTAGGAATATGATCTGTGTATTAGGCATGATGTCATATTCCAACAAGTCGATTTCGATCCGGGCTTCTCCGCTATGGCAGAAAAAGATGCAGGCATCTTCCAGTTTGAAAAGATGGTGGGGCATATCGGAACAATTGATTGTCCCGACGAAAAAGGGATCTTCGGCGGTTGTGCGTAAAACTTCCATTTTATTCTTGTTTTGGTTACAAATATACCGGTTTCTTCTTGAAATAAAGAAGATATGTTCCTGTTTTGAACAATATGGGCTAACTCTTGAACTCTGTCGCTTGACAAATCACCTTTACCTTTGCCGCGAATTAAAGATTGGAAAATGATAATGATGAACAAAAGATGGATGCAACTTTTAGGTATGATCAGTTGCGCAGCGTTAGTGGTGTCTTGCAAGCAAGCACCATCGGTAGAAATGGAAGCGGAGTATGCGGTATTACAGGTACAACCTTCCGATAAAGTAATCTCCACTACTTATTCGGCGACAATCCGTGGGCGGCAGGATATCGACATCTATCCGCAAGTATCAGGCTTTATAACTAAACTATGCGTAGAGGAAGGGCAGATGGTCCGTCGTGGGCAAGTGATGTTCGTGATCGATCAGGTTCCCTATCAAGCAGCTTTGCAGACTGCGGAGGCAAATGTGGAGGCTGCTACGGCTTCACTGGCGACAGCCAAGCTGACTTACGACAGTAAAAAAGGAACTTCGTGCCCGTAACGTAGTTTCTGATTTCGACTTGAAGACAGCCGAGAACAGTTGGCTAAGTGCTAAAGCACAATTGGCCCAGATGAAAGCCCAGGAGTTGAGTGCCCGTAACAACCTCTCCTATACGGAAGTGAAAAGCCCGTGTGACGGAGTGGTCGGGACTTTACCTTATCGCGTCGGGGCGTTGGTGAGTGCCAGTTTGCCACAGCCGCTGACTACGGTTTCGGATAACTCGGATATGTATGTGTACTTTTCGATGACAGAGAACCAATTGCTTGCTCTGACACGGCAATATGGTTCGAAAGCCGAAGTCTTGAAAGAGATGCCGGAGGTAGAGTTGATGTTGAACGACCAATCGATGTATGAAGAAAAAGGAAAGATCGAAACCATCAGCGGCGTAGTCGACCGGAATACCGGGACAGCCAGCCTCCGAGCCGTGTTCCCGAACGAAAAAGGCTTGCTGTATAGTGGCACATCAGGGAATGTCGTCCTGCCGGTATCTAAGAAGGGAAGCCTGGTCATTCCGCAATCTACCACATTCGAAATACAGGATAAGGTGTATGTCTATAAAGTGGTGGACGGCAAGGCACAGTCCGCACCTGTCAGTGTGACTCGTGTGAACGGCGGCCAGGAGTATATTGTCGACGATGGATTACAAGCCGGTGATGTGATTGTTGCAGAAGGCGTCGGTTTGCTGCGTGAAGGAACTCCTATTAAAAT
>ENA-OQCB01000714-OQCB01000714.1-human-gut-metagenome-genome-assembly--contig:-NODE-714-length-14705-cov-3.554740_pt1 | contig 14705 bp, 17 predicted proteins | sample MGYA00242493_ERZ504568 | MGnify/ENA primary metagenome ERZ504568 (study PRJEB26092, sample SAMD00036229) | human gut metagenome | host: Homo sapiens | study: EMG produced TPA metagenomics assembly of...
CGTGCCGCTGGAGAAAAACGGAGGGCTGGGGCCGGCTCTGAATGAGGGAATGAAGTACTGCAAATATTCTCTGATTGCCAGGATGGACAGTGACGATATCAGTATGCCAAAGCGCTGCGAAAGACAGTTGGCCTGCATGGAGGATGGAGATTATGCTCTTGTAGGAGGTACCGTCTATGAATTTGACGGGGAGGTCACGAACATGTAGCGGTGAGAGAATGTCCGGAGAGGCATGAGGAAATCAGGCATCAGGCTAGGCGGAGAAATCCGTTTAACCATCCGCTGATGATGTATCGGAAAAGAAGCGGTAGAAAAAGCTGGCGGGTATCAGCACATGCCTTTGTTTGAGGACTATGATCTCTGGGCGAGAATGCTGAAGCTGGGATACAGAGGCTATAACATTCAAGAGCCGTTGCTCTATATGAGAGCTGGAAACGGAATGTATGCCCGCCGCAGGGGGCTTTTCCTACGCGAAGAAGGCGCTCAGATTTCGCTGGAAATTGAAGAAGATTGGGGATTTCTACAATGGGAGACTTTTTCGTGGCAGGGCTGGGACAAGCTGTGATCTGTATACTGCCTAATTGGGCCAGACAGAAATTTTACAGAAAGGTTCTTCGGTCTTAGAAAGGAAGATGATAAGATGGTCAAGGGAAAATGGAAGCGAAAAATATACTTTGGAGGAGGACAGCTTCTATCTGTTCTCAGCAAGTTGATTCCGAAAGATTCCAGGCGTATCTGCTTTTTTTGTAAATCCGGACTGGATGATAACAGCGAAGCTCTTTTTACCTATTTAAAGAAGCGAGGTTATCAGAAAAAGTACCGGATTTATTGCGTGGTGGACCATCCGGACCAGTACAGACAGTTAGAAGAAGAAAATGTTTTTATGATTTCGGTGAAGGACAGCTTGTGGCAGCTTTTTCGCTCGCGCTATCTCTTTTGCCATGGAGAAATGCTGGCGATTATGCCTACTAAGAAGCAGGTTTCCGTAAACTATTGGCATGGAACGCCGCTGAAAAAGATCAATGGGATGCTGGATAAGCTGGGAGATTACCGATATGAATTTTTTACCTACATCACAGCCGCGGCTCCAATGTTTCAGCCTGGTTTTTGCCCAGGCTTTTGGGTGCAGGCAGGACCAAGTGCTGCTGTGCGGCCATCCGAGGAATGACTATCTTTTTCAGGCGGAAGACGGGTTAAAGCGATTGGGAATTGATTCTGCGGAGTACGAGAAGATTTTCTGTGGATGCCGACTTACCGAAAATCCAGAGACGGATATATCCAGGATACGGATGAGTCCTGTGAGGAAATCGGCGGCCTGCCGCTGTTCGCGGATGCAAAAGAGCTAGAAGAGTTAAACCGTTTCTTGGAGCGCCAGAATTGCCTTTTGATCTTGAAAATGCATCCGGCCCAGGACTTGAGCAGACTGAATCCGAAAATGCGGCAGTATCGGCGCATCTGTTTTTTGACCAATGAAGATATGAGAAGGCGTCAGGTCCCTCTGTATTCATTGGTGAAAGAGGCAGACGCCTTGATTACGGACTATTCCTCGGTTTACTTTGATTACCTGCTGTTAGACCGGCCGATAGGGTTTGTGCTGGAAGACTTGGAATCCTATGAGGGACACCGGGGCTTCGTGGTGCCGAATCCGCTGGATTACATGCCGGGGGAGAAAATCTACCGCAGGGAAGAGCTGTTGGATTTTTTCAGAAAGGTGGTAAACAAAGAGGACAATTTCAAAGAAGAGCGAAAAAAAAGTCTGTGACCAGGTGAACTATTATCAGGATGGAAACAACTGTGCAACGTCTCCTGGAGATGATTCATTTGGAGGTAGATCATTCATGAATGAAAAAATGAGAAAGGCTGTGAAGCCTGTCTATAATGCGGGAAAACAGATCTGGTATGGGACGACGGGGTTTTTCTACGGACATGGAATGTTTCTAAATGAAAATTTTCAGCGTCTGGCCAGCTATCGGGATTTTCATAAAGGTGAGAGATGCTTTTTGATCGGAACGGGGCCTAGTCTGAGGGCTGAGGACCTGGATATGATAAAGGATGAGTATGCCATAGGATGCAACATGCTTTACAAACTCTACGACAAAACTGTGTGGAGACCGACCTACTACTGCATGACGGACCGTGTCTATGCGAAGCACCAGAGCCAGGAGATGGTCAGATATGTGGACGTACCGATTTTCACACCCCGGTCTACCTATCAGAGAATGACGGGAAAATCAAAAAATATCATCTATGTGAATGACATTTATGACTATGAGACTTATAAAATCCGAGGGAAGATGCTGTCATACTGTTGGCTGAAAGCGAGTGTCATGCTGTTTATGATGGAGCTGGCAGTCTATATGGGGTTTTCTGAGATCTATCTGCTGGGTGTGGACTGTACGAATACTTACACGGCCAACGGTCACTTTATCAAGGACTACATGAAAGAAGACACAAAGAAGGCGGAAGACCAGAGGATTAAGAGAGATTTAAAAAAGAAGCAGCTCACGCCGGAAGAGATGGGACTTCACAATTATCGCCGCTCAATTGAAGCCTATGAGGTGGTGCATAAGTTTACGCAGTCCTGCGGTGTGAAGATCTATAATGCCACGAGAGGCGGCGATCTGGAAGTATTCCCAAGAGTCACCCTGGAAAACTTAGAGGGGATATGTTAAGATGAGTGTAATGTGCGAAGAATATGAGAAATGAGGAGAATATTGATGAAAAAAGTAATCACATACGGAACTTTTGATTTGCTCCACTATGGTCATGTGAATTTGCTTCAGAGAGCGAAGGCTCTGGGAGATTATCTGGTAGTGGCTCTGTCCACAGATGAATTTAACTGGAATCAGAAGCAGAAGAAATGTTATTTTTCCTATGAGGAACGCAAGCGTCTGTTAGAGGCAATTCGCTATGTGGACCTGGTAATCCCGGAGGAGTCCTGGGAGCAGAAAGCCAGCGATGTCCAGGAATATCATATTGACACCTTTGTGATGGGGAATGACTGGGAAGGAAAATTCGACTTCCTGAAGGAGTACTGCGATGTGGTCTATCTGCCGAGGACACCGGAAATCTCCACGACACAGATAAAGAAAGATCTGAAAAAGTAAGGAGACCGAGGATGAGATTTAAGAATGATTTGCAGAAATATTGGAAGTATACGCAGTACGCGGCGAAATCCCAACTGAAATCAGAGGTTGCCAGCTCTTATCTGAACTGGCTTTGGTGGATTTTGGACCCGCTGCTGTTTATGCTGGTCTATACATTTATTGCGTTGATCGTGTTCAAGAAATCTGTGGAATATTTTCCGGTGTTTGTGTTTATAGGATTGACTTGTTGGAATTTCTTCAACAAATGTGTTCTGGGAAGCGTAAAAGTTGTGAAGAACAATCGTCAGATTGTGACGAAGGTGTACATTCCCAAATTTCTGCTGGTAGTGCAGAAAATGCTGGTGAATGGTTTTAAGATGGTGATTTCTTTTGGCCTGGTTATCATTATGATGGTCATTTATCAGGTGCCTGTCACCTGGAAAATTTTGTACTTTTTCCCGCTGATGCTGGTATTGGTGCTGCTCACTTTTGGAATCAGCAATATTATGCTGCACTTCGGCGTATTTGTGGACGATCTGCAAAATGTGATGACGGTGGTGCTGCGTCTGATTTTCTACATGTCCGGTATCTTTTATTCCATTGGACAGACGGTGCCGGAGCCGTATCAGACAATTTTGCTGAAATGTAATCCGATGGCGTTTATTATGGATTCTCTGCGCCGCTGTATGCTGTACTCTCAGCTTCCGGGACGGAAAATGCTGATTATCTGGGGAGTGGTTGGTCTGATACTCTCGGTGATATCGGTGAAATTGGTCTATAAATACGAAAACAGCTATGTAAAGGTGATTTAGTATGGAGACAAAAAATGCGATTGACGTGAAAGACTTAAAGATCAGTTACCGGTGCTTAAAGTCTTTCTCGATTAAAAGAAGTCTGTTAAAATTAAAAAAATCCGAAGTGGAAGTCTTTGAGGCGGTAAAAGGCGTGAGTTTCTCGGTTCCAGAAGGGGGAAATTTTGGGAATTGTCGGCAAGAATGGAAGTGGAAAATCCACAATGCTGCGGGCAATCGCCGGCATTTTCTCACCGGATTCCGGGGAGATAGATCTTCACGGACATTCCGTCTCCTTGCTGTCCATCGGAGTAGGGTTTCAAAAAGCTTTGACTGGCCGGGAGAATATTGTCCTGTCGGGGATGCTGCTGGGATTTTCAGAGGAGCAGGTTCGGGCTAAGATGGACGAGATCATTAAATTTGCCGAGTTGGGGCGTTTTATTGATATGCCGGTCCGCACATATTCCAGCGGAATGTATTCCAAGCTGGCATTTTCCATCACAGCAGTGCTGGAATCCGACATCATGCTGATCGACGAAGTACTCAGCGTGGGCGACGTGAAGTTCAAGAAAAAGAGCTACAATAAGATGAAACAGTTGATTTCCAACAAAGACCGGACGGTTATCATTGTCTCTCACAGTTCCGAGACACTGAAAAAGCTGTGTACCAGCTTAATGTGGCTGCATGAAGGTGAGATTAAGATGATCGGTGAGACGGGTAAAGTGTTGGATGCCTATGAAGAATTCATGGCGAAGTAAAGGAGAGACAAAATGTCTGGAAATTCCTGGGCGAGAGAAAAACTAAAAGGGTTTTCTAAAAAATGTCCTGGTCTGCTTAGGCTTTACAGGCGATCCAGAGAAGATGTGAAGAAAAAACAGTTTGCCGCTCTTCAGAGAGAGAATCCGGTGGATGAAAAGCTGGTTGTGTTCGAGTCCTTCTGGGGAAAATCCTACAGCTGCAGTCCCAAGGCGATCTATGAGGGAATGCTGAGGGATAAGCGTTATGATGACTATCATTTTATCTGGTCTTTTCAGGATACACAGGCTCATCGCCGGCTCTTGGAAAACCCCAGGACCCGGCTGGTCCAGAGAAACTCCAAAGAATATGAGAAGGCCTTTGCAAAAGCTAAGATCTGGATATATAACATGTCGGTCCCTGAGTACATGGAACCGAGCAAGGACCAAATTTATGTGGAGACCTGGCACGGAACTCCGCTGAAAAGAGTGGGCTGTGATACTATATATGAGAGCGACTGCCGCAGGAGTCGTCAGGAGACCATTGCGGCATTTGAAAAGAAGGGGGCGAAGGTGGATTATCTGTTGTCTCCTTCTGTGTTTTATGACGAGGTGATTACGTCGGCTTTTGGGCTGAAAAAAAGCGGAAATGAGGCTGCCGTGGTTCCTACGGGTTACCCCAGAAACGATTATCTGTATCATTACAGTCTGGATGATCTGAGGCAGATCAAGGAGAGGCTGGGAATTCCTGAGAATAAGAAGACACTCCTGTACACTCCGACCTGGCGGGAGAATCAATATCAGAGCCAGGGTGGTTTTGCCAGCCATATGGAGATAGATCTAAATGAGCTGTTTCGGATTTTGGGAAATGATTATGTGCTGCTGTACCGGGCCCACCACCATATCAGCACTTATGACTGGAAACAGGAATGGGAGGGCCGAGTGATCGACGTGACAGGAGTGGAGGATGTCAATGAACTGTACATCATCAGCGATCTGCTGATTACGGACTATTCCAGCACGATGTTTGATTACGGGAACCTGGGAAGGCCGATGATTTTCTACATGTATGATCTGGAAGAGTATGGGGAAAAACTCAGAGGATTTTACTTTGATGTGGAGGAGCTGCCGGGGCCTATTGTAAAGACTACGCAGGAACTGGCACAGGCTGTTTTGAAGCTGCGTGAAACCTTCGTATACGATGAGAAGTACCAGAGATTTCAAAAGAAGTTTAACACCTATGAAGACGGCGGCGCTACCCAAAGGACGCTGGACCTTCTGCTTAGAGGAAAGGATGGGAAGCAATGAGAGTAGTCGGAGTCATCCCGGCCAGATATGGGTCTACCAGGCTGCCGGGCAAACCATTGAAAGAGATCTGTGGAAAGCCAATGCTGGTCTGGGTCTATGAACGAGTCAGGCAGGCGAAAAGGTTGGACGCAGTCTATGTGGCCACAGACGATGCGCGGATAGAAGGGATGTGCCGGGAGTACGGGATGCCCGTGGTTATGACTAGCCCATCACATCCTACTGGCGCGAATCGGCTCCAGGAAGTCTCTGAGACAGTGAAGGCAGATTTTTACGTTCAGCTCAATGGGGATGAACCGTTATTGGACCCCTCACTGGTGGATGCTGCGGTGCCGGAGAGTGTGGAGCTAAAAGAGGCCTTTGGGACCAATATCATTACCAGGATGCACAGTCCTTCAGAGGTCATGGACCCTGCCAACATTAAAGTGGTGTTCGACGAAAGCTTCCAGGCACTGTACATGTCCAGAACACCAATCCCATATCCGTTTAAGAGTATTGAATTTGAGTACTATAAGCACGTGGGAATCCTGGGCTATAATAAAAAAATGCTGGATTTTTACCGGGATTCCGTTCCGGGGCGGTTCGAAAAAATAGAGGGAATCGACACGCTGCGTTTTATCGACTACGGAAAGAAACTGCAGTTTATAGAAGTGGAACACTGCCGCACGCTGTCTGTGGATACGGAAAAAGACTTGGAGAGGGTGCGGAGGATTATGGAAAATACATTGTGAGAAAAAGGAGGGAACCAAGATGCCAGGAATTCAGACTTTAGACTGTACGCTGCGTGACGGAGGCTATCTCAACGACTGGGAGTTCGGCTATAAGATGATCTGCCAGACAGTCCGCCAGCTGATTGCTTCGAATGTAGACTATGTGGAGCTGGGTTTTTTGAGGAATGAAGACTATCAGCCGGACCGAACGGTGTTCAGGCATGTGAAGGATGCCTATCACATACTCCCAAAGGACTGTAAGAACACAAGATTCACCTTGATGTCGCTGCACAACAAATACGACATCAGCCAGCTAGAAGACTATGACGGAGGGCCGATTCAGCGTATCCGCGTGACTTTTCATGACTATGATGTGGAAGAAGGTCTCGAGTACTGCCGCAAAGTCATGGAAAAGGGATATGAGGTGGCCTGCAATCCCATCAATATTATGGGGTATTCTGATGGGGAACTGCTGGAAATTCTCAGAAAAGTCAATGAGATTCATCCCACGGTATTTTCTATCGTAGATACCTTTGGCTCCATGAAGAGAAACGATCTGATTCGGCTGTACTCGCTGTGTGAGAACAATCTGAGCAAGGATATCACCATCGGCTTGCATCTGCATGAGAATCTATCCCTGTCATATTCTCTGGCCCAGGAATTTTTGAATATTAAGAGTTACAGCCGAAACTGTGTGATCGACGGTTCTCTGCTGGGAATGGGGAGAGTGCCGGGGAATCTGTGCATCGAGCTGATTTTGGATTATCTCAACAACAATTACGCGAAGACTTATAATATTGATCCGATTTTGGATGCCATCGACGACTATATTGTGCCGATCAAGAGGTTGGAACCGTGGGGATACAGCACGGCCTACTCTCTGTCCGCAAAATATAATCTGCACAGAAACTACGCGGAATTTCTGCTGAACAAGGGCAAGCTGAAAGCCAAGGACATCAATCATATTTTGGCGTCCATTGAAGACTGTAAAAAGACGGCCTTTGACGAGGCCTATGTGGAAGAGCTCTATTATCACTATCAGGACTGTGCCGTAGAGGATACTCAGGCGAGAGCTGCATTTTCCCAGGAGCTGAAAGGCCGGGAGATTCTGATTCTGGCCCCGGGAGGTTCTTTGGAGAGAGAAGAGGCGAGAATTCAGGCTTATATTGAGGAGAAGTCCCCGGTTGTGATCACCACGAATTTTAAGAGCGAGCTCTACCGGGCGGATTATTTATTTTTCAGCAATGTCAAGCGCTATGAAGAATATGTGACCGGGCCGATGGAAGAAAAAATCCTGGTGACTTCCAACCTCAAGGAAGGGGCAAAGGAGGCGGCTTGGGTGTTCAATTACCACGATTTGACCTACGATGAGAACGGAGTGTTTGACAACTGTACCGTCATGCTTCTGCGCCTGCTGAAGCAGATTGGGATTGAGATAGTTCATCTGGCTGGGTTCGATGGGTATGAGGAAAAACCGACGGATTATGTCAGCAGTATCCTGGACTATCAGGAGAGGCGCAAGGGAGCTGCCCGTACGAATCAGCTCATCCGCACTCTGCTGTCTCCGATCAGGAGTCAGATGAACTTGGAGTTCCTGACGCCGTCTAAGTATGAGAAAGAAGAGTGAGCATGAAAGAGATAAAGTTGATTATTTTGGACGTAGATGGTACTATGACAGATGGCGGGGTCTATATTGACAATCGCCGTGTGGAGACAAAGAAATTCAGTATCAAGGATGGATGCGGCATTGTGCTGGCACATGCGATGGGACTGGAATTTATGATACTCACAGGCAGAGAGAGTAACTGCGTGCTGCAGAGGGCGGAAGAGCTGAAGATTCGCCATGTTTACCAGAATGTGGGAAATAAGATTTCTTTTTTGAAGAGCTATATGGAGGAAAATGGATTGGAGGCGGACCAGTTGGCCTACATCGGAGACGATTTGAATGACCTGTATGCGATGCGCCTCGCAGGAACCGCCGTTTGTCCTCAGGACGCCGCAAAAGAGATAAAAGCTCAATGTGACTACGTGCTGAACGCGCGAGGGGGAGAAGGCGTGGTACGTGAGTTCGTGGAGCTTTTGCTGAAATCCAGAGGACAGTGGGAGACTGCCATAGAGAGAGCTTTTGGTGAATAGTCGTTTGAGGGGATGTAACTGAAGAATGAAAGGGGCGCGGACAGGAAGGGTGCGGCCAAGACCGCGCCGGAGTATGAATCAATAGGGGAGTCTATGGAAAAATTACAAAAATTGCGCAGGGGCGTGACGGCGCTTCTGTCACTGTTGATATTGACCATAAGTATATTTGAGACAGCTACTGTAAACGCAGGGATTAAAGAAGCAGACGTATTTTTGGATTCCAACTGGACTTATGCAGGGGAGAGCACTCCGTTTGCTGATGGAGGATGGCTGCAGGCGATCTGTGACACGGAAGATTACATAATCGGAGTGGAAAATGCTTCCAATACTAATTCCGACCCGGATACCCTGGTTGCGTTTTATAAGAACGATTACGACGAAAATGGAAATCCTGTTCAGCAGTTCAGTTACGCAAAGCATGTGACACAGATGGACTATGAGCACTGTAATGGAATGACCTACGACCCGGTGGATAAACGGATTCTGATCGCAGGCGGAAAGGCCCTGAACAAAGAAAACACAGGCTGTATTTTCATCGTGGACAGTGAAACTCTAGGATACATTGAAAAAGTCAAGATCGCGGAGAAGGGAAGGGTTTCGGCAGTAGATTACTGGGAGAAAAATGACCAGTTTGTCTTTCTGATTGGAGTTACTCAGACTTCTTTTAAGTTCGTAATCACGGACCGGGATTTCAATGTCTTGGATGAGTTCGCGGGGGTGGATTCTTCAGCGGGCAATACGTTTCAGGACTTCTGTATCTCGGGAGACTATGTCATCAGCATCCCTTTCATGAAGAGGACTGCTGAGGATGATACGCTTCAGGTGTACTCTTTGACAGAGCAGCGTCTGGTCGGTACCTATGGCTTGTGGCTGGAAGGGGAAGAAACCTATGTGGAGCCGGAGTCGATCTGTGAGATAGCGCCGGGCAAGCTGCTGATCGGAAGTATGCAAAAGGATCCTAACCGAGTCGTCTTCTACACGACACAGGTGGCCGCTGCGTTCAGTGTGAGGACCGATGTGACGAACGGTACCGTCACCGACAGTCAGCAGGTGCTGGACCAGGGAACAGATTTCACAGTGGGCTATGAGCCGAATGAAAACTATGAACTGAGAAAGATTTACGTGGACGGCGAGAAGCAGAATATCCTAGAGTATCCCACGGAGTATACTTTCACGAACCTTCAGGACGATCATAAGATTGATATCGTTTATACGGAAATACCGAAATTTCCAGTGGTTGCAAAAGCTCAGGGAGGTAGAGTGAAAGCGGCTGAACCTTATGTGAGACGGGGAAAGGACGTGAGTGTATGGATTAAGCCTTACGAACACTACGAGCTGGACTGGCTAATGGTTGACGGAGAGATTGTGGAACTGGAAGAGGGGGCGAAAAATACACCTTTGAGAACTGCCAGGGGCCGCCAAAGCTTTATGCTTACTTTAAAGAGAAACCTGTCTTTGAGATGAAAGCCGAGGTGCTGGGCGGTCAGATGCAGGTGGAATCCAAGAGTGTATACCGGGATGACGATTACACTGTGAGGTATCAGCCGAATGAGAATTACGAATTCGCCCATCTGTATATTGATGGAAAAGAAGTGACGGATTTGACGGATGAGCAGAAGGAAAGCTATACGTTTTCTAATGTACAGGAGAGTCACAGCATTCGTGTGGAATACCGCTGGAAATATCTGCCGTACGTTCTTGGAGGAATCGGAGTGATTCTTCTGGTGATCTTGATCTTTGCTTATATCCGTTTTCTGCGCTGGCTGAAGAGAAGAAGGGTTTCCAGGCAAAGAGAAGCGCAGAAGAAGGATTTTCCGGTCCAGGAGGGAAGTGCCGAACCGGAGAAACTGGCCGACACACTGTCCCAAGAAGAACTTCAGGAGGTCTTAGGAGAGCTGGAAACTATCTCCAAGGAGCTTCCCCAGGAAGCTGAGCCGGGGGACGGCGGGGGTTCTGGTGAGAAAAGTGTAAATCCTGAGTCTCAGACGGAGCCAGCGGCGGGAGAGACCGCGGATGCAGAACGGGAATCGGAGAGAAAAGAGGCTGCCGAGGCGGAGCAGGAGCCAGCGGAGGAAGAGAGTACTGAGGAGATACGGGAGCCGGAGAAAGAGAAGGCTGGTGAGTCGGAACGGGTGTCTGTTACGCGAAAGCCGCATATATAGGGGAAAAGACTTGACTTTTCATGCCGCCTGTGATATAGTGAACAGGCGACATGGAAGTAGGTCTTTTTTTTATGCCTAAAATCATAAATCAGGATGAGAAAAGGCATACATGGACTGTGTAAATATTACAGTGGAGGTGGAAGTTGTGCGAGTAAAGATCACATTGGCATGTACGGAGTGCAAACAGCGTAACTACAATATGACCAAAGAGAAGAAGAACCATCCGGAGAGAATGGAGACCAAGAAGTATTGTAGATTCTGCAAGAGACATACAGTACACAAAGAAACTAAATAAACCCGTCATTGAAAATGCGAGGAAAATAATGGCAGACAAGGAAAAAACAACTGGCAAGCAGAAAAAAGGAAGCTGGTTCGAGGGCCTTCAGGCAGAGTTCAATAAGATTATTTGGACAGATAAGAATACCCTCGTAAAACAGACCATTGCAGTGGTTGTGATCACTGTGATCCTGGGCGTGATTATCAGCGTATTTGACAGTGCAATTCTGCAGGGAATTAATTTAGTAGTCTAAGAGGATGAGGTGATCGCATGTCAGAAGCAAAATGGTATGTTGTCCATACCTATTCCGGGTATGAGAATAAGGTAAAGGCGAACATTGAAAAGACAATCGAGAACAGACATCTGGAAGACCAGATTTTGGAAGTGCGGGTTCCCATGGAAGATGTCGTGGAGATGAGAAACGGTACTCAGAAATCTGTGCAGAAGAAGTTGTTTCCGGGCTATGTGCTGCTGAATATGGTGATGAATGATGACACCTGGTATGTAGTTAGAAACACTCGTGGTGTCACTGGATTCGTCGGACCGGGATCGAAGCCGGTACCTTTGACGGAGAGGAAATGCGTCCTTTGGGCATCCAGGAGCCGAGCATCGTCGTGGACTTCGAGGAAGGCGATGAAGTGGTGGTTACAGGAGGAGCCTGGAAAGACACAGTGGGCATTATTCAGAGCCTGAACATCCAGAAACAAGTTGCGACAATCAATGTTGAGCTGTTCGGTCGTGAAACACCGGTGGAAATCAGTTTCTTGGAAATTAAAAAAAGTAACTAAGGTAACACAAAGTGGGAGGGATACACCCCCGCCAATACCACATAGGAGGTGCCTGATATGGCAAAGAAAGTAACAGGATATATTAAATTACAGATTCCGGCTGGGAAAGCAACACCAGCACCACCTGTCGGACCAGCTCTTGGTCAGCACGGTGTAAACATTGTACAGTTTACGAAAGAGTTTAATGCGAGAACCGCAGACCAGGGAGACCTGATTATCCCTGTAGTAATCACAGTATATGCGGACAGAAGCTTCAGCTTCATCACAAAGACTCCGCCGGCAGCTGTTCTGCTGAAGAAAGCTGCTAACATCAAATCTGGTTCCGGCGTTCCGAACAAGACTAAGGTTGCAAGCGTGACCAAGGCACAGGTTGCAGGAAATCGCAGAGCTGAAGATGAAAGACCTGAATGCAAGGTTCCGTTGAAGCTGCTATGAGCATGATTGCTGGTACTGCGAGAAGTATGGGTATCACAGTAACCGAGTAATTGCAGACGAGAATCTTGCAGGACTTTGTGAGAGAGAAACGAAGACACGCAGAAATCAAACGAGTGGGAGGGAGATTCCCGCTATTACCACAGGAGGTTAATGAAAATGAAACGAGGAAAGAAATACGTAGAAGCTGCGAAAGCAGTGGACCGCAGCACACTTTACGATACCGCAGAGGCTATCAGCCTGGTTAAGAAGACAGCAGTTGCAAAATTCGATGAGACCGTTGAGGTTCACATTCGTACAGGCTGTGACGGACGTCACGCCGACCAGCAGATTCGTGGAGCAGTTGTACTGCCTCATGGAACCGGAAAACAGGTTCGTGTTTTAGTATTTGCTAAAGACGCAAAAGCAGATGAAGCTCTGGCAGCAGGTGCAGAGTTCGTGGGCGGACAGGAACTGATTCCGAAGATTCAAAATGAAGGATGGCTGGACTTTGACGTAGTTGTAGCTACTCCTGATATGATGGGTACTGTAGGACGTCTGGGACGTATCCTTGGACCGAAGGGCTTAATGCCAAACCCAAAAGCAGGAACCGTTACCATGGATGTTGCAAAAGCTGTAAAAGAGATCAAAGCTGGTAAAATTGAGTATCGTCTTGACAAAACCAACATTATCCATGTGCCAATCGGCAAGGCTTCTTTCACTGAGGAGCAGTTGGCCGACAACTTCCAGACCCTGATGGAAGCAGTTTTAAAGGCAAAACCAAGCACACTGAAAGGTCAGTACTTAAAGAGCGTGACCATCGCTCCTACTATGGGACCTGGTGTGAAGATCAATCCTTTGAAATTAGCTTAATAGAGAGCGAATATACAAAAAGTCCGCTGTATAGCGGGCTTTTTGTTATAGGATGCACTTTAACTTGACATTGCGGTGCAAAGCGAGTATACTCAGTTTCATAAAATGAATAAAATCTTCAGGGCAGGGTGCAATTCCCTACCGGTGGTACAGCCCACGAGCCGCAAGGCATGATTCGGTGAAATTCCGAAGCCGACAGTAAAGTCTGGATGGAAGAAGATTGAGAGATAAGAGATATTATATTTTGTCTTAATGTACCCCTGAACGGTTTTGTTCAGGGCTTTTTTTATGTTATAGGAAAGACCTTGTCACGCTGAAAGTGTTATACCATGAGAAAGCCCTTGTCTATTACAGTATTACATTTTATACCGGAGGCTTCTATGAATGACAGAGAGTATATGCAGGCCGCTCTGCGGTTGGCAAAGAAAGGAAGAGGATGGACTTCACCCAATCCCATGGTAGGGGCGATCATCGTGAAAGATGGGGAGATCATCGGGCAGGGGTGGCATGAGAGGTACGGAGAATTTTCATGCAGAACGCAGCGCGCTGAATTCCTGTGTAAAAAATCCAGCAGGGGCGACGATGTATGTGACGCTGGAACCCTGCTGCCATCACGGGAAACAACCGCCCTGTACAGACGCCATTTTGAACGCGGGCATCAAGAGGGTGGTGATAGGCTCTAAGGACCCCAATCCTCTTGTGAGCGGGAAAGGGATTCGGACACTCCGCGGGCAGGGAGTGATGGTGACGGAAGGTATCTTGAGGGAAGAGTGCGACCACCTGAACGAGGTGTTTTTTCATTATATTCAGAAAAAACAGCCTTTTGTGGTGATGAAATATGCTATGACAATGGACGGAAAGATCGCCGCGCATACAGGGGACTCTAAGTGGATAACCGGGGAGGAGGCCAGGAGACATGTGCAGTGGCAGCGCCATTGCTGTACCGGAATTATGGTGGGCGTAGGAACGGTACTGGCGGATGACCCTATGCTGACCTGTCGGATACCGGGATGCAGAAGTCCTGTTCGGATTATTTGTGACACAGAACTGCGCACGCCTATGGATGCGCAGGTGGTCACCACTGCCAGGGAGGTGCCGACAATTTTGGCCACTTGCTGTACGGACGAGGCGAAGCGCTTTACCTATGAAGAGAGGGGATGCCGTATTCTCACCGTCGGCAGAAGGGATGGTCGTGCAGATTTGAGAGAGCTCATGGAAAAGCTGGGTGAAGAGCAGATTGACAGCATTTTGCTGGAGGGCGGAGGTACTCTGAACTGGGCTGCTCTGGAGAGCGGGATTGTGCAGAAGGTGCAGACTTATGTGGCTCCGAAGCTGTTCGGAGGGCGGACAGCTAAGACGCCAGTGGAAGGAAGTGGTGTCTCCTTTGCAGCGGATGCATTTCACCTGAAAAACAGCAAAGTGACCCGGATAG
>ENA-OQCB01000717-OQCB01000717.1-human-gut-metagenome-genome-assembly--contig:-NODE-717-length-14692-cov-2.644147_pt1 | contig 14692 bp, 12 predicted proteins | sample MGYA00242493_ERZ504568 | MGnify/ENA primary metagenome ERZ504568 (study PRJEB26092, sample SAMD00036229) | human gut metagenome | host: Homo sapiens | study: EMG produced TPA metagenomics assembly of...
GTGGGAGATACCGAGTAATACTTTTTAAAAACCCTGCTGAAATAGTTGATATTCTCAAACCCGCATTTCAATGCGATTTCCGTAACATTGCAGTCCGATTGCTTTAGATAATATACTGCTTTGTCCAAACGGATATGATTCATATAATCGGTAGTTGTCTTTCCGGTCAGCTGCTTAAAGGTACGGCAGAAATGGTGAACACTAAAACCGACCGTCTCCGCTAATTGAGACAATGTTATCTTTTCGCAGTAATTACTCTCTATCATTTCAAATACTGGCTTAAATCTTAGTAAAGTATGCTCTCTTTCTTCTAACTCTGTCTGTGTCAGGATATGCTGGACATGGCACCTCAACAGCCTGACAATTAAGGAATATATACATCCTTTAACAGCCAGCTCGTAACCGATTTGTTTGTTATAATATTCTTCCAGAACTTTTTTTACTATTTCTAAGAGCTCTGTATCACCAGCTATGAAATTGTGAAATTCAATTCTATTCAAGGTGATCGGGGCCAAATATTTTGCCTGCAGCAAATCCTCCTGATTACTGTACAAAAACGCGGGCTCAACTCTAATTGTATAAAAAACCAGATTATCCGAAGTACTTTCCAAATAATGTAATTCGTTGCAGTTCACAACTGCTAAATCTCCCTCCTGAACCTCAAAGCAGTTTTTCCCGCACTCTAGTTTTGCTGTCCCCCTGATAAAATAGTATATTTGCAGATGCTCGTGCCAATGTCGTGGAAAATTCTGCCCGTTTTTTATGTCATCCTTCTCAAAAATATCCACAAAACTTTCTTGACCTTCTCTGTTAAAATAATTATCTCTATTTTTCATACTCTCAGTATACAAAGGCTACTCACAGTCGTAAAGAATAAATTTTATGTCTTTTCACGTTACGTGTGATAGGTACAGATGTGTACATACTTTTCTCATATCAAAATTGTACTAATAAACAGCAATTCCAGTTGTTGAATACATCCTAAGACATGTCTATTATTAGGATGTCGAAAGCTTCCACACGAGTCCTTTCACTCTTCCACATAAGTACTAAAAATGGAGAAAAAGTATGAACGGTAAATCATATAAACTGATACAAATCCAACAATATTGTCCTAATTGTGGTAATCGCAATGACTTTTATGGCTACCTTAGACTCAAGTATTGTAAACGTTGCGCTGCCAGTGCTCTCCCATCAGTTAAGCGTACCCATCTCTTCCATTGAGTGGGTAGCTGCCAGTTATTCCATGATTATCTGCTCAACTATATTGTTCTTTGGACGATTAGGAGATATCACCGGTAAGTCCCGTATATTTCACATCGGGACAATTCTTTTCACACTCGCTTCCCTGCTGTGCGGACTGAGCACTTCCTTTGCCATGTTGATAGCATGCCGCTTTTTACAGGGCATAGGCGCTTCTGCCTATATGGCCAATAACCATGGAATTATCACCGAATTATTTCCAAGGGAAAGTCGTGGAAAAGCGTTAGGTATTCTAGTAACTGCCGTCGCAATTGGAAACATGGTAGGCCCTTCTGTCGGAGGGATGATCTTATCCGTTTTTCATTGGAATTACATTTTCTATGTCAATGTTCCATTTGGCATGATTGTCTTTTTACTGGGGATAAAATTTTTGCCTAGAGGGAGAAAAAAACAGGAAAAATTAGATATAGCCGGTTCCATCCTGCAATTTATGACAACGCTATTGTTTTTTGGTTCCCTTATTTTGTCCCAGCAAATAAGCATATTCCATCCATATATCACAGCAGGCATTACCTCCTCCATTATTTTAGGTATTGTTTTCATTCACGTAGAAAAGAAAAAGAACGAACCGCTCTTGGATGTAAAAATATTCAAAAGCCTCAAATTTTCAGCTAATTTAGGCTGTGCACTGACCTCTTTCATCTGTATAGCTTCTTCGAGTATCTTAATCCCCTTTTATCTGCAAAATGCTTTGGGATTAAGCCCTCTTTGCGCTGGTTTATTCATGATGCTGTCTCCTCTGATTCTAGCTGTCTGTTCTCCGGTATTCGGCGGCATTTCTGATAAAAGAAATCCGGAAAAGGTGATATTGGTCGGTCTGCTGATACTAAGTCTTGGATTCTTCTTAATGTCACAGCTGACGGAAACATCGTCTGTTATATTTTTTTGCAGTATTTGTCTCCACAATGGCGGCCGGGCAGGCCATTTTTCAGCCTGCCAACAATGCTCTGATTATGTCAACATGTCCCAAAAGTAAGCTCGGCATAGTCGGCAGCGTAAACTCTCTGGTGAGAAATTTAGGTCAGACTGTTGGAATTACATTGTCCACCACTTTGTTATACTCCTTCATGGGTAACAAAGCAGGCTATAAAGTAACCGACTATATTGCCGGCCGTGATGATGTGTTTATCTATGGTATGCGGCATGTCTACCTGATTTTAGTCGCCATTTGCCTGATCGGTGCCTGCCTGACAGGGGGCAGATTACTTTTAAAAGCAGTTGGCAGGCAAATTTAGAATAAAAATAAATAGTACTGATATGCTTCTATCACTGCTATAACATCCGGTATTTCCTACAAGGTAACCCCTTGTTTCCAAAGTGTAACTCGAAAAACCCAGCTTCTCCGCTTTCGTTTTTCTCCCCTCTGCCACCTGTATCACATACTGAAAAAACTCTGTGTCCAGATCTCGCACTTGTACTTGTTCCAGACAGCTTCCTGCATTAAAATCAATCCAGTTTTCTTTAAATTGGCTCAACCCCGAATTGGAAGCAATTTTTATCGTCGGAACCGCCGCACCCATGGGATTCCCTCTCCCTGTGGTAAATAGAATTAACTGTGCTCCTGACATCACAAGAGCAGACGTGGACACAATGTCATTGCCCGGGCCCTGCAGTAAATTCACCCCGTTTTGTCTCACTCTCTCCGTATATTGCAGAACACCTGTGACCTTGCTACTTCCACCTTTTTGAATACATCCAAGACTTTTATCTTCCAGTGTTGTAATTCCCCCCATTTTGTTTCCCGGTGATGGGTTTTCATACACTACCTGTCCATGATCTGTATAGTACTTCTTAAAGTTTTGGATTAATTCCACAGTATTTTGGAAAGTCTGTTGATCTTGGCAACGGTTCATCAGTATGGTCTCCGCTCCAAACATCTCTGGAACTTCCGTGAGGATACTAGTTCCCCCACATGCAACCAGATGGTCTGAAAATCTTCCCACTAAAGGATTCGCGGTTAACCCAGATAGTCCATCACTACCTCCGCACTTCAATCCAACAACCAATTTTGAAATAGGAACCAAGCTTCGTTTGAAACCAGCCGCATAGGAAATGAGTTTCTTTACTAGCTCTACGCCCTGCTGAATTTCATCCTGAACTGCTTGGCATTCCAAAAAGAAAACTCTTCGAGTATCGTAATCTCCCAGAACTTTCTGAAATTCACCGATATTGTTATTTTCACATCCGAGTCCCAATACCAAAACAGCTCCTGCATTCGGATGTCTCACCAATGCCGCCAATGCTTTCTGCAGGTTTTTATGATCTTCTCCCATTTGACTGCACCCATAAGGATGTGAAAAGACTCTGATTCCATCTACTCTCCCCTCTGCACAGTGTTCCGCCAAATCTCTGATCTTATTTGCAATGGAATTCACGCAGCCCACTGTGGGAACAATCCATATCTCATTACGTGTTCCCACGCTCCCATCTGTTCGCAAATACCCTTGAAAAAATACCTGCTTTCCCACCGTTTTAGCCTCAAAAGCTGGACAATATTCATAACTTTCATTTTCATCAAGTTTTGTCCGCATATTATGAGTATGTATCCACTGTCCAGAAGAAATCTTTACTTTTGCTACTCCGATCGGATAGCCATATTTCACTATCTCTTCTCCAGCCCGGATTTCTTTTATTGCAAACTTATGTCCCTGCAAAACTTTCTCCTGCAGAATCACATATTGGCCATCAAGTAGCACTTTTTCATGCCGTTCCAGATTTTCCAAAGCCACGGCCACGTTGTCCCGGCTTTGAATCTGAATCACTCTCTTTGCTTGTTTTCTAAAATCCAATCCATCGCACCTCTCATTCCCCGATCACAGATCTTCTCCAAACTCTTCACCACCAACGGCAAAAAACCTGGAATCAGCGACAAATCCCTCCCCCATAACCAGGAGCTTTTTGCAATCTGATACGCATAATCTTCCACACTCTTCGAACTATTTTGAGAAAAAAATCCCAAGATATCTTCACTGTCACAGACATAATAAGGAGTCCCTTCCCGATAAGCTCGAATCTTTCCTTCCATTATAAGGTCTCCTCGATAAAATTGCAAAAGTGCCGCAAATGAAAAAACAGCAATAGGCGGTACATACCCGAACCTCTTCTGAAATTCTAGCACTGTGGGCAGGACTCTCGTCCTCCATTTTGACACACTGTTCAATGAAATTGCCAATAGCCGGTGATCGATAAATGGATTTTTAAACCGTTCTATAACTGCTATAGAAAAATTCTGCAAATCTCCTCTCGGTAAATCAATCGTAGGAATCACTTCTGTGGATAAGAACTCCTCCACGTATCGGCAAATCAGACCATCTTCCATACAGTCCCGAACGATCTCATATCCCATCAAATAGGCAGCCATTACCATGGAAGTATGTGCCCCATTCAGAATTCGAACTTTTCGCTTCTTATAAGGAATATGGTCCCTACAGATATGAATAGGCAAACTTTACTTCGTCCAGCTTTAATTTTTCATTCAATGACTCCGGTCCCTCAATCACCCAAAAGCCAAAAACCTCTGCTGTGTCTATCAGCTTATCTTCATACCCATTTTTCCCTGTTCAATCGTTCACTCTCACCCATTGGATATCCAGTCACAATTCGATCTACCAAAGTATTACAAAACGTGTTTGCCTCCTCAATCCATCGAATAAATTTCTGAGAAAGTCCCCACTGCTTCGCATAAGCCAGTACGCACTTTTTTAATTCCGTCCCATTATTTTCAATCAACTCACAGGAAAGAATCTGAAATCCTTTTTCTAGATCTCCCGCAGTGACTAGAAATCTTTCATATAAAAAACGAGTAAGTTTTCCCGGAAAACTACTCTGAGGACAATCTCCAAACTCACATGCAGGATCGTATCTAATTCCCTGCTCCGTAGTGTTTGTAATGATAAATTCCAGCTCTTCATTCTTGGCACATTCTAAAAAACTTTCCCACTCTCTGTAGGGATCAATACATCTTCGGACACTTTGAATGACTCGTCTTTCATTGATTTTTCTTCCGTCCTGGATTCCTCTGAGATAAAGCGTATACAAACCATCCTGTGCATTGATTTTATCACTCAGCCCTTGCATAATTGGCTGAACCATTACAATTTTCCCACAAAAATCCGTCTTCTGATTTAACTGATCTACAAAGTCTTCCACAAATCCTCGCAAAAAATTCCCTTCTCCAAATTGAAGAATCTTTTCTGGAACATCTCTGTTTTTCGCATCATCATATCCAAGTTCTTTCAACCTCTTATAACTTAAAAGCTCCATGGCAAATTCTCCTTATATAATTGTGGGAAACACCCAAAAGGTGTTTCCCCGATTCACATTCCTGTTATTTTCGACTATCTTTTGCACACTGAATCGCCTCATCTAACACAGAAATTCCTTCTCTCAAAGCTTCCTCTTCTATGATTAACGGTGGACACACCTTGATTGTCGCTCCACTTCCTACTGGTGCAAAAAATAGGAGTCCTTTTCTGAATGCCGTTTCCACCACATCATGTGCAAAATCACAGTCCATCTGTTTTGTTCCTGTCTTTGTAAATATGATGCCCCAGACCAGACCTACGCCGTTCACACGTCCAATGACATCTTCATGTTTCCTCTGCAGTTCCCGCAAAAGCCTTTCACAAAGATTTCCCATCTTCTTTGCATTTCCAGCTAAATCCTGTTCGACAATATAATGGAGATTTGCCAATGCTGCTGCGGAACAGACGGGATTTCCCGAATGGGTACTAGTCATCTCATTTGGCCCATACAGATTCATCACATCACTTCTTCCTATAACACATGACAATGGAAGAGAACTGCTAATCCCTTTCCCGCAGCAAATCAAATCTGGAGTCACCTCATAGTGCAGAAATCCAAAAAGTTTTCCTGTACGCCCAAAACCTGCCTGCACTTCATCAAAAATCAACAGAATGTCATGTTCCGTACAAAACTCTCTCAACTTCTTGACAAACCCTTTTGGCATCAACTGAACCCAGCCTCCTTGAAATGTCTCAGTCATAATACCCGCAATTTGATTCGGTTTTATGCCCCGCACCTTCAAAGCATTTAAAAACTCATCAAAACACGCTTCATCTGAATACAGCGGATTCTCCTCGTCCGCCCAGTCATACAGAAAAGCATTAGGAAAGGGAACCTGCTGCATATCCGCATCTTTATTCACAATCCATTCCTTCCCGCCTTCTGAACCGCCAGCCATCTGAGAGCCTAACGTTCTCCCATGGAAAGCATTCTGGAACCCAATGATGGTTATCTTCTCTTTTCCCCCTTTCCGAATCCCATATGTTCTGGCCAGTTTCACCGCACACTCTGTAGTTTCTGCCCCAGTACTCAAAAGAAAAACCCGATTATCTGGAATTGGTACCATATTTGATATGTATGCTTCTAGTTCTCCTCTCTGTTTCGTCAAAAAACAATAAGAATGTAAAAGACCATTTTCCGCTGTCTCTATGATCGCCTCCTGAACCTTCGAATTACAGTGTCCGGAATTTGCCACTACTACCCCGGAAGAAAAGTCAAGCCAGCAATTTCCTTCTCTGTCATATACATTCACCCCTTGGCATGATCCCATAGAATCGGGGGTTGCCCTTGCATAGAAACGGGTTCGTATTTCTCTGCCAGCTCAAAATACTTCGCTGCTTCCGGTGTGGGAATTTGTGTTTGAATTCTGCGGTACTTGGTCTCTACGGGCTCAACATCCACTGGAATCATTGAAAACTTTCTAGACATTTATCATACCTCCTCTATCAATTTCATCCTACCATCGCCTCAAGTAATTGTGTTTTTATCACACTTCTCTTCGAATTATCAAATTCTTCTACAAATCGTCCTTTTTTCATAACTAATATCCGATCACTCAAATTTATTAGTTCTTCCAGTTCATCTGAGATCAGAAGGATAGCCGTTCCTTCCTCTGCCAGCTGATTAATCAGTTCATAAATTTCATCTTTTGCCCCCTACATCAATTCCCCGTGTGGGGCTGATCCATAATCAAAACTTCCGGAGAGATAGTCAGCCATTTTCCAATAACTATTTTCTGTTGATTACCGCCGCTCAAAGTCTCGATCTCCTGTTCTTGTCCCCTTGCAACTACATGCATATAATCCATCATGTTTGCCGCCCTCCGACGAAGTTTTTTCATATTGAATGATTCCCAACTTCGAACACAATTTATATGCTGCTACCACCAGGTTATCCCCTACACTCCTTTTCCTTATAATACCTTCTGCTTTCCGGTCTTCCGGAACTAGCACAATCCCCAGTCTCACTGCCTCCGCCGGACTTTTTACTGGAAATCTTTCTGCCATGCAGCAAAAGCTCTCCTTCTTTTCTTCGATCTGCCCCGAAAATTGTTCGAACTAATTCCGTCCTTCCGGATCCTACCACGCCTGCAATACCCACAACCTCCCCTTTACCCACAGCAAACGAGATATTCTGGACCGCCGTCCCATAACCCGTATAGTTTTTCACCTCCAAAACCGTTTGTCCAAAAATCATATTTCGATAAAATTTCTTCTCAATATTTTTGTTTTCCCCTACCATCAAATCTACAATTCTTTGAACACTACATTCCTCTGAATTAAGTGTATTGATCTTCTGGCCGTCTCTCAACACTGTGATTCTGTCTGACACACGAAAAACTTCTTCTAGAAAATGGGAGATGTATATAATACTTTTCCCCAACTTTTTCAAACGATCAATCACTCGAAACAATTCTTCTGTTTCTTTAAACGAAAGGGAAGAGGTTGGTTCGTCCATAATAATGATCGAAGCATCCATCGCAACACATCTCGCTATTAATACCAGCTGCTGCTGAGCAGGCGATAAATCTCTTGTAATCTCATCTGCCCGAAGATCAAAACCCAGATTATCCAATAGCTTCTGAGTTTCTTTTTGCATCTCTTTTCGTTTCAGAATATGTCCAATCCTGCCAGACGTCATTTCGCGTCCCATATAGATATTACTGGCCACGTCCAGGTTGACTACAAGATCTAATTCTTGATGAATCATGGCAATTCCAGCACTCTGCGCATCCATGGGATCTTTGAATTTTACCATTTTCCCTCTGATCAGGACTTCTCCTTCATAACCCACATAGATTCCGTCAATAATCTTCATTAACGTGGATTTTTCCAGCTCCATTCGCCCCCACCAAAGCATGTGTTTCTCCTGCACGAAGGTCAAAATTCACCTGATCCAAAACCCGAACACTGCCAAATTTTTTGTGATGTGCTTCATCTCAATGCTAGCTCATTGTTCAAAATGCCTCCCCCTTTGCTACTCTCGTTTTTTACTGGAAAGACTGTCGATGGCTACGGCACCGATAATAATAGCTCCCGTAACTGCATCTGTCCAAAAACTAGATATTCCCAGCAGCTGCAGCATATTCAGTATCAGTCCCATAATGATGGTTCCCACTATTGTACTCAGGATATTTCCTTCGCCTCCATCCATGGAAATTCCTCCTATAATGCAAGCTGCAATCACAGTGAGCTCATATCCATCAGCTGCATCTGAAGTTGCCATCAGAACACGCGTATTCAGCAAAAGACCTCCCAGTGCGCTGAAAAAACCACAGATTGTAAAAGCAGCTATACGTATCCGATCTGTGTTGACCCCAGACAGCCAGGCAGCACGCTCACTACCTCCTACAGCGTAAATCTGCTGTCCAAACCGCGTGAATTTCAAAATTAAATACATCGCAATTCCACATAAAAACCAAATTAGAGCCGCTGTAGGAATCGAACCCGCAATTTTTCCCATACCTATAACATTGTATTCCCTCGGGACACCTTGAATAGGTATCCCGTTGGTAATAATAAAAACTGCTCCGCGTGCCACTGACATCATTCCTAAAGTAGTCACGAAATATGTAACCTTCACTTTCGTCACCAGAACTCCATTAATCAACCCTATCAAAGCTCCAATTCCTAAACCCCCGATGAGTCCTGCCGTCAATCCATAGTCCCGAAACAAAGGGGTCGCCACCACACCGGCCAAAGCTGCAACTGATCCTGCTGATAAATCAATGGCACCTGTAAGAATACACACGCCCATCCCGAAAGCCATGACACCATAAATTGCATTCTGATTCAGAACATTTAGCAAATTTGTGGTTGAACGAAAGGTAGGGGAGATAATCATGCTGATCACAATCATAACAATCATAATCAATAACATGGTGATCGCTTTTTTGTCTGATGATTTCAACTTCTTACTTGATATTGCTATACTTTCCCGCATCCCTGATCACCCTTTCTCTTTTTGTTTTGTCTTTCACCAAGCTGGATCGTATTCACTTGCGTTTTCAATGTAGACCACAGGTATATCTGTATAGGTATTGGCTTCAATCCCTTCACTGCCTTCTGTCAGGCACTGGTATGCCACCTGCAAAGTCAATGCTCCCATATCATATGGGGCCTGCAGTGTAGAACCATACATATCTTCTGCCTTGATGGAATCCAACACTTCACTGGGAAGATCATATCCAATTACCGTCCCGAGAAGCTCATCTCTAGAAGCCGATTTTATAGCATCGACTGCTCCAAGTGCTGAGTATGGGTCTTGTGCCACGATGGCATCGATCTCGCCCTTTGCAAAACGTGTCAGGAAATTCTGGGTAACCGTAATTGCCTGAGACTGATCCTGATCTGAATTCTGTGCAGCTACAATTTCAATGCCTGGTGCATTTTCACTCAGATATTCCTCAAGGCCCTGCTGGCGCAGAACCTGCGAAGAAGCACCTAAGGTTCCCTGAATCAATGCAATTCTCCCTTCATCTCCCAAAAGCTGGTGAACCAGTTCTCCTTGTTTACGCCCACCTTCCACATCATCACACCCCACATGTGTAATCAAATCGACTCCCACATCTTTGGGATCGGATGCAGATAATTTTCGATCCACAGTCATAATAGGAATCTCAGCCTCATTACACTCCATAGCAATGGGAATCAAAGATTCCAACTGTACCGGCATCATGATAATCAAATCACATCCTTCTGCAATAAATGTCTGTATCTGATTAATCTGTGTATTTGTGTCATCCTGTGCATCCTGAACATCCAATTCTACGTTTAATTCTTCCTGCAGATCGGTCATTCCCTCTACCAGTTTCGAAAAATACGGAACTTTATTGTTGGGCGATGCCACACCTATGAGAAAAGAGTCTTCTTCCGATACTGTATCTTCTTTGCTGTCCGTGTTTTCTGTCTCTTTTGCAGTGTCTTCCTGAGTTCCTTCATTTTCCGTTCCCGACGAACCACATCCCGCTAACAAACTTCCTGCAAGTACAATGGCCAAAATCAGAGATATTTTTTTCTTCATAGTTTTCTCCTTTCCTTCTCTCTCAATATTTCTACAGCCACACGGTTACTTTCACAACATCTTTTAACAGTACATTGTAATTTGAAATAGTAGATTTGAAATCTGTAATCTGTTATTTCAGATTGTTGCTTGCCCCAATCATAACTTGATATTTGCCAATTTGTCAATAAAAATCTGTATACTTTACAAAAATTGAACATTTTTCACAATTTGTGTTGACAGTTTTTGACAAAAAATGTGTATAATCTCCTTAATAGTAGTTATTTGATATCTGAAATCTGTTTATAACAGATAATAATATGTACTGGAGGTTTTTAAGTTGCTTATATCTGATAGTGTTAACAAGCAAATGTTTGACATTCTTAAAAGGATGATACTCGAACAACAAATTAAAGCTGGTGAGCGAATCGATTGTAAAGCGATCGCTGATAAATACAATACCAGTGTTATGCCTGTTCGAAATGCACTACAGCAGCTTACTGTTCAAGGTCTTGTCGTCACAAAACAGCGTGTGGGGTACTATGTACGGAAATTTTCAGAGAAAGATTTAATCGAAATCAATGATACACGCGCAATGTATGAAGTTTATTGCTTAAATAAATATTTCAACCGAATTGACAAGGCAAATATAAGAGATCTGTACAATCATTTCGCAGATACAGAATACGATGATTTGTCCAAAATGATTCCTCTTGATCAGGAACTGCATAAAACAATGGTCACCATCTCGGAAAATTCATTTCTTATCAAACAGTACGAAGATATGAATTGCCTTTTCAGCCTTGGCAATTATACCGGAAATGCTTATGCGGAAGTCGCCAAAAAAGAACATATGGATATCCTGCACTATATCCTGGAAGAGTCAAAAGAAAAAGCTGTAGAGGCCCTGGTCTATCATTTGAATCGAGTGGAAGAAGAAATAAAATTCTTTCATTTAAATTCAGTAGACTCCAAGTAGGAATGATCGTTTCGCTTGTTATACTTAACTATTTTTTCTACAAAATAAAGGAGTATAGCTTATGATCACCTTAAATAACAGAAAATACGAAGTTATTGATGCCCATGCGCATGTGTGGAAAGAGTTTAAAGGAGAACGTTTTGGAGATACACCAGTTGAAAAAATTGGAAATGGACGTGTACGACAAAATGGCGAAGAGTTTCAGTTTTTACCGCCTGAATATCAAGATTACACCGTACATTTAGAGGTTTTGCAAGGCTATATGGACATCGCAGGTGTCGACAGAGCTGTTATTCTACAGAATCCCTGCTATGGAGACCAAAGAGACTACGTAAGCAATATAGTCAGAGAATCTCCTGAAAAATTTCGTGGTTTCGGAATGCTAGATCCCCGAAAAATCGCTTCCGTTTCCGCAGAAATTGACACCTTGATTCAGGATTATCATTGCATTGGAATCAAAATGGAAATCCCAGACGTTCCCTTCGTCATGGATGCCCCTGAATACGATTTTCTATGGAGAAAACTCCTTGAAAATGATGCCATTGCCGCTATTGATCTGGGATGGGGAAATGGCCCCTACGATTTCAACATCGATCGAATGCGAAACGTCGTAAAGAAATATCCAGATCTAAAATTATTGCTTTGCCATCTCGGTGTTTCCAGGCTTTGGGATCTGGCGCAGGAATACCCATATCCTCAGCTACAGAGAACACTTTCACTCCTTGAACTCAATACCGAAAATCTGTACTTTGATATCGCCGGAATGCCAGTGTTCGATCACAGTGATGAATATCCTTTCGACCGGCCCCGGAAAATATTGAAAACAGTAAAAGAAACTGTAGGTATGGACCGCATCATGTGGGGAAGTGATTTCCCAACAGTGATGCTCCAGTGCACTTATCCTCAATCTCTGGAATACATCACACGTCACTGTGATTTTTTCACAGAAGATGATTTTGAAAAGCTTCTCGGAAAAAATGCTCGAAGATTTCTCTTCCGCGAGTAAGTCCCGTATATCAACCCAATTTGAAATACTATCCCTCGGTCTGCCAAAAGCATAACCGCAGGCCGGGGGAAATGGCAGAGATTTATTTCTCATTTCTACTCTTCTCTTTCCCCCTTCCATCTATAATTCAGTTCCTTTCGAAATTCAACTGCTGCAAACAAGGCAGCTCCTGCTGCGAACACATCCGCCACAGGCTGTGCATAGAAAATTCCATTTTCCCCCATAAACACCGGGAGCACAAAAATCAAAGGAATAAAACAAATCCCCTGCCTGCACGCTCCCAGCACAAACCCTTTTCCAGCTCTTCCCAGCGCCAGATAAAGTGAGGAATACACCGTATAAAAACCAAACAGCAGGAACGAAATACCATTCGCCCGGAGTGCACAACTTCCCACGTGAATCATTTCTATATCCCCTGCTGTGAAGCAGGCGACAATCGGTGCCGGAAAAATCGCCAATACTGTCCCAAAAGCCACGCAAAACACTGTTGACCACAGAATCGCTGTTCTCACAGTTTCCTGCAGTCTGCCATAGTTTCCCGCCCCATAGCTGTACCCTGCAATCGGTTGAAACCTTTTACAAATCCAAACACCATCAGACTCCCCATGGAGACGATTCTGGTGACTGTACCCATGCCAGCAATCACAGAATCACCATATTCACGGGACTGCATATTAATCAATGCTGAAGCCAAACTTGTCAGCAACTGGAAAACCATGGTCGGAATCCCTATTTTAAAGATTTCTGTCATAGTTTTCTTTGATAAACAGCATTTTTTGATGCTGAAAGTGAAGAGGCTTTTTTTGCGGAGTATATAATTCATGTAGATCAAAGAAGTGAAGATCTGTGAAATCCCAGTAGCCGCAGCGGCCCCAGCCACCCCAAGATCAAGAGAATAAATAAGCACCGGATCTAAAATTACATTAAACACTGCTCCGGCCAACAGTGCGAACATCGTCGTCTTCGCAGCGCCTTCACTGGTGACAATGCTGTTCATTGTGACATTAAATACATTGAAAACAGAAGACAGGACATAAATCTCCGCATAAGTAACCGCGTAGGGAAGAATTGTCTCCGTCGCCCCTAGAGCCTTCAAAATGGGCTTCAGACAAAGCAGGGTGAGGACGATTACTGCCATTCCTGTAAAAATACTGCCATACAGGGCAGTACTGGCAACTCTTCCTGCCTTCTCCCTCTCCCCTCGTCCCAGCAATCTAGAAATATAGGAAGCCGCTCCGCTCCCAAATAACAATCCCAGCCCTACCACTGCCTGTCCCAGAGGAAATGCAATCGAAATCGCTCCCATCTGTTCAGTTCCAAGATTTCCGACAAAATACGCATCCGCTAAATTATACAGAGCGTTAATCAACATACCGGTCATCGTCGGTACTCCCATAGCTAAAAGCGCCTTCTTGACCGGCACCACCCCTAATAAATCTGTCTTTTTGCTCATCTTCCTCTCTCCTTTCCTTCGGCAAATACTCTTTTTTATAATACTATAAATTATACTATACAAACACCTTGCATATAATACTATAATTTATAGCACTTGTCAAGAAAAGAAATATCTGCATACGGCATTCCTCGGACTTACTGCACAAGTAATGCATAACGGCCCCAAACCATTGGCTGATTACTAAGTTTTCAAAACATAAAAGAAATGACGCTGTTACAGGAACATGATATAATGTGCATAAAGACAAAATTGATTTGTTGTTAAGATCGGAGCAAATGTTATTATGGAAAATATAGGTAAAGAGATTTGAAGACCTTTCCTCAGAGGAATTATATGAAATTATCAAAATTAGAATTGCCATATTTTCTTTAGAGCAAAATTGCCTGTATCAGGATTTAGATGATAAAGATAAGAATGCATATCACGTTTACATAAAAGAAAATGATAAGATAAAAGCATATCTACGAGTTTTAGATAAGAGAATATCCTCCGATGAAGTTTCAATAGGCAGAGTACTGACAACAGAACGAGAAGTGGGATTCGGAAATAAAATTTTAGCAGAGGGCATAAGAGTCGCTAAAGAGAAGATGAATGCAGATAAAAGTTAAAATTGAAGCAACAGTCATACGCAAAAGGTTATTATGAAAAATTTGGATCAGGCAAATATCCAATGAATTTTTGG